>Ga0247608_10006011_pt1 | contig 12915 bp, 16 predicted proteins | sample 176DNAGHGlowgp2_FD_193490 | JGI IMG/M metagenome (GOLD analysis project Ga0247608, IMG submission 193490) | Sheep rumen microbial communities from Palmerston North, Manawatu-Wanganui, New Zealand - 1766 DNA GHGlow gp2 | ecosystem: Host-associated > Mammals > Digestive system > Stomach > Rumen ... | reverse complement strand
ACAGCTACCTATAACTACCCAAAAAGACAGATTGCACAAAATTTTTATCCGCTTTCCCCACTTCGTTGTGCAATTTGCACAAAAACTATCAAAATATTCTTGTCAATATGTAATATTGCACAATGTTTCACGTGAAACATAGTCAAAATTCAGCTATACTATGGACCTTGAAAAGTTGTATTATGGTGTTGGACCTTTTCACGGTCTGGAAGGGAGTAGAATATGTGGACTGACTTAGAAATGTTGATCATGTCATTATGTTGTTTAGGTATCGGCCTGTGTGTCGGTTCGGATCTTCCCGGATCCAGAAGAACGCGCCGCCGCTGATCGGAGAGGGCCGGATCATCACCGGCCCCGGCGACTTGGGGAACGGTCCCCACATGTAGCCATCACCGGGCGTAAACGGTGGGAAAGGATAAAGTTATGGGTAAGGTAAAAGCTTCAATGGACACCGGAGTAGAATACAAGGTAATCTACAAGCCGGAAGAAGACAAGCTGGTGTGCGAGGGGATCCTGAAGGCGTTTCGCTTCGGTACAAACAAGTTTGACACGAAGACTGAAAAGTATTTCGTTTCGATCCTGACCGAGTTGGACGCTGTAACGCGCGCGGACATTAAGGAAAAATACTTTTCCGAAGCCAAGGAAAAGTATATTCCGGAACCCTTCCGGGAGATCAAGGACGGTCAGTGCTACTTTAATCTGAAAAGTTTGTATGAGATTCCGGTCTTTAAACAGGGAGAAGGTAACAAGAAATACAGCTATGACGATGTGATCGAAATGGGCGACGGCCTTCCGCCTTACGGTTCTACGGTCAAACTGTCTATGCGTCTGAAGGAAGGCGCTATCTATCCTTTAGCGCTGCAGATCATTGAGATCCGGAAAGCCAACGCGGACGATTACTTCGACTGATAACCAGCACATAAGAAGGAAGGTGGTCTATGATTAAGGGTAATTTATAGTACAGTATTATACGGTCGTTATTGAATTACCGTGCTTTTCGACACATACACTTAGGGGATCCATTGCGGTCCCCTATTTACAAGAGGGTGTTTATATGACTATTCTGATATTATCTAAAAATGATGATGGTTCTTTTACAAAATGGGCCGAAACGGATAATCAAGCTGGTTTATTTAAACTCGCACAATACTTTGCCAGTAGTTGTTATTGCTCAGATTTTATTATTTTATTTAAAGAAGATAATTATGCTATTCGTTTCACTGGATATTGTGATCAAATGGGAATACCTATCAGATTCAAGAAAGGAAGGTGATAAGCATGAAGCAAATGATAGCTATAGCTGACGCTGTAAATAGTAAAATAGATAGATATATCAAAGCGTTAGAAAAGGCCAAAGGTGTTCACGACATATCTTTCATTATAGCATTACTTGAATCTTTGAAAGTGTGGGACATTAGAATCAATACTGACAGAGAGGTTTTTGTTACTTTCAAAGATATTGAGATAATGAAAATAGATATTTGAAAGGAAGGTGATAAAATGATCATTTTTAAGCCGGAAAAAATATAAGGAGGACTTCGAACATGGCAAGTAAATATTCTACTAAATCCGGCCGCTTGTCGTCGGATAAAGAGAAACAGATAAAAAAGATAAATGAGCGCCGCGCCCAGATCGCAAGAGAAGTAAAAGAAGGAACGCTTCCAAACGATGCATTACGCCGGTTTGAAAATGCTATGCGTGCTGCAGCCGGTGACTTCATAAATGCTTCCGGAAATATTGCCCACGGTAAAGCTGCACAGGCAGCTATAAGTAAAGAAGCGTTGGACGCTTTGCTGCAGCGTGATACTGCAGGCCAGCTGAAGAAGGAAATAAAAAAACAGGTAGCTGAAGAATATGATAAATCTGTAAAAGATGTGACAAAAGAAGAAATCAAAGCATATAACGATCTTCTGGATTCCGTCAACAGTTATATTGAAGAACACCCGGAACGCGCCTATGATAAAGTTACGCATACAGGTGCATTCGCCATATTTCGTGGAGTAAAGGGTACAAAGTCATATCAACAGTTACAGGACGCTATAGATATATACGAAGGGAAACTTGCTGCAGGTGAAGAGATGCCGCCTTTTGATGCGGAGAAAGCGTTTTTCACATGAGTAAACAAGTCTTTACTATTAAAAATGAAGAATCTTATTACCGTCTTCCGGAAGTGAAGCGTGTCGTGAAGATGGGCCGTGGTGAACATAAATATGAAACAATAGAGATATACGCCGGTTTTGACATCGAAACAACAAACATATATCAGATTGACGGATGGGCGGCCTACATGTATCACGCACAGCTGAGCCTTGCCAACGGTACAGATACATATGTCTATTTCTTCCGGAAGTGGGATCAGGTGAAGCGCTTTTTCGATCTGATCGTCGATCACTACTGTTTGTCTTCTGAACGTCGTATGGTATGTTGGATTGCTAATATGTCCTTTGAATTTCAGTTCATGCGGCGTCGGTTCGACTGGGATCAGGGTGAATTCGACTTTTTCGCTAAAGAAGAACGTCAGCCCTTAAAAGCTACATATCATGGTATAGAATTCAGGGAAGCACTTTCTATATCCGGAGGATCCCTTGAATTTTTAGCAAAAACGTACTGCAAAACACAAAAGCTTGTTGGTGACTTAGATTACCGGATAGAACGCAATAGCAAAACGATCCTGACCGATAAAGAAAAAGCGTATTGCGAAAATGACGTTGTTATTCTGGCAGAATTCAGCGAATATATGTTCACGCACTATATACGTAAGTATAGGAAAGTTCCACTGACAAAGACAAGCATGATCATAGACCAGTATAAACGGAATCTTCGGAACATGTGCAAGATCCGGGACGAAAAGAACCACTTGTCGCCGCTTACCAGCATATCAGAATATAAAGATTATCTTTTGCGCTGCTTTCCGGACGAAGCTACTTATGATTTGTGGTTTAAATGGCTTTTTCGTGGTGGCTACGTCCATGCTAACGCGGCCTTTGCTGACGTAGAAGTGCTTTGCAATATGCGTGACATAACAAGCCACTACCCCGGCCGGATGGATCTTGGATATTGTCCTATGACGCCTTTTAAGAAGGTACCCTTCAAGCCGGAATATCTTCAGAATAAATGCTGCATCTTGCATGTTCATTTTGATCAGATCCACGCGAAGACGTCGCATAGTATTGAAAGTAAAAACAAGGTGGTAGCCGAAATCGGCGCGAAGTGGGACAATGGCCGTTTGATCAGGGCGGACTATCTGGAAGTCTATCTGACCGAAATGGACTACAAAGTATATGAAATGTTCTACAATTTTGACGTGCCGCCTACAATTACGGAATGCTGGATAGCGGACCGGGGAAAATATCCGCCTTACCTTCTGGACGTTCTCAATCGGGCATATAAGGAAAAGAACGAACTGAAAAGCGCCGGACTTCAGGACAGCCAGCAATACGCCATTAAGAAGTCAGAAGTCAACACCAACTATGGTGCGACGGTAAAGCGCCTGAAGCGTCAGCAGTGGCTATATACGGAAGACTGGGAACTATCCGAAGATATACGCGCATATCAGGAAGAGATTGCAAAACAGATCCTTCTTCCGCAGTGGGGGATCTGGGTAACTGCTGCAGCGCGTTTCGAATTATTGTCCATGCTCTACAAGCTGACAATGGCCGGCGTTGTGGTGGTCTATATGGACACTGATTCTATGAAGTATATTCCATCCCACAAAGCGGAACAGATTTTTAAACACTATAACAACCAGATCCGGCGCCGGCTTCACAATCGGAAGCTCAGGAACAAAAACTTTCACGATCTTGGTATGTTTGACATCGAAATGAAAGACCCGGAAACAAAAAAGCCGCTTCCGGTTCGATTTAAGACTTTAGGCGCGAAACGTTATATTTATTACGATCCTATAAAAGAGAAAGTAAAAGCAACGGTTGCCGGAATGCCTAAGCTTTCTATTAAAAGTTTAGGATCTACGCCGGACGAAATTTTCCGTGCCTTTAACTATTACGGCTACCAGCTGAAGCCGGAAATTTCCGGAAAGATTACAACGCATTACCGCGACGAACCTCACGATGCCAGCATCGGAAGAAACGCGCGTGAACGTGACTACATGCACGAAGAAAGCAGCGTTGCACTGTTTGACATACCATTCACACTTACAATTACGGATGAATACAGGGCCGTTATAGATGAAGAAAGGATGAAAAGAGAAAATGCATATTGATAAAATTATTAAGGAATACAAGAAGCTGAACTGTCCGCCGGGCGTTTTCAACCCTTGCGGACTTCCGCTGAAGCGTGACAAATATTTTGTATTGTGTTCGGAAAGATCCGTCGGAAAGACAACCAACGTTTTGCTTTTTGGTATGCTGGCACACAAGATCGACAACGTCCAGATCCAGTATATCCGCATGCATTCTGATATGATAACACCGAAGACGTCACGACAGCTATTCGACACTATTTTAGCTTTTGACTATGTGTCAAAGATCACAGACGGCCGCTGGCACAATGTCCGGTACTGGTCAGCAGGATGGTACTACTGTAACTATGACGATAATGGAAAGGTGGCCGAACAGGACCAAAAACCTTTTATGATATGCTTGGGACTGGATAAGAACGAATATTACAAGTCTTCCTATAACGCGCCCACCGGGGATATTATCATATTCGACGAATTTATCAGCCGCTACTATCCGCCGGATTCCTTTATCCTGTTTTGCGACATTGTAAAGACCATCGTCCGCGAACGTCAGACGCCTATAATCTTCATGTTGGGAAACACGCTGGACCGATACAATCAGTTTTTCGCCGAAATGGAACTGTTAGGCGTAACAACGTCCATGCCTTTAGGCGAACATACCGAAGTAGTCACGCAAAAGGGAACGCCGATCTATATCGAATTTGTCACGCGTGAAAAGACAAAAGAAAAGATCACGTTAAACAAGCTTTTCTTCGGATTCAAAAATAAAAAGCTTGGATCCATCACCGGCGAAGACTGGGTTATTGTACCGATGCAGCATATAGACGACAAGGACGACACGCGCCGCGTCATATACAAGGCCCTTTACGTCCTGTATGAAGGCCAGACACTGCAGCTTGAAGTTTGCTATTCCGATAAATACCAAACGCACGTTATAGCGCATTTTGCAAACCATCCATACTCTGACAGTCGGATCTATACGCTGGATATGATGGACGACAAGCGCTTCCGGTACCGGTGGGGATATGACAAGTTAGACCGCCTTATCTGGACCCTTTACGAAAGGAAGAAATTCTATTACCAGAATAACAGTGTTGGCGTCCTGATCGACAAGTATTGCAGCGAAGTGAAGACCAGAAAACAATTATATTAAGAAGGAAGGTGAATAATATGGATAAAATAGATACTTCAATAATGATCTCTTTAGAACTCATTCAAAATGTGTGCAATGAAAGAAAATATTGTGAAGGATGCCCATATTCCTGTAAATATTATGTTGATCGGGATGGAAAACGAAACACCCGTTATGCATGTGTTTTAAAAGAAATTCCGGAACGGTGGCAGCTTGAAACAATGGAGGGATTTAACTATGGACGCTAAATATTACCTTTTAATCTGCACCAACGAACATTTTGAAGCGCCGGAGCTGCAGCTTTACCCCTTCGATCAGTACAGCGCATTATGGCAATATCTTCAGGATCTTCTTTTTCTAAATGACATAAAGTGGTACCAGATCTACTGGGGCGAAACTCTGATCATGCAGCGCACTGTGAACTAATTTATCCTACCCATGCGCCCCTCATGCGCCCCTCATGCGCCCCTCATGCGCCCTGGCCGGCGGCCGGAAAAAGTGGATGGACGGATGCACGTAGAAAAAGAAAAGGACCTTCCGGTTGGAAGATCCTTTTCTTGTTGAAATAGAGGAAATGTTCTGTTATCGGTACAGTCTTATTATATGGAAGAAACTAGCAAACGTCAACATACTTTGCAGAAATCCATCCGCGATCTGTCCGGTACCATGCTTCATAGACCGGGACACGTGTTCCTTCCTTATAAGAACCTATGATAATATTATCGGTTCCGGCGCCTTCCCGGATATTCAGAACGTCCGCTTTTATGATACCGTAGATCACCGGGGAAAGAAGCTGATCGACTTCCCACGCACGGCGCTTCTGAAGGCCGGGCAAAACATGACCGCCGGCGTCCTTACACCATTCCGGAAGGCGCTTTGCTATCTGTTCGATATCTTTTACCTTGCAAGCGTTCTGCAGCGCCCCTGTGCCGCAATTATAGGCGAAATCCACCAGCGCGTCGAACTGCTGCTGATTCAGAAGCATTCCAAGATCGTTGACTGCAGCTTCGAAACGCTTCAGATCTTCCCGAAATAGCCTGTCCGCTTCGGCCTGTGTGATATGCATATTTGCGTCTACGTCGGCGCCGTAATGCCCATAGCCTATGGTGTAATAGCGTTCTGAAGGCCGGGCCTTGTAAGCATGAAGCACGCACCCTTCGAAGGCTTCGATCTTTTTCCGGCCGTTCTCACTTGTTATCATCATCTAATTCCCCCTTATGAATTTTGATGAAATAATCTTTGATCAGGTTGGTGGTATCTTCCAGTGTTGTTAAGGTCTGCTGCAGCGTTCCCATGAATTTGTAGTCACGGAACATGAAATAGACAATGCAAGCAACGCCGATGCCGTTTGAAACGATCAGATCAATTATGTTTTCCATATTATTCCCCCTCTTCCCCATTATCCGAAACGCCTACAAGTGCCAGAACATAAGAAGCTAATGACGTGTCAAAACCGGCCGGAAACGATTTTGTAAAGATGTAAGGATTTTCCTGTATGCCGTAATGATCATCGTTTAAGTACATGTTGAAATTATTCGAAGACCGCGCCACCGTCGCCGGACTGTTCAAAATACTGGATGCAAAGGACATTAAAACGTCCGTGTGCATGGACAAGGTCCATAAACCATTCGCCGGCGTTTCAGCGTTCTTTATAAAGTAGTATCTTCCGAATTCCGGAATATATGCATAGTTTGCAGCTATGAAAGCGCCGTCGTACTGTATCATAATATCCGGATCGACGATAGAGCAATTATCCTTCAATTCCCCTGTTACGGTCTGAACCAAAACAGGGGACTTGTTGATTTTGTTGTAAGGATCATTATTCTGCATCAGCTGGATTGAAAAACTCATATCACAACACCACCTTTCAGAAGCCGGTAAATTTCCGTCTTTTCATCAACGTTCGCGCTGCAGTTCACAAGCTGAATTTCGTTCACTTCGCAATAGCCGGTCAGACTTGCCAGCGTGCCGCCGTAATTTGACGGATAGCCTTGTAATTGTATATGGTTCGGCGCTATTGCAGACCGGGGAACAATCTTTATTAAATACGGTTTCTGAACGCCCATATAGCCGGCGCTGGATCCCGGCGTGCCGTTACGTGCCACGGTAGGCTTCATGCCCATGATCACGTTGGAAGCGGTACCGGCCACGCCTAAGCCGACCTGAGCGCCGATTGCCCCGGCCGTTGCGGAAGGCGCTGCAGCTGCAGCACCACTTGACGCTGCACCGGCCCCGGCCGCACCGATCGCACCACCGGCCGCGATCCCCACCGCGCCGGTCAGAATATTGATAGCGCTGGAAACCATGCTGTCATACGATGCAGCCGCTGCAGGAACCTGTGTGATGCAGTTTCCGGTAAATTGTGCAATAACGCGGCCGACACTATAAGAAGGATCAGATCCGGATCCGATCATCACAAAAGCGATACATGCCCCGGATAATATGTCACAACGGTATTTGACGGTTAACGTCTGTCCCATAACTTCATCGGCGTTCAGTTCCTGATAGCCGATATAGGGAAGCCAGATCATGATTTTAGTGTTCGGCGCGAAGTCGAGAAAACTATTATAGTATTTGCTGACTTCAACAGAACCGCATTCAACGTCGATAAACTGATCCGCCACGATGGGGAAAGCCATCGACGTTCTGAAAAGACCAACGCGGTGCTTCGAAAAGCCGGTTATCGGCACGAAGAAAGGTACAATAGCAAGGCCGGCGATCATATCCGCAACGTTAGAAAAATAGTTGTGGATAATGTCCAGAATATTGTCGCTATACAGTTCTGATGCAAACAGATTCAAAAGTGTTGCTGAAGGACTGTATAAACTAAGGAAGCCGGCGCCCAGCGCGGTCACAGTAGGCTTAGGCGGTATAGGAATCGGATCATATTCTTTTTCTTTCGGTCCCGGTTCAGGATCCGGATTATCGCCGGGATCCCCAGGATCGTCCGGATCCGGATCAATGTTCGGATCATCGTCCTCATCCAAACCGAAGTCACCACCGAAGACTTCATTAAGCTTTGAAACCTTTATTCCGCCGATATTATAAATATACTGTTCAGACGGCGAATAAGTGTGCGTTTCCTGATCATAAGGGCCGCGCTCGTTCTTGCCGGACGTATAAACGAAAAAACAAAGATAATCAATATCATTTATTTTCTGGTAAGATACGCCACACTTAAAATTTTCTACAAGATAGCCGGCAAGTTCCGGATTACCTTCAATTAACCATTGCATTCCACCATGACCAACAGCACCATTAAAAAGCGTATGCGTCACTACAGGCTCAGAATATGGCGTCGCATATTCACGGCGTACAATTTTATTAGCAAGGGCAAATTCGAAGTTTTCACGCTGGAAAAATGTAGGTGGTGTTACAGCAAGTGAACCACCTTGCGATAATGACGATCTTATGGATCCATACACGACAAGCTCTTGTTTATAATAAGGCGCATCGTCCGGAACCGAAACATTAAAAATCATCATGGGAATATCTGTTTGCAAACCTTCACCCATGTGTTGCCGGCCATAATTACGCATCGCATCATCACTGGAACCATAAGCGCCGGCCCATTGTTTGTCAGCGTTCGGTGATGTGATATTGTCCGTATATGTTCCCTGTCCGGCGATCTGATCACCAAATTGCCCCCAGCCAGCAATCTTATCTATAAAACTTTCAAGACTTCCGGAAGGCGTCATTCCGGCATAAAGGCCGCCGGCAATGGTATAAGTTGGAAACCAGTAACCCATATAATCACCACCTTTCTTACACGTCCAGCGCTTCCGCCTGATAGCAGTAACGCGTTATAAATTCATACAAGGCACGCTTTGCAAGATCCTGTTTCAAGCCGGCGAATTCCATTTCCAACATCTGACTAGCGGTCTGGACGCCAATATTCCCCTGCTTTGTTAATGTGTAGTTACGTGTCACGGTATCGGTTCCGCTATGCGTGTCTGTATCAGTTCCGGAATTTTCTACCAATTCATGTGTCTGTGATGTGTGCGCAACAGTTTCCTTTCCTGTTACCGTTTCGGAAACTGTTTCCTTTGTTACGCCGGTGTGCGTTGTAGCCTTTGTTACAGATCCGGATCTGACGTCTTTTTCCGTTTCGACAAAATTAGTAGAATTGAATCCTTTTGTAGAATGCGTTGTGGTATCGGCGTTCGGCGTTGTTGTTTCGGTGGTATTATAAGGCGTTGTTTCCGTTTTGCGTTCCGTCGGAAACGTCGTTTCATCCTTATAATCGGCCGGCGTTGTTTCGATTTGAAGACCGTGTTCGTGTTCAATCTGCAGACCGTGTTCTGTTTCGGTGGTGTCGTTGGTCATTACTTCACGCGAAGAATAGTTTTCAATCGGATTATACTTCAGCGTATAGGCGTAAGCCTGTTTCAGGTAAAGATCCTTCCGGGACGCCCACCACGAATTAAAAAGCGCCGGAAACGCGTCTTCAGGATCGTCCCACAAGGTACACTTCCATGACCGGAAGGAAACAAGGCAATTATGCCGGAAGTAGTCGTTAGAAAAAACTGTCAGATTATGATTGTGTCCTTCCTGATCAACATAAACCCCGTCGGCTTTTATCTGGATAGACGCTTCCGAAAGCGCTTCCAGAATATTTAAGATTGAATAATCAGTCATTGTTGTTGCCATCGTCTTCACCTTCCTTTCTGTCTTCCGGTTCCGGTTCTTCCGGATCCGCTGCAGCTTCTTCCGGATCCGATGCAGCTTCTGTGTCGTCAATTTCAGCTTCGCCGGATTCGTTTTCATACTTCGTCACTTCAGCGCGCCAAGCGCCGGAAAGTTCCACGGAAGCGGAAAGGCCGAATTTTGCATTTATTTCATCTATCATAGTCTTACGGCACTGCAGCATGTTCAAAGGTATGATTAGAGAGGACGAAACCGTTCCGTTAACTTCGTCTACACTTTGCTGTGCCATCTTTGTGTCACCCTGTACCACCTGACCGTAGCGAGTATAGTGCCAGCGTAACACATCTTCACGCAAACGCGCCGTATACTGGATCTTTTCCGCGAATTCCGGCGACGTCAGCATTTCGGACGTCACGTCTTCGGTACCGATGCCCAGATCTTCAAAGATCTTCTTAGATACTACCGTGATAGGTTTTCCGGCTTCAATATTCTGGAATGCTTCCTGAATCATGCGCTTTGTGTTTTCGTCGGCCACTTTGAAGATATTAAAAAGACGCGTCCAGAAGATAAGATGGTCTATTGAAATATCTATTTCCGCAAGGCGTAACGCGTCCGTATACGTGTCAGGATTTCCAAGTTCTGTATGGTTGTTAAATCCAAGAACCACTTCATCAGAATAGCGGTCCAGCTTTACGGAAAAACCGTTACGCGTAACGGCAATTATTTCCGAACCTTCGCCGTAGGGATCCAGTTCTGTTCCCTGTGTGCATGTTGCACAAATTAAAGATCCTTCCGGGAAACCATCAGATCCATGGCCGGCCGGGATCTTAAAGATTGCCACCTTGCCGTATTTCTGCAGCCAGTATTCAAGATAATTTGTTCTTAAAGTTTCCGGAAGACCGGAATATTCAAACATTCCCAAGTGAAATTCATTCAAAAGCTGCAGATTATTTGTAAAATATCTGTCTTTATTTGTTCGTCTATCTTTTCCCATTTTATCACCTTCCTTTTATATAAGGAAAAGGACCGGACCGTTTAAGGCCCGGCCCCTTCCCGGAGAGAAACACGCAAACCGACAGCGAGAAAGGATCAAGTACCGCCATTCTGGGTAGGCGCTTCCAGCGTGAAGACAACAGCGTTCTGTGCAAGGTTCTCCATGTACTGATCACGGTTCTGATAAGCGTAAAGCGTTACGTCTTCCATTTCGAAATACTGTGCTGCAACACGTTCCTGACGGATCGTATGCATGATTGCATACTTATCAGCCATCAGAGCCACAATACCGGACTGTGCAACATCGCCGGCCTGAACAGATACATCAATCTTTGTTACCTGATCGAAGGCCGCTGCAGCGGTACCGGCCAGCGCATCATTTACGCCGAATCCCTGCCATGTAGGCACGGATCTGTAGTTAGGCAGCGCCACAAGCTCATCATGGAAGGTTGTACTGAAAGCGCATTCGTTCAACGCGTTTTCAAAGGCGCTGTTAACTTCGATCACAAGACGGTCACGCGGTACAAACTTAACAAGGCCCTTCGTGTTGAACAGCGTGGACTGTTTACGAAGATACTTTTCATACAGCTGCAGCTGAGCGGAAGCAAAACGGCACGCTGCAGGATCAGAAAGGAAGCCGGCCACAGTAGAAATATTACCGCCGCGCTGGGTATTGTATTCAGACAGAAGGTTGACGACGTGAATACCCTTTGCACCCTGTGACTGACTGTAAAGGATCTTATCCGCCATGAATGCGTTACGGTTCGCGCCGTTCATGTCTTCCCTGTGCTGAGTAAGCGCATTGTCAACCATCACGAAAATGAAATCAACGAAGCCGCGAAGCTCTTCCGAAGATTTGAAGGCGTCTGTCAGTTGTTCCGAAGTGATCGCAATGGGAAGCTCCCAAGAAACCGACTTCGTGAAGTAAGACGTATCCAAAATCGGCGGATTCACTTCGTAAGTGCCGATGGACACTTTAGTTGTAACGCCCTGTGAAGTAGAGGGCGCCAGATTCTTCCATGCGTGACTTTCCTGAGCTTCCGGAACCGAAGCGCTGATCATCTGAACCACGTTAGCAAAACGCCGGGATTCTACATAATAAGGATCGTCATATTCGTTCTTATAGGACGTATCCGCGTAGAAATTCACCACCTGATCGATCAGGGCCTTCATAAACTTGTCGCGGCCCATAGTCAACGAAGCGAAAGCCACGCCACCGTCGGCGAAGTCGTCAAGTGTAAGCGTGTCCACCGCTGCATCACCTACAGCCTGTTTGTATGCAGCATTTACGATAGCGTAAGCTGCATTGTTGTCAACGGATCTTAAAGTTTCAGCCATTATTTCTTACCCCCTTTTCTAGTGTTCTGTTCCGGCGCTACATAATCGGCAAGCTTTTTAATCATATAAAAGCCTTTAACCGTCGGCGTGCTGGTTCCTTTGACCTGAATTTTATACGTTGTTTCTTCTTTCTGAAAAAATACCCCGATCGTACACGGTCGCTGGTTTTCCGTCTTATTCAGCTCAATGTTGCCAGTGGTCATAACCTTTACGCCTGTTACGGTCTTGTTGGATTCCTCGGAATATACGCCTACCATAAGCTGGTATAATCCGGCCGGAAGTTTGAATGTCGTCATGTCTTCATAATTAGTTGTAGATAACGTTTTGGATTCTAAAGCCGTCACTACATAACCAGCCGCTTCCAACGCCGCTACTCTTCCGGCTAATTCCGGATCAGATCCACCGGCGTTCTTGTTAGCGATCGCTTCATTCACTAATATGTTGGACATATTCCAACCCATAGGATCACCCCCTTTCTAACTTGCATTATATATGTAAATTGTAAGTGTTGCAATATGTTTCACGTGAAACATTGTGCAATATTACATATTGACAAGAATATTTTGTTAGTTTTTGTGCAAATTGCACAATGAAGTGGTGAAAACCA
>Ga0247608_10006008_pt1 | contig 12919 bp, 8 predicted proteins | sample 176DNAGHGlowgp2_FD_193490 | JGI IMG/M metagenome (GOLD analysis project Ga0247608, IMG submission 193490) | Sheep rumen microbial communities from Palmerston North, Manawatu-Wanganui, New Zealand - 1766 DNA GHGlow gp2 | ecosystem: Host-associated > Mammals > Digestive system > Stomach > Rumen ... | reverse complement strand
TGATGGTGGCCAACGCTACCGGTTGCTCATCCATCTATGGCGGTTCCGCTCCTGCAACGCCTTATTGCAAGAACTATCGTAGTGGCAAGGGTGTGGCATGGGCCAACTCCCTGTTTGAGGACAACGCTGAGTACGGTCTTGGTATGGCCACGGGTGCCCGCAAGCTCCGCGAAGGCCTCCGCAAGAAGGCTGAAGAGCTGGTCAACACCACCGTGTTCGACTGGATGAAGGAAGCCACACAGAAGTGGTTAGACACCTACAACGACACGGTTGCCAACCGCAAGGCTACTGACGAATTTGTCGCCGCCCTCGAAAAGGCCATTATGCCTATCGATGCTTGTGTCGACTTCTGGAACGGAGAAGGCAAGAAACTCTATGGTGCCGAAGTGGCAGCCCAGAAGTTGCAAGAAGCCAAGGATGCCAAGGCTGCTGGTAGCAAGATTTGCCCCTGCCACGGCTGCGCTCTCGAGCAAGAACTGTTGGACAACAAGGACTTCCTCGCCAAGAAGAGCCAGTGGATCTTCGGTGGTGACGGTTGGGCCTACGACATCGGTTTCGGTGGCCTCGACCATGTGCTGGCCAGCGGCGAAGACGTCAACGTCCTCGTCCTCGACACTGAGGTCTACTCGAACACGGGTGGTCAGTCTTCGAAGGCTACGCCTGCCGGTGCTGTCGCCAAGTTTGCTGCCTCTGGTAAGAAGGTTCGCAAGAAAGACCTCGGCATGATTGCCAAGAGCTACGGCTACGTCTATGTGGCTCAGGTCGCCATGGGTGCTTCGCAAGCCCAGTACTTCAAGGCCATCAAGGAAGCTGAGGCTTATCCTGGACCGTCGCTGGTGATTTGCTACGCTCCGTGTATCAACCACGGCATCAAGATCGGTATGGGTCACTCCCAGATGGAAGAGAAACTCGCCGTCGACTGCGGTTACTGGCATCTCTGGCGCTTCAACCCCGCCGAGGAAGACGCCGGCCAAAACGGCTTCCACTTGGATTCGAAGGAACCCAATTGGGCCGACTTCCAGAAGTTCATCATGGGCGAGGTCCGTTACAACAGCTTGTTGAAGACCTTCCCCGAGGAAGCCAAGGAACTCTTCGCCAAGACCGAGCAATTCGCCAAGCTGAGATACGAAGGGTATAAGAAGTTGGCTGAAGAGAAGTAAGATTTCCTTAAATTATTGTTTGTAGGGACGCGCCAAGCGCGTCCCTACAATTACCCGAAAACGAGGGGCGGACTTGTAGAAAGAATTTGATGCAAGCCTGCCCTTTTTTTAATAGAGAATATATTGCTTTTGATTTTGAACGCATAATAAAACAAGTTATATGGTTGACTTTAATAGGACATATGCACCCATTGATTTTGGAAAATTAGATAATTCACCTTTGGAAATTGTTTTGAAGTTCAAAGATGATTTTGAAGGTACATGGGAACGGAACGAGAATAACACTGTGGGATTTCGTAAAATGAAACAATTGTTGGAAAAAACACGGACATGCTATTTTCAAAAAATCAAAGCTTATGAACGAATTGACCAATATGGAATTCATCATACTAATTCTGTCCACAAAATACTAATACCACTAGAAGAAGAAAAGGCAATTGAATTACAGTGTTCAATAAATGAAGAGCCGTTAAATCAGTTTGATAAAGCATATTCATATTTTGTCAAAAGGGCAAAAGAAGTTGTTTTTATAGTTGCTCCTCAAAAAGATGTAGAACAATGCGAATGCGTTTTTTCTTTTTATTCTAACGAGTGTAAAGGTGTTGGAAAACAATTTACTGATTTCTATCAAAAAGTAGATGCTCTTAGTATACCAACAGCAGATTTAAATAAAGAAAAAGACAAACAAATTTGGGAGAATTATGTAAAAGCACTTAAAAAACTTGTCAAACAAAAAGAGAATGTATGGAAAATACAAAAGGTAGGTCGTTCATATACTGATAGTAATGTTAGTGGAGAAAGAGCTGATTACATTGATATCACTATCAGCGAAGATGACTTGAACAAGAAATTTGAAGAGGAAATAGAAGAGTTATTCCAGTCAAATGAGTTGAACGACTATGCCGTTAATAGAGATACGGCATTTATTGAGTTTGACACATACCGAGTATTAAGTAGCGATGAATTATCTCAATTAAACACGTTAGCGTCAGAGTACTTTTTTGAACTATCACCTGAGACACCAACTAATACTATATCTGGTGAATTATCATTTAAATACACAGATGATGATTCAAAAGAAGACATATATAGCCAAATTCGGAAAAAACTGTCTGAAGATTATGGATACGACGATTTGCAAATAACACCAGATGGGCAGATAGAGATTTCAGAAGAAGATTATCCACATGTAAAGAAATGTTTCGAGAATTATTTTTCAAATATTGCATCGATTAATAAGGTACGGGATATTGTATTAAAAGTAGATGTAAAACTGGATAGAAGTATTCTTAATGATCAGATATTAAGACAATTAAAGAAAATATTAAATGACAATGGTATTGATAATAGAGCTAAAACATATTTGTCTTTCGATAGAACGCATTTTGTAATTGAGGTATCAGCTCCAGTCAAAGAAGATATTTTTTCTGATTATGGACTTCAACTGCAATCAAGGACTTATCGTTTTGGAAACAAAGACAATAACAAGTCCTTTGTTGAAATCTCTGGTTTTGAGATAGTTGATGGAGAATATCAAACAAAAAACAAGATAGACAATTTCAAGGAGTGCTTGATAGAGATTCAAAATAATAATGAGGATTTAACGATACGCCAATTACCAACAAGATATATTTTCGGATTTCCTCAAGAATCTGAAAAACAAATACAAGCTTTGCGAGAAATAAAAACCAAAACAGATTTGCAAGGCAAATCAATTGTAGATATCCGTAAATCTACCATAACAATCACTGCTGATTCATCCATCGATTATCAAAAGCAATTACAACGTATAAAAGATACAGTAACGAATATCGTATTAGAGGATAAGCCATATAGTCCCACATTTTTCGTCTCTCTCAATGCTGATTCGGAAGATGTTCGTAAATCAATAATCACAGATATTGAAAACAATATTAGAAAAGAAAATCTGACTGTTGAGTATGATCCTTATAAAAAGTATTGCAGAGTGTCCTTCCGTTATGGTTTTAATTCTGAAGAAGAAAGAGAAAACTTCAAGAGAAAATTCGAAAACGAATGTCTCAAACATGCGAATTATTTGAATTTGTCATTTGAAAATGAGTTAGGACACACCACATACGATTTTTATAAAAATGAATCATTAGAACTTGAAAGAGAAAGGGAAACGGCAAGAAATGTAAGTAAAGCCTCGTTTGTTTTCTTAACCAAAGAGCAACGAGAAAAACTGAAGAAACAAATTGAAGAAGATGGTGATGATGCTGTATTTCGTGATGGTGTTCAAATTGGCACTTTAGTTCGTAAAGACAAGAATAAACTAAAATTCAAAATAACAAAAGATTTTGATGATTATTTAATAGGATCTCCAGATAATCTACATAGTATAAAGGAGGGTTTTATTAAACCTATTTTTCCGGGAGAGCTTACCAATATTGGCAGGATGATTAAGGCCATGGCAAAGGTGACTCGTCCTGGTAGCGGACGGATTGGTTATCCTGCCAATAATAATTTGCCAAACTTTTTATTTGACCCTAACTATGCTCGTATTTCTTCACAAGATTTAGAAGAAGAAAAAAATCGAATTCTTTCAAACTTAAACGAACCTTTGCTAGCAAATCAACCTAAACAATTAGAGGCTGTTGCAAAGGCGTTAGTTGCTACGGATATGGCGCTGATTCAAGGCCCCCCAGGTACAGGTAAAACTACTGTTATTGCTGAAATAATTTGGCAGACATTGTTGCGGAATCCTGAAGCAAAAATTCTTGTAACTTCCCAGACTAACCTTGCAGTTGATAATGCCTTAGAACGTCTTAAGGGGAAAAAGATGGTTCGTCCAATACGCATTGGCAATATTGAAAAGTTTGAAGATGAAGGTAAAATGTATTCAAATGAAAGAATGCAACAATGGCTTTCGGCAAAACCAAATTCAAACGAAGAGGCAAATAACAAGGATAATGCAATAAATGACTGGATAAACAATGTCAGACTTAGATGCAGTCAAGATAACGAGTATTCTGATGTTGTAGAAAGATGGAAAAAGGGGTTAACCGACCAACAATCGGTTGTAAAACCGGTTTTTTCCACAGAATATTTCAAATATGTAAACGTCTTTGCTGCCACATGTAGTGAATGTGGTAGCAAAAACTTCGCCATTGCATACCAATCAATGTTTCTAAAGAACCGAGAGACTCAAGGAGACCCTGTTTTTGACGTGGTAATAATGGATGAGGCAAGTAAAGCGACACCCCCCGAACTTGTATTACCACTTACTTTAGGCAAAAAGGTTATCATCATAGGAGACCATAAGCAGTTGCCTCCGATGCTTGATGAGAAAGAGTTTGGTGAGGCATTAGAAGCCATTGGTGCAAAGGGGCTGATAGATAATTGGACTAGACAGGATTATAAAACATCTCAATTCGAAAAGCTATTCGTCAATGCACCTAAAAACATTGTGGCAAGTCTAGATACTCAATTCCGTATGCACGAGCAAATTATGAATTGTATTTCGCAATTCTACAAGGACCAGGAAGAACTTGAAAACGGATTGCTATGTGGAATAAAACAACACATGGATATTCCAGATTTTTCAGACAAAGCAAGCCGTTGGCACGGACTAACCTTGCAACCTTTTATCATGCCGGAAACACATGCAATTTGGGTAAATGTGGAAACACCAGAAGAAGACCCATTAAAAAAACATTCTTATATAAACAAAGGTGAGATTAATGCTATAAAAACTGTACTTAAGGCATTGACCCATGCAAATGGATTTGAGGAATATTTCAAAAACTTCAAGAAAGAGGAAGAAAAAGAAATTGGGATAATTACCTACTACATGAATCAAATGAAGGCCATTAGAAAAGCTTTATACCCTAATTTAGGAATAGAAAAATGGAGAGATTTCGAGCGTTATAAATGTGAAAATGAATTCCAAGTCCCGTTTAGAATCAATACTGTTGATAGATTCCAAGGCATGGAAAGGAACATCATTATCATATCAACAGTTCGAAGCAATATCCAAATAGATGAAAACGGCAAGGAACAAAAAAACGAATACTATCCATTTGCATTAGGTTTTGCAAAAGAACTACCACGAGTTAATGTTGGTTTTTCACGTGCAAAAAGATTGCTGATTGTTGTCGGAAACGAAAAACATTTCGCACACAAACCCGAATACGCAGAAGCAATATCAAAAATGCACAGAGTAGACATCAAACAACTTAAAAACCTGTAATTAATCATGAGTAAAAGACTTTCAAAAATAGCAAGAGACCTGAACATAGGCATATCTACAATTGTGGATTTTCTAAGTGAGAATGGCTATCGATGTGAAGAAAACCCTAATGCGAAAATTAGCGAAGAACTTGTTGAATTTATTAATTCGAATATCAGAAGCTATATAGTCGAGTCAAAAGTTGGTGTCTCCGCTGTAAAATCAGGACAGTACATGTCCAGCAAAGCAGAACAATTGCCTATTCCATTGGAATTGAAGATTGTAGACGCTGCAAGTAAAAACAAAAAACTGATTGAACGTATTATTGGTTTCTCTGATTTTGACTGGCATTATAATGTATTAAAATGCAGGGGTGTTTGTTCTCAACCCGTTGATTTCAATCTTTTTGACGATGCTATTTGCGCAATATTACTTAAGGGTGAAACCTCTGCAAAAACAATTGGAACCATTTTAGGTTTTGATATTGAAACGGATCCAGCCGAAAGGGATCTCCTACTTTCAGCAATTCAAAACTTGAAAAATGACAAAATGCTTGATGGGGATGAAAGCATTTATTGGCTTACTGATATAGGTCGTGAATATGCAAAAAATGGTGTAAAATACTCCACTTTTGAAAGAGATTTTGAATTGTATATTGATGCTACTGGAGATTTAAAAGGGAATGTAAAAGAGGTCTTCAGTAAGCTTAAAAGCGAAAAACAAGTCTTCTTCCAACATGTGAATTTACCTCAAACTCTTGACGAAGTAAAACAGATAGCCGAAGTTCAAGCTCCTGAAATACATTTTCCTGCAAAAAACTTTATCCTTCAAAGTTATCAGTTCATAGATGTTGAAGAGTTTAAAGCAAAGGTATGGGTCATTCTTTTGGAAAATTTTAGAGACAATACTATAAGAACTCTTGTTTATGACGAAAAACAAGATTCAATTATTAACCCTTTGTCAGAGTCTTTTGATAAACTGGAGCAACAAAAAGACAATCTGTTAGAAAAACTTATTAGAGAATCAGGAGAAGATGACTTTAGAGTTGAAATCACTGAGGATCAAAAGTCAGAAAGTCAGATTAGCATTGAACAGGATTTGATTAAAAAGCAGGAGGATTTTGACGCAGCTGTTGAAACAAATGACATAGTAAAGCAAGAATCTATACAGAAAGAGGCAGTAGAAGGTAAGCGACACTTTAATTCCTTGGAATTTGAGGTGGAGCTTAAACGGTTGTTTGATACTACCTCGGACGAATTGTGGATAATTAGCCCTTGGATAAAAAAATATGCGACGGAACGTCGAATACCTTTTTTTGAAAGGTATCTAAAAAAAGGTGGAAGAGTCTTTGTCGCTTATTCACTGCCTGAAAACGGTACTGATATAATGGCAGAAGAAACTGTTTTAGAGAGACTCTATGAATTGGAAAATAAATACAATAATTTTTATATACTTCAACTTCCAGCATTTCATTATAAGCGTGTATGGTTAAAATCGAATACAGATGCAAGTCTTTATTATACTGGTAGTTATAATGTTTTGTCTTTTTTTGTCAAACAGGACAGCAAAAATTACCGTCAGGAAGAAATGACCAAATTAGACTGGAACGCAGAGAATGAAAAAGAATACCAAGAATTATTCATCCAATTTGGAATAGCATATTTAAACAATTCCGTCAAAGAACTGGAGAATCTTCTTTCAAAGTCAAATAATAATATAGGTAAAACTAAATACACACGACAAGGAAAAGTGTCATTGTTTCTTGATAAAAGTAAAATAGCAAACGATATCCTTGACACATTAATTATTAAATACGAAAGCTTAATAGCACAATTAAACCCAAAAATTCCAAACAAAGACAGAGCTTTATCGTTTAAAACGAGCACAAATCATACAATAAACTCACCAAAAAGAGGCGCAAACAGATTTCCTAAAAAACAATAATTATGCAGACAGATAAAATAGCGGTAATAGAATTATCCACAAAAGCCGTAAAGTGGTTAATACCAATTGTTGACAATGAAACTATTGAATCGACTCCGTTTAATTTCAAGTATTTCTATAAGGAATCGCAAAAAACGGAAACGGGCAATGGGCTAAATAGCCAAGGAATACTAAGCGAACGATACTTTGTTAGCAAAGTGCTCCCATATATAAAAAAAGCGTATTCAACTGTTATGAAAGCAAATGTTGATGTTGTTTATTGTGTTGCAACGGCTGTTTATAGAAGTGCACGAAACATCAATAGCATTTTGCAAATAATCAAACAAGAAACAGGGTTGGAAGTTTGTATTCTAACTGAAGAAGAGGAAGCAGAATACACTTTTTGGGCATATTTTTACTCAACAACTCATCAAGAAGAATTAGTGCAAAAACCTTATACCTTACTGATAGACCAAGGTGGTGGTTCTACGGAAATAACTTTCTTTCATAAACAAAAGATGGTTTTTAGGAAAAGTTTCGATATGGGTACCACGATTCTCAAAAACGACTTCTTTTCACAAACTCAAGAATTAACTATTGACAGATTTACATATATTGACAATAAATATCAACAAATAATACGGAACGACCTTGAAGGATTAGGAATAGAAAATGCGCATATGTCAAATGAAGATATATATTGTGTCTGTGTTGGTACCGCTGTAACAGCAGCATTTGGAGATGGTTCAAAACCCAATAAAGCTATACACGAAAGGTCTTTGGATTTAAATCAAATTGAAACCATTATAGATGAACGCAACAAAGAGTTTTGTGCCATGTCTCCTTTGGCTATACAAGAGCAAATAGAAAATGCTGGTGGAAAATCTAATACCATGGAAAAAAGGTTTTCTAGCAGATTAGGACTGCCTGTAATATCAGAGATTCTCCAGTTTTTTAATATACAAAGTGTGAGAATTAGTGGGACAGGATTATGGTATGGTGTTTTTTATGCAAACTTCTATGATTTACAAATACAATAATTATGTCAAGATTTGAAACATCAAAATTTGTCCGCAATAATGCAGTGATGAATAGGGAATGTCTGATTCAGGCATGTGAACAATTAAATTGGAAATACACTACTAATGGCGATGAGTTGTTAGTGACCGACATAGGAATCCACCAAAAGTTTTATGGAGAATTTGCGCTAAAAGTAAAAGGAACTGAAGTAACTTATAACACCTACTATTTGGGAAACGCTATGGAGTATGTGACCCAATTACAGAAGGTGTACGCAAAGCTCAATATTGAATACTCCAAAAATATGATTGTCAATCAGTTCAAAGCCAAGGGGTTCACTTACAAGAGCAATGATAAATTCATTGAAACTGAAAATGAAAAGGTTTCATTCTTTATGGTAGGCCGTAGCAATGACAAAACTGAAACAGAACCAGTTGGCCAGATAAAATTCACCATACTTGATGATGGAACCGTAATAAGTGACTCAAATTATTTACCTGACGATGTCAACAAAAGAGCGCATGCAGCAATGGACGAGGTAGACATGCATTTCAGTTCAAAACGCATAATGACAAAAAAGGAAGTGCCTTTAAAGTATAGGGATAAAATTAATAAATCAAAACAGGTACAAACCTTAATTCAAAAATAACCGATACTATGATTACACAAAAAGAAAACAACATCTATGAGCAAATTCAAAATATGCTAAAGGCATACTATCCTGTTTTGTATATCACAACATTTGAATATGATAGGACTAAACAAATAGTTAGAAGTATAGCTAAAAACATTGGGAAATCATATAAGTTCTACGAGTGGAATTGTGTCGATGGCTTGACACAAAGGCTGTTGGAAACAAACAAAATCGTGCAAGTTCCTGATAAAGAGGATCCAGAAGAATTATTAAAACATATAGCTAAACAAACTGAGGATCACGATTCTGATTCAGAATTATTCGTGCTAGAAGACTTTCACGAATATATGGAAGAGAGAAATATTAAAATTTTACTTCGTCAATTAGCTGAAAAACTCCGTTTTTTCAGAAAACATATTGTAATTGTTTCCTCGGTCCTCCGTCTTCCTGTAGAATTAGAAAAATATGTTACGGTTATAGAAATGCCTTTGCCAGGCCGAAATGATTTGGAAAAAGTTTTACAAAATATTGTAAAGAATATTAGTGCAGATATAAATGACGAATTAAAAAAACGTCTTGTTGATTCTGCGTTGGGAATGACAGTGATGGAAGCTGATTTGGCCTATTGCCTAGCTGCCGTAAAGAACAGGTTTGATTCAAATGCCCCACGCACTGTCGCTTTGGAAAAAGAACAGATTATTAAGAAAAGCGGCTTACTTGACTATTTTCAGGCAGATGAAGATTTAAGGAGTATTGGAGGTATGGATTACTTAAAATCATGGTTGGAAAAAAGAAAACTAGCATACGATTTCAAAGCACAACTTTGGAAGTTGCCAGAACCTAAAGGCGTTTTGTTATTAGGTGTTCCAGGGTGTGGCAAAAGCCTTACTGCCAAATGTATCGCCTCTTTATGGAATATGCCATTGTTACGATTGGATGTCGGCAAAATCTTTGAAGGGATTGTCGGTAGTAGTGAAGAAAATATTCGACGCGCTATTGCAACTGCAGAAGCAGTTGCTCCTTGTGTACTTTGGATAGACGAAATTGAAAAAGGATTGTCAGGAATAAAAAGTAGCGGATCAACTGATGGAGGAACTGGAGCTAGAATCTTTTCAACAATCCTAACCTGGATGCAAGAAAAGACGAAACCTGTCTTTGTAGTTGCTACTGCTAATGATATTTCTCTTTTGCCTCCAGAATTATTAAGGAAGGGTAGGTTTGATGAGATTTTCTTTGTTGATTTGCCTAATAAAGAGGACAGAAAGAGCATTTTTTCCATACACCTTGCAAAAAAAGGCCAAAATCCCCAAGCTTTCGCTTTAGACAAATTAGCGGAAGAATCTACGGGTTTTAATGGTGCTGAAATTGAAGAGTGTATAAATGAAGCAATGTTTGCCGCATATACAGAAAACCAGGTAATGCCTACTTTGCAAATTAAGCATATACTTGATGCAATTAGAGAGACTGTGCCTTTATATAGGACAATGAAACAACAAATTGATTCTTTGCGTAAATGGGCAGATAGTAGAGCTAAACCAGCTGGAAAGAAAAATGAAGAAGTTGTATCTGAGGACGAGCAAGTGCCTTTAACAAAGATAGAACGAGAGCTGAACAGAAGTTTTGATTAATCTCCAAGTTTCGATTCAGCGGCTACAAGAAGCTGAGCGAAGGGAAATAATCTTTCCTGATTCAAACGAAACAGCGCATCCCGTTGGGGTGCGCTGTTTTTTTTGTGGTTACCTCAATCCCCCATCATTCCATATAATAAGTGTTGATAATCCCGATGGCCTCTTCCAAAACCATCTTGGTTATCTTGCCGTCGCTGAGGCGGTAGGTGAGCTCCACGGATTTGTATCCCCCTTTAGGTATTTTGCCTTTGGCGACAATGGAGACATTCCTCATGCCTTTTTCTTCGGTGACGGTCAGCTCGGCGTTGTTGTCGACTGCGGCTTGCTCCCAATTGCCATTGAGGCAGTTCAATAGCGTGGAACGTTGCAGCCCGACCATTTTTACCTTGTTGGCGTCGAGGTCGGCTTTCTTGCCGTCCAAGTTGATTTTGACCATGTTGCCTTCGATGATGAAATACTCGCCTTCAGGCTGGGTGTAGGTCATGGTGAGGTGGTCGTTGCCGTCAAAAACGATGTGGCCGGCCTTTTCAGTGGTCTTGCCAGATACTTTCAATACTTTGGTTTGGGTGAAATCGGTTTCGACGTTGGTTTGCGCAAAGGCTGCCATGGAGAGCAGCATCGCGATAATAATCAAGGTAATGTGTTTCATTTTGGTAGGTTGTCTAAATAAGTGACTACATCGTTAACGGTTTCAAATTTGGCCAATGCCTGGTCGGGGATGGTGATGCCGTAGTCGTCTTCAAGACGCATAAGCAACTGCAGGATGTCGACGGAATCGGCACCGAGGTCGCGTTTGATTTGGGCATCCAGTGTGACCCGCTCTGGGTCGATACGCAACTGTCGCGCAAGGGTGGATTTTACAATTTCGTACATGATTGTTTGTATTTCAAGATTTCAAGATTTCAAGATTTCAAGATTTCAAGATTTCAAATTCAAAAATTCATAATTCATCATTCTGCATTCATCATTCCACATTCATCATTCTGCATTCATCATTCCGCATTCCTTCAATACTCATAGTGCTCATACTTCATAATAATTTCTTCCATCTTGGATGACAATGAACTGACTTCCATCTTGTAGGCTTGCTCGATGCATTTTTCCACCGCAGTGGCTTTGCTGGAGCCGTGGCCTTTCACCACCGTCTTGGAGGTGCCGAGGAGCACGCTGCCGCCGTAGTTTTGGTAGTTCATGAACTCCTTTTCTTCCATGAACATCCGTTTCATCAGCAGGGCACCCAGCTTATAGATCGGCCTCGAATAGATGTCTTTCTTCAGCTTCTTCAACAGCTCCAAGGCCGTGCCTTCGGTAGTCTTCACAAGCACGTTGCCTGAGAAACCGTCGCACACCACCACGTCGTAGTTGCCCGAAAGCAGGTCGCGGCTCTCCATGTTGCCCACAAAATGGACTTCGGGGGTCTCACTTAACAAAATGTGTGCCTTTTGGTGAATTTCGTCGCCTTTTTCTGCCTCTTTTCCTACGTTGAGCAGCGCAACACGCGGTTTTTCAATGCCATAGACTTTTTCCATGTAGAGGCTCGACATGATGGCGAATTGCCTCAGGTGTTCGGGTGTGACTTCCACGTTGGCGCCGCTGTCGCAGATGCCGACGATGCCGCCGTCCATGGTGGGTAGGATGGGGCAGAAGGCGGGACGGATGACACCTTTCACACGACCGATGCGGGTCAAGGCAGCAGCGACAAGTGCTCCAGTGGAACCCGTGCTTACCATCGCGTTGATGTCGTCTTGGTCACGGAGCAGGCGCACTGCTTTGATCATCGAGCTTTCTTTCTTCAGGCGGATGACATCGATGGGACGTTCGTCGCAGCCTATGACCTCAGGCGCGTGGACGATTTCGAGGCGCGAGGCATCGTAGGTCTTGCCTTTCAGGCAGTTCTGAAGCGTGGACTCATCGCCTGTGAGGATGAGATAAAGGTCAGGCAGTTTCGCCAGGGCCTTCAAGGCACCGTCCACATTGGCCTCGGGACTATGGTCGCCACCGAAACAGTCTATCAGAATCTTTATCATGGTATCATAATTGTTTCACATAACACCTATGGCGCTTAATTTTCTGTTCATCAAAGCGTTTCCACTGGTTCTGTATCGCATAGTTGTCTTCCAAATTCATGTTGGTCTCGGCGTATTTGACGTTTTTGAGCATTTTCATCATCTCAGCGGAAATGATGATACTCACGCCACGGTTGAGCCATTCTGGGTCAACGCCGATGAGACAGAGGTCGATGACATCGGGCTTTTTCAGGGATTTGAGAAGCCGGAGTAAGGTGGTGGGTGTCAGCTTCCCGCCTGAAGGACGCACCGCATCGGCAATGGCAGGGAAGGCCAAGCCGAAACAAATCATCTTCTCG
>Ga0247608_10006007_pt1 | contig 12926 bp, 14 predicted proteins | sample 176DNAGHGlowgp2_FD_193490 | JGI IMG/M metagenome (GOLD analysis project Ga0247608, IMG submission 193490) | Sheep rumen microbial communities from Palmerston North, Manawatu-Wanganui, New Zealand - 1766 DNA GHGlow gp2 | ecosystem: Host-associated > Mammals > Digestive system > Stomach > Rumen ... | reverse complement strand
GGATCCTCTCGGATTCGACTGGCGCATGGACGTGGGCCTGCTTACCGGCGTCGCCGCCAAGGAGTTGGTAGTGAGTTCATTGGGCGTTATGTACGCAGGTGAAGAGGGAGATGCTGTGGACGAAAACGACACCGCCCTTCAGAGCGCCCTCAAGAACAACGTTCCCTTGCCCGCGGCCGTTGCCTTCATGATCTTCGTGCTGCTTTACTTCCCCTGCATCGCCACTTTCGTCGCCATCAAGAACGAAGCCGGCCGCTGGTCCTGGGCGTGGGGCATCTGCGCCTACACCATCGCCGTCGCCTGGATAGTCGCCTGGATAGGGAAGATGATCTGTCAGATGCTTATTTAAGCCACAGCTCCGGATTCCTCGGGGTTTTGCCTTCCCAAAGCTCGAAGTGGAGCTGGGTTTCGCCGGCGATGGTGTCCACGCGGCCGAGGACCTGCCCGGTCTTGACCTTGTCGCCGGCCTTTACATTGACGCTGGCGAGTTTGCAGTAGAAGGTGAAATAACCGCCGTGCTGCACCAGTATGCACTGGTTGTAGCCGGGGATCACCACCACGTTGCTCACCGTGCCGTCGAATACCGCCTTCACCGCGCTGTCCTTGCCGAGGGCTATGTTCACGCCGTTGTTGAAAGGCAGTTCCACATTTTTGTAGACAGGATGGTAGTGTTTGCCGAATGAATCCACCACGGGGCCGTCGGCAGGCCAGGGGAGCTTGCCCCTGTTGGCGGCGAACTCCTTGTCGAGTTTGGCATCCACCTCGGTCTTGGGCTTGCCGCCCGACTTTTTCACCATCTTGTTGAGCTCGGCGTTGAGGGCCTGCACCTGCCTTTTCTTTGCTGCAAGTTCCTTCTGGTACCTGGCCTTGTCCTTGCCGAGGCTGGCAACGAGTTGTCTGGAACTGTTCTCGTCTTTTTCAAGCTGCTTCAGCTCCACCACCCTTGTATTGCGCAGCACGGAAGCCTCCTCCCGGAGTTTGACCAGCCCCGCTTTCTCTTCTTCCAGCCTGGCCCGTGTGTCCTTGATTTCCAAAGCCTGGGCATTCAGGCTGGCAGCCATGCTCTTGAGGTATCCGTATCGGCGCAGCCCCTGGGTGAGTCCGTCGCTGGAGAGCAGATACATGTACCAGATTCGGGAGTCGCGGTTCTTGTAGGCCGTACGCACCAGTTTGTCGTAGTTGCCGGAGAGAAGGGCGTATCGGGCTTCCAGACTGTCTATCTTGCCGCTTTTCTCGTTTATGCGCTTGTCGAGAGTGGATATCTGGGCGTCGCTCTCGGCGAGCAGGCCCTTCCTGGCGCTGATTTTCTTCCGGGTGAGCTTGAGGGCGGTATTGGCGCTTTTGACTTTGCTGGCATTTTCCTTCAGCTGCTGGTCGAGTATGGCTATCTCCCTTTCCAGCTTCGCTTTTTTCTGGGAGCTGTTCTGGCCCGCTGCCTGTGTGCAGAGCAGGATGGCTGCAAGTGCGAATGCCGCGAATCTTCTCATTCTTCTTCCTTTTTTTGCTCCGCCAGCATGCGGAAGGATTTTGCGAGGTCGTTCTCCCCGAGCGCTTCAAGCACGGTGGCGTAGTGCTCGAGTATCACTTTGCTGTCGCGTCCGCCGTAAAGCATCGCGTGCTTGAAATAGGGCTTGGCCTGCTGCGCCTTGCCCTGCAGATAGAGTATCCACCCGTAGGTGTCGAGGTAGGTTGCGTTGTCGGGTGCTTTCTCCACCGTCTTCTTGCTCATCGCGGCCGCCTTTTTCAGCTTTTTCTTCTGCAGGCTCAGGTAGTAGGCGTAGTTGTTGAGTACCGGGAGGTATTCCGGATCCGCCTTGAGCGCACGGTCGTATGCCTTGAAGGCGTTCTTCTCCTGCCCGAGTTTATGGTAGGTGTCGCCTATGGTGGCGAGGGCGGGCATCACGCGGGGATTCTTCTCTCCTCCGGTGCGGATGATCACTTCGCACTGGTCGATGAGCTCACGGGCGGTGGCGCCTTCGTCCATCAGCACCTGCAGTTTGAGGTACTGCGCGTCGAGATTCTCGGGATAGGCTTCCACGAAGCGGTCGAAGTATGCGCGGCCCTTCTCTTTGCGCTCGGTGCCGTAGAACCAGCTGCCGGCAAGGCGCAGGGCGCTGCTGTCGGAGGGATGCACCTGGGCGCAGCGGCTTACCAGCGAATCCAGCTGGGCTCCCCAGGAGCGGAAGAAGTTGTAGTCGATGTGCTGAAGTATCTGGTTGACATAGTCGCACTTGGCTGACGGGTTCAAGGAGGGGTTGGAAGCCATCTCGTCAAGCGATGCGAAAAATGCGGGAATGTTCCCCTGCATGCGGTATACCTCGCTCTTGCCGAGGATTGCCGGCACATAGTCCGGCGAATAAAGCAGGGCCTTTTCGAAATTGTCCAGCGCCAGGGAATCCTTGTATTCCATCATGTTCTTGTTGCCCAGAAGCGTCAGGGTGTAGGCGTTGGTGTATTTTCCGGGGTTCTTCTCCATCAGCTTAAGGAAGATTTCGGAGGATTTTCCCCCCTCTCCCTTGCTCATGTAGATGTTCGCGAGCATGTCCTGATACCATACGTTGGTGGAATCGGCCTTCACCGCCGTCTGCAGGCATTTTTCCGCATCGTCCAGACGGCCGAGCATGGCATAGCACTGGCCGAGCCAGTAGTTGACGGCATCGTTGCCGGGGTAGTGCTTGTCGAGATATTCAAAGTGCTTTACTGCGGTTTCAATGTCGCCTGTCTGCATTTTTGCGACAGCACCCGTGAACATGGTTTCCATTATGCTGTTGCTTTGTGCGGATTGGGCTCCTGCCCTGTCCGGAAGCAGGGCCAGCAACGCGGCAACTATGAGAATCAATTTCTTCATACCAATCTATATGTACAAAAATAGTGCTTTTTTGGAGTTATTTGGTTATTTTTGCGTATACATTTTTTGAGGATGCAACTTTTTGGAAACAAGTCGCATCTTAAAAATCGAGAACGGGAAACCGGCAAAGTGGGCAACGGCGTGGATCCGGATGTCATCGAAAGATGCAAAAACGGAGACAGGCTTGCACAGAAGGCGGTTTACGATTCCCTGTCTTCCAAGATGTTCGCAGTTTGCATGCGTTACATGGGGGACAGAGATTCGGCTGCCGACATCCTTCAGGATGGTTTCGTGACATTGTTCACCAAGCTGGACAGCTATTCGGGAGAGGGATCTTTCGAAGGCTGGGCCCGCAAGATCTTTGTCAATACGGCATTGATGAGTTTACGGAAGAAAGACGTGCTCAAGCAGAGTGAGGATGTGGAAGCCGCGTGGAACGTCAGCAGCGGCGACCCTACCCCCATTCAGAATATAGGATACCAGGAACTTTGCAAGATGATAGCGGCGCTGCCGCCGGGGTTCCGCACGGTGTTCAACATGTATGTTGTCGAGGGCTTCTCCCATAAGGAGATAGCTGAGGCCCTGGAGATTTCGGAAACCACTTCGCGTTCGCAGTTGCAGCGTGCGCGGACCTTGCTGCAGAACAAGATCAGAGAAAGATTTTAAGATGCGTAAAGAGTTTGACGAAGAACTCGACCTTCAGATACGGTCGATTATGGAAGAAGCTCAGGAACCTGCACCTGCAGGGGCCTGGGAAGCTATTTCTTCCAGGCTCGATGCGCTTCAGGGCGCTGCCGCAGGCGCGGGTGCAACCCGCTTGGGCGCCGCTGCCTCCCGTCCGGTCCGCCGCGCGTGGTACTGGGCCGGTGCCGCCCTTGCCGCCGCTGCCGCCGTCGCCCTTGGCATCTTCTTCACCGGGACATCCGACAACAATTCCAACCTGATTGACATAAACTCCGGCTCCGGCCTGGTTGCGGAAAGTCTCACCGATGGTATCGGCGCCCCGATTCCGGAATCAGACATGGTCCGCGAAGCGATTCTCCCGGAAAAGACCGCAATGCCGGCGGAAAAACCCGCTACACGTGTTCAGCAGGCGGTCGAAATGACCACGACCCCTGAAAAACCGGCTACACGTGTTCAACAGGCGGCCGAAATGACCACGACCCCTGAAAAACCGGAGGCCGAAGGCCCCGATCCTTTCGCCCGGATGGCATACGAGGATTCGCGCAGGGCATCATCCGCCCGCAGAGGCGTTTCCCTGCTGGTAAAAGGCGGATCCACCGGCAACAATGCCGGCGCAGGCAAGCTTGCGATGGCCGCCCCCGGGGCGTATCAGCAGAGCGGAATCACCGAGACAAGCAAGTCTTCATTCGGAGTTCCCGTCATTGCCGGAATAGGTCTGAGGGTGCATCTGAACGATGTGCTGTCAGTCGGGACCGGGATCGATTATTCCCTGCTTACGCGCAGTTTCGAGGGCCGCTATGTTGAAGGGCTTTCCGTTCAGAACGGAGACTTCAACCATACCCTTCAGTATATAGGCATCCCTATCGACTTCTTCGTTAAACTCGTTGACAAGAATGACATCACTCTTTATTCCGTCGTAGGTACGGAGGCGGAGAAGGCTGTCTCCAACAAGTACCGGCTGCTGGGCACCGACGTCGTCGTAGGCGACAAGGTGAACGGCCTTCAGTGGTCGGTCGGGGCAGGCCTCGGTTTCGAGTTCAATGTCAGTCGTCGGGTGGGCATCTTCGCAGAACCATCAGTCAAGTACTATTTCAACTGCGACCAGCCCAAGAACCTGCGCACCGACAAGCCTTTCCAGATGGTGCTGCGTGCCGGAGTGAGATTCGACCTTTAGTCCTGCAGATCAGCCTTTTGGATAGAGGCAAACATTTATTTTAGTTTTTACCCCCGGACGTACCCCCGGGGGATTTATTTTTATATATAGATTTGCGGCAAACGAACAGGATCATGAAGGGTTTGCCATTCTTGCTCGCAGGACTGCTCGTTCTGCCGTCTTGCGAAAAATACACGCTCAACAGGGTATACAGGGCGGAGGCGCTCTCAAGCCACGGCCACCGTGGAAGGGACACGTCTTCGGTCCTTGAGGGGAAACAGTTGTCCGACACCAGCGTATATGTCGTGGCCGTAGTCGTGCCGGAATCTTATGACTGGCGCAAGGATCCGTCTTTCGGAGCAGTCGGCTGCACCGTGCAGTTGTGGAAGGACAATGAACTGCAGTTCTCCTCCGAAGCCGGACCGGGGGCCGATATCGGCACTTCGCCTGACTCCCATCATCTGGCCGGAGGCCATCTGTACACCGAAAAAACATCTGAAGAAGGCACTACGATATGCTGTGACGGCAAGGTGGTGCTCCGCTATGGCCAGCGAGAACAACTCAAGGGGCTCCTCGTGAAGGAAGGGAGAATCTACACGCTCGGCCGCAATCTCGACGGCGGCGGTTTCTGCTTCCGAAGAGACGGAGAGCCGCTTCTCAAGCGGGATTCGGGAGAGATTTTCGGTGATTTCTCGCATCCTTTGTATGGCAGGGGAGGGGCTCTGTACGAAAATGAAGGCGCCGTCTGCTTTTCTTTCCGGAATGCAGCATCGTGCTACTGCGTCGTCGACGGGAACATGAAGAATGTAGGCACTGTCTCCAGCGCTTCCAGGGTGCGGGACCTGCGACTGCTTGGCGGGGAGGTATATTACATTTCGGACTATACGACATCCATGGTGGTCACGGGCCCTTCCGGGTCGCAGGCTCTTCCCTCCACTGCCAAGTGGCTGAATGCGGAACTGCTTGCCCGCGCCGACGGGGTGTGGGCGTGCGCGGAATCGGAGGACCGGACCCTGTGCACTGCCCTTGGCCCGCATGGCCGGAGCGTATTGCTCTTCGGAGCAGGAAATCTGATCTACAGCGGCGCCAGTGAATTCTTCGCGCTGGGATATGACGGAGGGAACTTCCGCATAATCAAGCCGCCCGGAAATGTGATATATTCGAGGGATTCCACATTCCTGCTGAGCACATCCGCCCTGGCATTTGCGGGAGATGAGCCATTCGCGCTGGTGAATCCAAAGGAAAAGGATGCAAACCCTTTCGTATGGAGCGGCGGAAAGAAGACGGAGTTCCGGATGAACGGTTATCTGACTGCCATCGAGGTGGAGGTCAGTCTTCCCAGGTCACGGTGCGGCTCTCGTCCGGCTGCACCTCGATCCGCACGCGGAGAGCCTCTTCCGGAATAATCTCTTCGATATTCTCCGGCCATTCGAGTATGCAGGTACATCCGCTGTCGATATAGTCGTAGAATCCTATGTCCAGGGCTTCGGCAATTTTGGTGATACGGTAGAAATCGAAGTGGAAAACGGATTCGCCTGCGGAGGTCCGGTATTCATTGACAATGGCGAAGGTCGGCGAAGAAACAGCGTCTCCGTCAACGCCCATTGCCCGGCAGATGGCCGTGGTGAAAGTGGTTTTACCGGCTCCCATCGGAGCATAGAATGCGATTATGCGGCCGCTGCCCACGATGGAAAGGAATTCCTGCGCGGCGCGGTCGATATCGGAAAGGTTTTTTATGACAATACAATGCTGCATCGCCGGCAAAGATAGTAATAATAGAGTTATGTTGATAAATATTATTGGTGCCAAATGCATAGGGATCGATGCCGTCCCGGTTGTCGTCGAGGTCAAAATCGACAGAGGAATAGGAATTCATCTCGTGGGACTGGCGGATGCAGCCGTAAAGGAGAGTTTGCTCCGCACGGTGACGGCCCTTCAGTCCATGGACTTCCATATTCCCGGAAAGAAGATAATCATCAACCTCGCGCCTGCCGACCTGCACAAGAACGGCAGCGGCTACGACCTGCCCATAGCCCTGGGCATTATAGCCGCCTCCGCACAGAGAGATCTGCCGCGGCTCGGACGCTACCTGATAATGGGCGAACTGGGCCTGGACGGTTCGGTCCGTCCTGTCCCGGGGGCCCTGCCTTATGCCGAGATGGCCGTTGGAATGGGGCTTAGCGGCTGCATCCTCCCGGCTCAGTCCGCCATGGAGGCGGTGGAATTGAGGCGGGCGGAGATTTACGGGGTGGACAATCTCTCCCAGGTGCTCTCGATCCTGGAGGGAGAGGACCGCGAAGACCTGCTCATCTGGAACAGGGAAATCTATACAGACAGGGAAATATCGTCGGAAACTCCGGCGGGATATATGGATTTTTCGGAGATAATCGGGCAGGAGGCGGCCAAGCGGGCGGCCGAAGTGGCGGTCAGCGGCGGGCACAACCTGATTCTCATCGGTCCCCCGGGCGGAGGGAAAAGTTCCATCGCCAAGGCCATAACCGGAATCCTGCCTCCAATGTCTCTGCAGGAGTCGCTGGTTACCAGCAAGATATACTCGGTTTCCGGGCTGGTGTCGCACTCCGCCGGCCTGATACGCCGCAGGCCGTTCCGTGCTCCCCACTACAGCGCATCCCTCGCTGCCTTCATCGGGGGAGGCAACGGTGGAAACATAGTGCCCGGGGAGATCTCCCTGGCTCACAACGGGGTACTTTTTGCCGACGAGTTCGCGCAGATGCCCAAGAGTGTGGTGGAGGCCCTGCGGGGGCCTATGGAAGACAGGAAGGTCGTCGTTTCGCGCCTTCGCGGGAAGGTGGAATATCCTGCCTCCTTCATGCTGGTGGCCGCTACCAATCCCTGCCCCTGCGGCTACTATGGCGACGGTGACCGCTGCACCTGTACGGTAGGGCAGCGTGTAGGATATCTCAGCCGTCTGTCCGGCCCCCTGCTCGACCGCATCGATCTTCATGTTTGGGTCAATCCCGTCGATACGAGGCGCCTGATCGACAGGCCGAAAGCCGAGAGCAGCGCGGCCGTGGCGGCCAGGGTGGCTGCGGCCAGGCAGGTGCAGGCGGAACGCTTCCGCGCAGAAGGCATCAATACCAATGCGGAGATGAGCAATGCCCAGATGGAGAAATACTGCCCGCTCTCGGATGATTGCAAGACTCTGTTGGAGAACATAATAGAAAGGTTGGGCCTGTCCGCCAGGGCCTACTCGCGCATAGTACGTATCTCCCGCACCCTTGCGGACCTTTCCGGACAGCGCGACATCCTTCCGGTCCACATCTCCGAAGCTGCGGGATACCGTTTCCTGGACAGACGAAATTTCGGGGAATTGTAATTTGGATTTTAGTATTAGTTTTAATATTTTTGCAATGAAATACAGTGAGCTTCGCAGATTGTTGAAAAAGCAGGGATGTGTTCTTGTCCGGCAAGGAGCAAATCACGAGATATGGTACAGTTCCAAGACTGGAAGAAGATTCCCCATAGCAAGGCACGATGCCGCTGAAGTGTATATTAAAACGTTGAAGGATATTGTATTACAATCTGGAATATCGTTATGAAAAAGGTAAATGTTGTCATAGGGCGGGTTAACGAAGGAGATTATGTGTATTCGGCTGTAATGGAAGCGCCGGAAGTCCCTTTCGGACTGAATGGAACCGGCAGGACCGTGGAAGAAGCCAAATTGGATTTTCTTGATGCATACAAGGACATTGTTGAACTGATGGAAGAAGAAGGACAGCACTATGAGGATCTTGAATTCGATTATCATTACGACATACCGTCTTTCCTGCAGTATTATGCATATGCCTTGAGCCTTGCCGGTTTGGAACGGATTTCCGGAATCAATCAGCGTCAACTCAGTCATTATATGAATGGAACCTCAAAACCTGGAAAAGCCACGGTTGAGCGTTTTCGCAATAATTTAAAGGCGTTTGCCGAAGAACTCCAATCAGTGGATCTGATTTGGAGATAAATAACTACATTTGTACCTATGACACGCAAAATCATAGGCATAGGCGAGACGGTGCTGGACATCGTTTTCCGTGAGGGACAGCCGCAGGCGGCGGTGCCCGGTGGTTCGGTTTTCAATTCGATGATTTCGCTGGGGCGCACTGCGGGCCGGCTGTCTCCGGAAATCCGCCTGCTGATGGAGTCGCAGGTGGGGGACGATGCAGTTGCGGACTTGGTTGCGGACTTCATGGAAAAGAACGGGGTGGGGATAGAAGGCATCCGGCGCGCAAAGGGCCAGAGTACGGTTTCCCTTGCGATGCTCGATGCCGCGAACAACGCCCATTACGAGTTCTACCGCGACAAGGACCTGCCTCCGTTCCGCACTCCCGAAACTCCCGTCGCCGAGGGGGATATCGTCATCTTCGGTTCCTTCTTCGCAGTCAGCCCCGTGACCGGAAGGCAGACCAGGGAATTCGTCAGCCGTGCGAAGGATGCCGGCGCAATCGTATACTACGACATCAATTTCAGGAAGAACCACCCGGCGGAGAGGACCCTTTTCGAGGCAAATATCGCCCTTGCGGACATAGTCCGTGGCTCTTCCGAGGATATAGAGTGCCTGTATGGCAGCAGCGATGCGGCCGGGGTGTACAAAGAGTTCATCGCGCCCCTGTGCCCGAACTTTATCTGCACGCGCGGAGGGGAAGATGCCGAAGTGTTCTCGCCGGGAGTTCACGCCGCCTTTCCTACGGCCCCCATAGAGAAAGTTGTGTCCACCATTGGCGCAGGGGACAATTTCAACGCAGGCATCATCTACGGCCTGGTGAGGAATGCTTTCTCCAGGCAGGACGTGAAAGCCCTGCGAAGGGAGGACTGGGAGGTGCTGGTGCCGGTGGCCATGAGATTCTCGGCCAACGTCTGCGGCAGTTTGTTCAACTATGTAGATACGGATTTCGCGGATTCTATTTAGCAAGCGAAATGGCTCCGAAGACTCCCAGGGATGCGATCAGCATGATGAAGCCGGCGAGAAGCACGCCCAGCATCACGTAAAGCACGCTTTTCTTGAAGTCCATGTTCAGGAAGCTGGCGGCCAGGGTGCCTGTCCAGGCGCCTGTGCCGGGCAGCGGTATGCCCACGAACAGAAGAAGGGCGACATAAAGCCCCCTGCCGGCCTTCGCCTCCAGTTTGCGGCCTCCTTTCTCGCCTTTCTCCAGGCACCAGCGGAAAAATCCGCCTATGTATTTCTTGTCTTTGCCCCACTCCAGCACCTTGCGGGCGAAAAGGAAGATGAAAGGCACGGGAATCATGTTTCCGATCACTGCCAGGATAAGTGATGGCAGCAGCGGAAGTTCAAAGCCTACGGCATAAGGAATCGCCCCGCGGAGTTCAATCAGCGGAACCATCGAAATCAGGAATACTATAATGTATTTTTTGAGCATCGTCAGATTATTTGAGAGATTCTGCCAGATCCATCATCCTTTCGAACACTTCGGTCTGGGGGAAAGATGTGCCGGCGGGGTCTGATACAACGAGGTCGAAGGGCTCTCCCGGCAACTGGACGCGGCCTATCTTGAACTGGGCCCTGCTGCGGCGGACGGCATATTCCAGACGCCATCCGGCATCCGGAACCAGAGAGAGAAGGACCTGGGTCTCCTTGTGCGCCTTGATGCGCCTCCCGGACAGCACCTTTACCAGCACCAGCTGGATTCCCCTGCCTGCGAAGAAGGCCTTGACTTTTTCTTCCGCCTCGGCGGCGTCCTCAGCCCCGGCATCCAGCAGGACGGTGACCTGCGAGATGTCGGAAAAGCGCATCAGCGAGGTGGGAACCTTGCTTTCCAGCCAGCGCAAGGCTGTATTTATCAGGAGATTAGCCATTAACCTTGTCTATCAGTTTCCGAATCTCCGCCTTGGCATCCCTCCAGCGGGGGACATCTATCTTGGTGCCCACCACTTCCACCACCTTCGCGGCGATGATGGACCCTATCTCTCCGCATTCCTTGAGCGGCATTCCCAGGGAGTGGGCATAGAGGAATCCTGCGGCATAGGTGTCTCCGGCGCCTGTGGCATCCACGGGGGTTGCGGGCCATGCGGGAATATAATACTCTTCTTCGCCCTTCTTCAGCCAGCTGCCGTCCTTGCCGACCTTGACCACCGCAATCTCGCAGTGCCCGGCAAGTTCGCGCAGCGCTTCTTCTGCGCCCTCCAGCTTTGTGAATGCGCGCGCCTCGGTCTCATTGGCGAAAACTATGTCGACATACCTGTCGATCAGATTGTGCAGGAAGGCGTTGTTGCTCTCCACCACATTGTAGGACGCCATGTCGATGGAAATGATGCATCCGGCCTCCTTGGCCATCTGCACGGCTTTTGCAATAAGGTCCTGGTTCTGAACCAGATACCCTTCGATGTGAAAGTAATCATAGCCTTCGAAGTATTCCGGTTTCAGGTCTTCCGGGCCCATCTCGAGCGCAGCGCCCATGTAGTCGGCAAAGGTGCGCTCCGCATTCGCTCCGGTGATGAACACCATGCAGCGTCCGGAAGATTTGTCGCTGTGCAGCATGGTGGTGCGCACGCCGAACTGCTCCATAGTGCTTTTGAAAAGCTGACCGAGTTCGTCGTCGCCTATCTTGCCTATATATCCGGACGGCATTCCGAATATGGAAGTGCAGGTAATGGTATTGGCCGCGGATCCGCCGGGCACGTATTTTACGCCTATCTCCTTGAGCGCGTTCCAGATACGGTCTCCGGTTTCCATGTCGACATGCTGCATGCTGCCGAGGGGGAGATGGTATTCTTTGAGGAGACTGTCGTCCGGCAGGATAGCCAGAATATCGGTGAGAGCGTTGCCTATGCCTAAAATCGACTTCATAATTATTCCTATTGACTAACAAAAATAAGGAAAAATATCGGGATAAAGTAGTAACTTTGCATTCTGTGAAGAAAAACATCCTCAATATCCTCAAGTATCTCTTGTCTTTCGGGCTGGCGGCTCTTCTTGTCTACCTCGCTTTCAGGGGAATAGACTGGCAGGAATTCTTCATCGGCCTGAAGGCGACCCGATGGGGATGGATAGTACTCTTCTGCATCGCGGGATATCTGGCTCTGGTGTTCCGCGCACTGCGATGGACCCAACTCGTGCATCCTCTCGACAACAGCATTCACTATGGCCGGGTATGGGACGCGAACAACATCGGCGGCATGGCGAGCATCGCTCTTCCCGGCTCCGGAGACCTTATCCGCACCGCTCTCCTCACGACGGCGAAACTCCCTTACGAGACGGTGTTCGGCACTGTTATCATGGAACGGGCCTGGGACATCCTTGCAATCGTGCTGATGTTCGTCATTTCGCTGGTTTTCGCCTGGGGCCGTTCGGGGGATTCTTCGTCGACAATATATGGCACCCTCTGCAATCGCATGCGATCATCCTCTGGGGGCTGGGCGCAATACTGGCTCTGGCCGTAATCGCGATAGTGCTGGTGCGCAAACTGCGGGACCGCAGCAGGTTCTTCGGCAAGCTCAACGACATGCTGGAGGGTTTCCTGATAGGATTCAGGACTTTCGCCCTTATCAAGAACAAAATACTCTTCCTGGTCTATTCGGTCATGATCTGGGTGATGTACATGCTGATGAGTTACTTCGTGCTGAAATCCATCCCCCAGCTTTCGGGAGCCCTGCTTGCCGACGGACTTTTCGTGGCGTCGCTGGGCAACGTGGCTTCCCTAGTGCCGGTTCCGGGCGGGATAGGTGCATATCATTATCTGCTCAAGGTCTCGCTGATGGGCCTCTATGGCACTACCGAAGAAATAGGGCTCCTGTTCGCCACGCTCTGCCACGAATTGCATGCGGTGCTGGTGATTGTTCTCGGAGTCTGGTCTTACATAATGCGCATCGTCATTCTGAAGAATGGCAATGCATCCAAGAAAAATTAGTATATTTGCACACTTTTGCGGCCGGAATCCGGCCGGGACTGGTCCCGTAGCTCAGTTGGATAGAGCAACAGCCTTCTAAGCTGTGGGTCGCGCGTTCGAGTCGCGCCGGGATCACAACTTCTTCCCCTGGGTTTCGTTCCTGTATGCCAGAGGAGTCTGGTCCGTGATCCGCTTGAACACCGTAAAGAAGTAATCCGTGTTCTCGAAGCCCAGTTTGTAAGCGATTTCCTTGATTTCCGCTGAGCTGTTGGTGAGCAGTTCCTTCGCCTGGTCTATCTTGAGGTTCAGGATGTATTTTGCCGGCGAGAAGCCGGTGTATTCCTTGAATGTCCTGCGGAAGGACGAATAGCTGATGAACAGCTGGTCG
>Ga0247608_10006006_pt1 | contig 12927 bp, 7 predicted proteins | sample 176DNAGHGlowgp2_FD_193490 | JGI IMG/M metagenome (GOLD analysis project Ga0247608, IMG submission 193490) | Sheep rumen microbial communities from Palmerston North, Manawatu-Wanganui, New Zealand - 1766 DNA GHGlow gp2 | ecosystem: Host-associated > Mammals > Digestive system > Stomach > Rumen ... | reverse complement strand
ACCATCAATACAAAAGCTATTAATCTTTTCATAATGCCTCCATGGTCAAATAAATCCACTCATTTAACTGTAAATGTAACGACTCCGTACATTATCGGAACCACAGTTGTTTCACCAACATTTAACCCTAATTCATAAACCGAGAGCACATAGGTGCCGGGAGTCATCTTTACAATATCTCCGTTTTCCAGCTTTACAGCATCATAAAATGTATTGGACGCCGGGTCAAAAGTAGGTAAATCGGATAATTCCACTAAACGTCCGTCTCTTGCAACAGTGAACACCCGTTTAGGGAACTCTGTTTTATCTCCAAGCTCAGGGGAGTATTTTTCTGCTTTAGGTGCTGTTTCTGAGAACTTCACAGGTGCTCCTGCTGTCCTGAATCCGTGTATAGTTACTCCTTCAAGCCACAGGCTAACACCATTACCGGTCGGTTCAGTTATACCTGTGGTATCTAAAAGGGTTCTGTTTATAGCCGGTCGATATCTTTTTGCTTCACTCTCACAGCCAACTTCAATAACCGCTATCCTAGCCAGTTCATCCGAACCGGCATTATATACCATTTTAAGTCTTAATGTACCTTCTCCTAAAACATCCGATGCATTGAGTCTGAATGTATCACCTGTGAAAACAATACTTGGTCCATCATATGTTACCGTTCCCGGCTGTATGCTTTCCACACTTACCGGAAGACCTTTAATTTCATTCCCATATTGGTCAAGTATTCTTACATCTATATCCAGATTGTCTTGCTCATAAGCAGTGTTTATCGTTCCTGCACCGAACCCCTGAACAGATTTATTAACAAATACATCCATCCTTGCAGGTACAGGCTCTACCGGCCACTCCTTCTGTTCCGGTTCACTTTCGTTTCCTCCTTCCGGTACATCTGACTCTATACCGGTAAAGTATTTAGCCTCATCTGTAACTTGATACATAATTCCGTTATTATCAATCCAGTTATATGTAACTTTTACAAGACAAGCCTTATCATCCTCACCTATTAAGATCTTATCTCCTTCTATGTATGCAAAAGGATTGCTCCCCGGATATTTTATCTCAAATGTAAGATATCCCGCGAGAGTTTCTCCTAAAGCACTTGTTATATCTACCCCATTTGCATCAAGAAGTTTGTATGATATGGGAGTAACCTGTCCTGTCACAATTTGGGTTTTATCAACTATTATTGCAAAAACAGAATCATCTTTCACCGTGACCGCTTTAAAACTTCCGACATCTTTCCCATTAAAATCTATATTATACTCTCGTCCTTGATAAAAGTTTGAAGCAAATCTCAACAATACTGTTTCTTTTTCTATCGTAATCTCTACAACCGGAGCATCATTGACCTTCACACCGGGCACTATATAGTAGAATATATCAAAATCATGGACAGCGAGGTTTTCTTCTTCAACATTTCTGTCAAAGACCACATTAACAGAATCAAGAGCTGTCTGGTACACTTCCTTTACTATGGGAGCAGTCGTAGAACTTCTCTTTACTACTATTTCTTTTTGTATGATCAGTTGCTCTTTTCCCTCTGATGTCCTACCATACAGTGACAGGATACTCTTTCCGTTATTTTTACATGTAAACTTAAGTTTTCCGCCATTAAGTTCCCCAATAGCTATCACATTTTCGTCACTGCTCTTTATTATATACTCCGTAAAATCCACGACATTAAGACTGCCATCAAGTCCGTCATACTTTGTTCCGTCTATGTTTGTACAAGGCACTGCAACCTGAATGACATTAGCCTCCGGAGCATCCATAGTACATTCCGCGTTTTTCAGTAATGTGTTTATTGAGCCGTCGTCCTTGATAAGGCTCTCCGCATCCGCTGTAGTTATGGTCATTTCGGCATTTTTTGTATTATTATATACATATTTCTCTGTCAGTTCAGATAATAACGGATTAGGCACCGGGAATACCTGAACCTGGATGGCTCCTATCACCACCATCTGGTAATCGCTCATAACTCCATAAACAATGATAGCAGTACTGCCTGCTTTATTGAGAAGTAAACGTGCCCTGTCACCATTACGATCAAGCATCACTATCGACTCATTCGCACTCTTAAGCTCATATCCGATATATTTTTTAGTATCGGGATATGATGCCATATTGAGCTCAGAACTATATCCAAGGGAATCTATGATAGTTTCACCATTTCTATAATATGGGATAGCAACCTGAAGAACAGCGTCCGAAGTATCCAATGTCAAAGGATCCAAAGGTTTGATATCCATGTAATTCCTATGATCCGGTGTTACAAAGTCTGCATCCGTGTCATGAGTAATGACACCTCTGACTCCATTTATTTGCCAAGGTTCTTCAGGAACAACTGTTACAACTCCCCGGCCTTCAACACTTTTTATAACTCCATTTTTATCATACCACGTATAACCTACCTTAATGGTGTATGTTTTGTTGGGAGTGCTGCAATATATTCTGGGAGTATTTCCTGATATAATATATGTATCAAAGTCAGTCGACTCTATCTCTGAAGATATTGTTCCCAAAAGCTTATCTCCCAACATTGCAGTAATATCTATGCCATTCTCATCAAGCAGACTGTATGATAACACCGTTTCTCTGCCCGCGGTCACATACTGTGTCGGAATGATGATAGCTTTTACCGAATTTTCATCAACCGTAACAGACATAAAGCTGCCAACATCTTTTCCATCATATTCCACAAAAACCTCAACGCCCTGAGGCATTAACGAATCAAGCATTACTATTACTTCATTCACATTGACTGAATCGATTGCAGTTCTTGCCACATTAAGAGGCTGTTTGATCCCCTCTGCCATATAATAGGCGGTAATCCTGCCATATGCAGATGCATTAACAGAGGCGTCAAATATAACCTTAATTTTATCAAGGCTTGACATCATAACAGCTAAAGGGGCAGGGTCAACTGCCTTGGCCCTAAGTTCAACGTCCCAGCCGCCTGCCAGATAACGCCTTAACATGGTAACATCCTTAGCATTAATCTCACCATCCCCGTTTATATCTGCATCTTCTTCATTAACTATTACGCCCCAGCCTCCTGCAAGGTGACGTCTGAGCATAGTTACATCCTTAGCATTTATCTCTCCGTCTCCATTTATATCACCTACAGTCACCGCAGTATTAGAATCGGGTGTTCCGGATGCGGCAGCCTTAACTATTAACCCCAATCCTGAAGTCATATTTGCTACCAAGATCAGACATAATAACAGTCCGACCAATGTTTTACTGAGATTCTTCATAAGTTATGATCCTCCTATTCTTCATATTTCCCTATTTAACCTTACTGTACGTGATACTTGCATTAGGGAATTTGGTCCTCAATTTTTGTATCTCTTCTTCGGGTACGCTTGTCTGAACCAGTTCCAGCATCCATAACTCAGGCAGGTTTTCCAGGCAAGATACTGATGATAAATCCCGGTTGAACGACAGGGATATAAATCCAAGTTCTTTCAATACCTCCAGGGGCTTAATATCTGTAATCCCGTTATTATATGCAACAAAAGTTTTCAATTTCCCGAGTGATTTCATCGGAGTCAGATCACTGACCTTATTATCAATGATATTCAGGTAAGTCAATTCCGATAGATTTTCAACAAACGAAATATCCTCTAATCCATCATTTACTAAACTTAAACTTGTAAGCCCTTCCAATTCGCCAATAAAAGCTATATTGGTTAATGTAGCGTCACTAAATGCCAATCTGGTAAGTTTGGTCAATCCTTTTATAGGTGTGAGATCGATTGCTTTACCCTTTGCATTCATGTTGATATCTTGCAATAAAGGAAGATTTTCACATATTTCTTTTAATGTACCATTATTGTCTATATCTACACCTAATGAAATCAGCCTGTCGCTTAATTCATATATCGGAGCAATATCTTTTATTGCAGTATTATTTATACTCAATGAATTAAGCCGTTCTAAACTATCGATCCCATCCAGTGAAGTCACACCGGTACCACTGATATGTAGCCCATACAAACTCGTCAAACCCATAAATGGAGTGATATCTGTTAACTGAGTACAGTCATGCACATCCAAAGTATTTAACTGATCCAAATATGAAATCACATCAAAATCTGTTATTTGTGTACATCCTGTTAATACCAACATCTTAAGATTATAAAGCTCCTTTATCGGACTGATATCTTCAATTCCCGTATGCTGAAGCATTAATGTATTGAGATTTTTCAACTTAGAAAGCTCCGAAAAATCTTTTATCTCGTAATTACCTCTTATATTTAAGTCTCTTAAATTAACTAACTCTCCAAGTCCAGTAAGATCTTTAACCGTAGCGTCTATATCTGTTTCTAAATATTTCAGTCCATATACATCAGAACGCCACAACACATTCTCTTCCTTTAGAGTCTTTCCGGAGTTAATAACAGCATTAACTATTTTCTGTCTTAAAACATCATCCTTAACCTCTATTATTTCATCAATTCCACCGTCTTCAATATACTGTTCCCAAGAATCATCATCTACTATGACAGGATTCCCTTGTATCGGATCATCTGTTGCACGACTCACACATATATTAGCATTTGGTAAAGCAGTTCTTAAAAGCTGCTCCTCTTCTTCAGTAACCGATGTCGAATCAAGATCAAGCATCCATAAGTTGATCAAGCCTGATAATATCGAAACCGATTCTAATTTATCATTATTCTGAAGAGAAAGAAACTCTAATTCCCTAAGTTCCTTTAACGGACTAACATCAGTAATATCATTATAATCAGCAACAAATGTAGTTAACTTTGTCAATGAACTGACAGGTGTAATATCCGTCACCTTATTATCCCATATATTTAAATAAGTAAGATTTGTTAGGTTTTTTACGAATGATATATCTTCAAGGATACCCTCGCATAAACTTATACTTGTAAGGCCGGTTAATTCTCCTATGATATTGACATTTTCGATAATTGCATTACTTATTGAAAGCCTATCAAGAAGCATCAGTTTTTTCAGTGGTTCAATATCGATTTCTTCACCTCCGGCATTGATTTCCAGTGAAGTTAGTTTCGGTAAACGTTCACAAATATCTGTAAGTATGGAGCTATCAGCATCTATCCCCAAATATGTTAATCCCGCAATACCATAAATTGCTGATATATCGTTAATACGAGTCCCTTCAATGGATAATGTTGTCAGTTTTTTCAAATTTTCAATACCGGATAAAGAACTAACCTCTGTATCATTCATATAAAGAGATTCCAAGTCGGATAATTCATAAACCGGCTTCACATCCTTGATCTGCCGACATCTGGAAATTTCCAAAAACTTCAGGTTTGACAGTTCAGATAACGCATCTATATTTTTTAAATTTTTGCTGCCATGTATATCTAAATAGCGCAATTTTTTAAGATTCTTAAGAGGTTCCACATCAGAAATCTGCGTATTCTGAACAAATAAATCTTGTAATCCGGTCAATGTGGCAAGTTCTGAGATATCACTGATCTCCATTGAATAGATATTCAGACTTCTAAGGTTTACCAGTTCTCCCAATCCTGTAATATCTGTGATTCCATCTCCTATATCACCTATCCATGTTAGTTCATATACATCTGATCTCCACAATTTGCCTTCTTCCTTCAAGGCTTTACCTGATGAAAGGACAAACTGAGTTATCTGATTTTTCAGGTTTATATCAGGAAAGAATATCTCTTCATCCGTTCCACCTGCTTCTACGTATTCTTCCCAGGTATCATATATCACATTATTACTGCTTGTTTTCTCTCTTAGTTCTACTCCCCAGCCACCTGCCAGATATCGTCTGAGCATAGTAACGTCCTTGGCATTGACCTCACCATCTCCATTTATATCTGCATCCTCTTCGTTAACGTTGACATTCCAGCCTCCTGCAAGGTACCGTCTGAGCATAGTTACATCCTTGGCATCTATTTTTCCATCATCATTAACGTCACCATACCAGACATCTGCCGTTTCATCAGCTTTTGCTGATTGTACTGGCAGGCATCCGACTGCCATCATCACGCATAGAAATAAACATAAAAAAACAGTAAGCTTTGATCTTTTATTCATACAAACCTGTCTCCTTTCGTATAAATACGAATATTGTTCACTAATATATGAATATTTTATCACCAAAGCTTACTATAGTCAATTTCTATTTGTGTGCAAATATATCTAAAGAACCTTCTCTCTGTCACACTTCCTCATTTCGTCGGATCTTGAAAAAACTACTCAATTCAATACTACTCCCCAACCGCCTGCCAGATATCGTCTGAGCATGGTGACATCCTTGGGCGTAATGTCTCCATCCCCATCAATATCAGCATCTTCAACTGCCACTTTCACATTCCAGCCCTTAGCCAAGTAACGACGGAGCAAAGTTACATCCTTAGGAGTTATATCCCCGTCACCATCCACATCTCCAATTGTATCGTTAGATTGTCCTGTTTGGATGTCGTATTCCTTCACTTGAGTTTTAAATTCCGGGTTAGAAAATTTTGCTACATACTCTCTAAACTTAGTTCCATCTTCTTTATACTTTATACTATATTCTGCTCTTACCATCTCAGTTTCCACATGTGCAGCATCAATTAAGCAAAATCTTGTAGCTGTAACAAAAATCTGTTCATCTTCTTCAGTCCATAAATATGTGACTTCGCTCCAATCATGCCCTAAAAGCGGGGTCTCTATCGCCAAAGTCTGTATCTCAAACGCAGGGTTTGCAAACGGTAGTGAATAAAAAAGCTTTTCACCCTTTACTTCACATGTTGCGTCAGATACCAGCACCATATACGTATCTACAACCTCTACCTCTTTTATATTTGCATTTAAACTGCATATTCGTGTAGCTCTGACTTTAGTATTATCATCTACCCATTCATAAAATGGTTCTTGCCAATATAAATCTAAACCATCCTCTTTTTCTATAAATCCTTTATACCGATCTCCCTTAAATGATACTCGAACAATTATCTTGCTTTTTTCAGCATCTAAAGAAGCACCTACATCATAATTGTCAGCAGAAATCAAATCTCCATTTTCATCAATCAGCTCAATATCAACCGAATAACCGTCTTTCGTTTCTTTAATACTGTTCACGATAATATCCTTAGCATATGGAATAATTTCAGATATTCTTTTTTCATTACACTCTATACACCGATAATACACGATACCATCCCTTGATTTTCCCGTATCACAAACTGACGGACTGGTTTTCTTTTTTTCATATATATGTTCTTCAGTTTTAAAACTCATTTCAACTGATTTTCTTATACTAACCGGATCACCAAATCTTTCCAATCCTTCTCTTCTGTAATCGCAAAGATATTCTTTTCCGTCTGCATTAATAACCACCCCCGATATAGCACCGGTTACATATTTTTTATGAAAACTATTATCATAAATAATACATTGATACCCCAATGTATCATTTTCATAGGAAACTGCAAACCCGGAGTTCATCTTTAAGACACCCAATATACTTGAATTCATAATAATTTCGTTTGTACTTACAGGTTCAAAATCCTTGTTGAAAATATACGTTACTATATTGCCGTTTTCCTCTCCGATTGCCAAATATCCATCATCATACTCCGCAAAATAGAACAAATCCGTCTCATCAAGAATATTAATTTTCTTTATCAATTCTCTTTCATCCGTATAAACATTCACTTTTTGTCCGATGCGATATGTGTCCCACTCTTGAATAACAATGAACTGGTCAAGAGGAAAAATCTTGTCATCATGATTCGCCATATTTTTATATATGCACGTATCTGTGTCCAAAATATAACCACTTGTATTTGATACTTTATTTCGATTGGCAAAGAATTTCACTTGTGTATCCCAACCATAACTTCCGTCAATCTCTTTTTTCATCAATATATCGAAATTCTTATCGAAAACAAATATATAATGCTTCTGTACATCAAAATCTCTAACCTCATCACAGAAAAGATAGTAATTTCCGTTATCTGATTTTCCACAATACTGACACTCATAATAATCACCACGGTTTACCGGAAACTCCGGTTGTTCTTCTATTATTACCTTTTCAGATAGTAACTGGCACGAATCAATATCCAGTTTACATATTTCCAACCCTAAGCTTTTCTTATTAGCAAATACTATAAAACTGTCCCCATCACTTATAATATTTCTTGAATATTTAAATATCTCACTATTGCTGAAACTAATTCTGTCCCCCCATATACTGTCTGATACTGTACGAATACCATCAACAATTATTTCACCGGTTATTTTATCAAACGAAGTCAAAAACATGCCTTCCGGAAAGACCAACTCATAGTCTGTATTCCCCTCCAAAACCCCATTATACACTACTTGGATTGCATTATGACATGTCACCCCTGTATCTACGGGCTGAATAATCACTTCGACTTCTCCTACATAGGTGTGATCATCTTTTTTTCTTATATATGCTTTTTTATCACTACCATTTAAATAAAAATCATAGTTTCCTCTAAAGTAAACCTTAAATGAATCTGTTAAGGTACCTGCAAGGTCAATCGTTGTATTATTTAAGATATTATATGCCGTAAAAGAAAGATTCTCTGTCTTTGATGCCGGTTCCGCATCATAAAAAATTTTAAAGTTTGCTTTATTACAATCGTCCTCTATTCTTATATCAACAACATTCAGACCACTAAAATCACCTTTATCACTATATTTAAGACTATCTGAATATTTAGTCGTTGAAGGTGTCGTATACGGTGTGAAGCTATCTCCGGTATAGTAATTACAGTCAGGTAACCCTATTACATCTCCATATCTGCTATAATAGGTCGTACTATAGTTGCGAGGTCGTTTCTGCTTACTTCCATGCATCAGATAGGTGTCTTTGTCAACAGTTGTAATCAGATTGCAAGCATCTCCATAAGAATTATTGTTAAGTGCAAATCCCGTCCCGTCAAGTTTAGAATACACATGAAAGATCCTTAAATATGGTCTAGTATCATCTTCGTATTCCAAGCCCAATTCATAACTGTTATCTTTTATATCTTCATACTGAATAAGGTAATACTCCCCAAAAGGAGAAGGTTCATCGTCATCTAAAAAAACAACTGCACAATCTCCCGTAGAAGCAAACCCTCTTAATTCAATCTCAGCTCTATCTCCCTTTTTCACTATATAAATATTATCTTCATCCAGCCAACCAAGCAGCATTTTAAAAAATGCATTAAAATCTCCTGTCGATCCGGCCATCATATCTGTAACCAAACTATTTGGAAGACCCCCAAGATGATAATCATATAGATCCGGAAGTCCTAACAGGTGCCCAAATTCGTGGATAATTGTGGTGGCATCCGTTAAACTTTTTTCTTGGCATTGAACATAGGAAAAATCATCCCAATATGTACACTTATCATACCACTGTGAACTCCATGCTCCCGTTTCTCCCGCATATATGATGCATAGCGCATCATATGCTCCGTTATCATCAATATCGTATCGATCATTTTTCTTCGCATATTCATCAATACCTCCCATAACTTCCTGCATCAGTTCATCATATTCGTTTATTTCGGTTTCCTGAATATCAGTATACTCATCTCTTGTTTTCCCCAAATGTATTTCTAAGATATCTTCTTCTTCACCTGAAAAATATAATTTTCCATACGACGACCGCTTATACCATGCACTCAGACTTTCTTTAGGGAAATTATCCGAATTGCACTCCTCTGCTTCCCCAAAGAACAATCTATATACATATTCTCTGTTAAAGCCTTCATCAAATTTAGTGTCGGAAAAGTCTACCAAAACAATCAAAGGGTGCACTTCGCCTTTCGATACGCAGAATTTAATATTGCTATAACCACTAATCCAATTTCTCCGTTCAATCGCTGTAAATGCTGATTTATCCACTACCTCTTCTGCTCTCATTATGTTTTCCGGCAACAGACAAATTGCCAACACTATACACAATATGAAACATATAACTCCATATGATATTTCCTTAAAGCTTAATCTTTTATACATTTAATCGTTCTCCTAAAAATATTTAATATTATATTTGTTTTAAGTAACAAAATCTCAGTATATAACTACTTTTGTATCTACATTCCCATTAGAATATGTTGTCGTCATGGTATATCCTGTCCAATCGTCATAATACTCATATGTTTCTACATAACCATCTTTATTGTCAGATGTCCCGTCATTATACTCAACTCTGATAATATTATTAAGTTGAACCGTCGACGCATATTCCTTAATAATAGTCTTCCCATTAGTATATAGTGTTTTTTCTATTTTTATGCATCCATCCGAAGAGTATACGATAATATATATTTCTCCATTGGTATACGTTTTTATTATTTCTTTACTCCCATCATCATAATAGTAATAATTGCGTACATAACCGTTACTATTCGCCTCTGTGCCATCATGGTATTCCTGTTTAATCGTTATATAATCTTCAGAGTATTCTTCAATATAATAGGCTCCAGTTTCAACATCTGCAGCATTATTATATTTTTTTGCAAAAACATTACCATTTGAATAGTAATAATATATTACAAATGTTCCATCTGAATTAATCCTGTTTGTTACTATCATCACATCATCTTGATACTCATACGTCTCCACATAACCATTCTTATTATCAGCTCGACCATCATTATACTCTGTTTTGATTAGCTTCCGGTTTTCTGAATACTCATTTATTCTATATGAACCGGTGGTAAATGTAGTTATATTCACATGTTCTTTTCCTGATGGATAATACTCCGATATTTCAGAATCTCCATTCCTATATATTTTCGTTATTTTCTCTTTATAGTAATTTTCTTCATTATAATATACTGTTTTTGTCCAACTATCTCTATCCCTACTATCACTCTTATAATCTGTATGAACTGTCTTTATCACATCGCCAAAATCATTATATTCATACTGTTCCAGTATTTCTGTAGTATAATCATACTTTTCCACCATATGTCTTTTATCATCATATGCATAATCAACATGCCCATCTTTAATTCTAGGTCCGGAACTTAAACTGTTATCAATAATTCCCCCTTTTGTCAGCAAACCAGATTCGTAAACCAGATCAGCATCGCCTAGTTTTACGACTATGCCATTTTCATCAAATATAATATCTTTTCCGCTATAATCATAATTATAATGCGGTATATTTGTCTCATAATAAACCCCATCCGCTTTAGGCACTTGATCTAAATCCCGTGTTGAACGTGCTCCATATTTAACATGATCGCTAAAACCTTGTTCGTTCCGAAGACATTCAATTGTATTATATGAATAAGCTTCATAATTTCCATTCCAAGTAGCATCAATATTGTACCAATGACCATCATCCATTTTTACCATATTCCAAGCATGCCCTAAATTATTAGGATATACCGTATTCGGACTTGAAACAAGTATACATTCCACATTTAACCGATCCATAAACGCTTTAAACAACTCTGCTTGTCCTTGACATACCCCGTGTCTGTTTCTGATAGTATACTCATAGCTATATTCTTGAGGATCACCTATTAATCCAGATTGTATATTTAATGCCATCCAGTTGTATGCTTTTAATACTTTTGCCTGTAAACTATCCTCTTTACATATATTCATTTCAGATAAGGCCTCATCAAGCAGTCTATCTGTCTCTTCATAAAATAATTTATCCTTTTCTTCTTTGAACAATCTACAATTGGCAACTCTACTCCCCAGCCTTTCGCCAGGTAACGTCTGAGCATAGTTACGTCCTTGGCATTGATCTCCCCATCTCCATTTATATCTGCATCTTCTTCATTTATAATTACGCCCCAACCACCTGCAAGATGACGTCTGAGCATAGTTACGTCCTTGGCGTTTATCTCGCTGTCTCCGTTTATATCCCCGGCAGTTTCAACTATACCATAATCATTAGTACCGCTAGCATCAGCAGCTTTTACCGGTTTCGAATCAAAAACGACTGACGGTAATGTTCCAAATCCCAGCGTGATGCCAAGTAAAATCGCTGCACTTCTTATTATAAAGCTTCTCTTCGTCATTTAGTTTCTCCCTTTTGTTAATGTAAACTTTATAACTGCTACTGTTTTTGATTTTATTCTCATATCTATGATTTATATTCATGTATTCGTGAATATTTTAGCATAAATACCTACTGGCGTCAATGAATTTGGCTACAGAATTATTATCAAAAAACATTGAATTATCTTATTCTACATACAGCCCAGTTTTCAGCATTGTATCGCCGCCAAATATTTTTTTTATTTTTCGTGGCGTATATGATTCCTGTGCTTCTCATTTATACCAATATAAATCCTTTGTAAAACCAATATTTCATACGCTTACGCCACGAATTATGATTTTTATGCTTGACGGCGTATCAATGTTATGCTATTCTAATAATACTAAAAAGCATGGAGTAAAGTATGCTACCCATAGGTGATAAGGTGGTGAATATATGATAGGACGCAAAAAAGAAACAGAAGAACTAAATGAGCTGTACGAAAGTGACAAAGCAGAGCTTGTGGCTATATACGGAAGACGCAGAGTTGGTAAAACATATCTCGTAAATAATGTTTTTAAAGATAAAATAACATTTGGACATGCAGGTCTTGCACCTGATGAAAACGAATCTGCCGAAAAGCAATATAAGGGACAACTGGAGCAGTTTTATAGTTCCTTACTGCTATGTGGGATGGTCGAAGGAAGTATCCCCAAGAACTGGATAGAAGCCTTTTTAATGCTTGAGAAGCTGCTTATGAGCAAAAATACCGATGACAGACAAGTTGTTTTTTTGGACGAACTTCCGTGGATGGATACACCGGGTCGGACTTTATAAAAGCATTTGAGGGCTTCTGGAACAGCTGGGGATGCCATAGAGATAATCTTATGGTCATAGTATGTGGAAGTGCAAATTCGTGGATACTTGACAAGCTTATAAATAACCAT
>Ga0247608_10006003_pt1 | contig 12931 bp, 8 predicted proteins | sample 176DNAGHGlowgp2_FD_193490 | JGI IMG/M metagenome (GOLD analysis project Ga0247608, IMG submission 193490) | Sheep rumen microbial communities from Palmerston North, Manawatu-Wanganui, New Zealand - 1766 DNA GHGlow gp2 | ecosystem: Host-associated > Mammals > Digestive system > Stomach > Rumen ... | reverse complement strand
GGCACTTCTCAACGTGCATGGATGGGAGAAGATGTCGAGTTAGAGTGGGGTAGATCGAAAAATATTGTATTGTTTATGACAAAAACAGGGTAAAACAAAAAACACTAAAACAAAATCACGTGAAGATGCAGAATAACTACTAATGGTGTACTTCACAGCAATTTGGTCAGATTTTTGTGTAATATAGAATTAATAAATAGATTAGTACGAGATGAATTGGGTGCGTAGGTTCTTAAATGATGTGAATAGATATTCACTAACCCCTATAGCACGGACATATCCATGTGCGATTATTATTAATTATCACTAAAAAAGCTTAAGAGGAAGAATTTGATGGAATATATTTTTGGGATTGATGTAGGATAAACATCAATGTTTTTGGATTGAAAAAAACAGAAAAGTTGTTCCGTGATGAATTATATGTAATGCTTATGCTTCAAAGAAGTGAAGCTAATGGAGCAGGAATAGACTGTGAAGATACTGATGTAGTATTAGCATGTTTAGAAGATTTGGACAACTGTCCAGCTGCATGTAAAGCAGAGTACGAAGATGGAGGAGAAACTTCAGACGAAGTTGTTAAATCTGGAGACTTAGCTGTAACTGCTTCTGCTGCTCAAGGTAAAAAAGCTATTATTGGTGGTGTTTCAGATTTGGATACTCTTACTTTCAAGACATCTGAAGATGTAACTATCACTAGAATTACTCTTGAGAGATACGGATACTCTGCAGGAAACCAAGTTGCTAAAGTTCGATTAGAAGATGAAAATGGAAAGGTTATATCTAATGAAGCTATTGGACTTAACTCAAAAGGACAAGCAAAATTAACTATTAAGAAAGATTACAGAAATGTAGACTGAATTATGAATGCTACAGTAGTTCTTCAAACTGTAGATTTAGCACCTGCAACTAATGGATCTACAATCGGATTTAAAGTTGTTGATGTAGAATCTACTGCTAAGAACTTAAATGTAGATGATTATGATCCTTATACTTACGATTTAGTAAAATATGATGGATCTAAAGTTACATTTACAGTAAGAGGAAGTGATAAAGATTATAACTACGAAGAAGGAGAATCTTTCGAAGTTGCTAAATTCAGAGTAAAGGCTTCTGATGATTCTGCTGCAGTTGTTAAAGGATTCACATTGAAAAATGATGGAGCCCTACCAGCTGGTGTAGCTAATAGAATTGATGTTGAGGATGTTCTTAAGGATGTAACTGTAACAGTTGATGATAAGGAAGTTAAATGAGTAAAATATACTACAGATAAAGATGAATTAACTATTTCATTTGATGATGTAGAAATTCCTGCTAAATGATATGCTACTTTTGCAGTAAGCATCGAATTAACAGATTTCGAGGATTATGGAAGAGCTATAGTTTATAGAATAGTAAAAATCGGAGACTTTAATGCTATAGAAAAGAAAACTGGAACTAGAATTTCAGATACTACTCCTTCATCATTCCCTATTACAATGAAAGCTTACACTTTCAAAGGAGGAAAAGTTAAATTAACTAACACAAAACTTGGTAATGTTGAAGCAGCTTATAATTCTACAGATGTAGTTATAGCTGAATGAAATGTTTCAACTAAAGAATCTATTGAATGAAATCTTTGGATTTCAGTTAATGGAGCTCCTGCTACATGAATCACAGGAACTGCTTATGCAATTGAAGGAATGAGAGTTTTAGTTGGAGGAGATGAAATTGAAGGAAAAATAGTTACTTCTACAACTAATGATACAACTCCAACTACTATTCCTTATGCTGGAACTGTAATTTATAAATTCGCATGAGTTGAAGTTGATAAAGATTCTAAATTCCAAGTACTTGTAGACGTTAGAGATGACGCTAACTATGAAGGAAAGAAATTAACATTCACTCTAGAAGGATGGGATAGCTTCACATACTCAGATTGAGATGGAACTATTGATGTAGCTGGATCTATTACAGTATACCAACTTACAGTTCAACAAGCTTCTGCAACTTTGACTAGAAATAATTCAAAAGCTGTAGAATTCAAGAATAAAGAATCTAATAGATATCAAGTATTTGATGGAACTTATACTACTAAGAAATCAGATGTATACTTAAATGAATTCTCTCTTACAGGAGCTACAACATTAACAGCTTTGTCAAGTGCTGCTGTTGCTTGTAATCCTACTGCTGTAGCAAGTCCTGCTCTTACTGATATTGCAACATATTATGAATCAGATGGATTGACAACATGAACTCCATGATATCTTGTTGATGCATGATGAGCTACTTACTCTAAAACTACTGACACTGCAATTGATACTACTAAAACATACTATACAATTGCTGCTGGTTCTGAAGGTCAAAATGCTAGAAATACTACAGTACGATTCTATGTTTCAATAGATGGAGAAGAAGTTGCTGATGGAAAAGTTAATTGTGCTGCTGGTGTATGTTCAACTTCTGATAGTTTCACTAATGTATTAGTTGAAGCTGGAAAATCAGTTAATGTTAAGGTTGAGGCTGAGGTTGATGCTAGTAAGAATGCAACTCTTGGTCAAACATGGAGTCTTGGAGAATTTGATTTGACTCTTGCTGGAGAAGATGTAAACGGAAATAAAGCTGGAGCAAAATCAAAGAAGATTCAAGAAATTAAAATCGTAGAAACTGGAACTCCTACTATATCTGCTTCTACAAATAAAGCTACAGTTCTAAGAAGAGCTTCTGATTCTGTTATAGCTACATTTACAGTTAAACCAGCTAATGGAGCTTCTCAATTCGATTTTGATTCAATGAGCTTTAATATTACTAATGTAGGAAATACTGACAACTTAACAGTTAGTATTGATAATAAAGAATATGATCAACAAAATACTTCTTTAACTGCTCCTACATATGAACCTAACTTAACTGTTAATTCAGATGGAGTTGTTGTTGAGATTCGTGTTGATGTTGATGAATTAGCTACTACTACTAAATTAGTAACTGTATCTGATTTGGTTATTAACACAACACCTGCAAATAAGACATTCACAAAAGCATTTGTTAATGACTTAGTATCATTTGCTAAAGTTGATGAAGGAGATATGGAAGCTACATTATGGTTTGATGTAGACTTAGATGATAGTGCTGATACTGTATCTAATGTTAAAGTATATGTAGATGCAACTTCATGGGCAGGATGTACTGCGCAAACTCTTACATCTACTTTTGATACAACACAGAATGGTTCTTATTGTCTAGTTGATACTCTACCTACTTTATCAGAAGGAAGTGATAACGATCTTGAGGTTATTAACCCTACAGATTCTGCTAAGTTTATTACAGCTATTGAATATACATCTAGTAAAGATGGAACTGTAACAATCTTAAAGAAAGAATTTGATGATTATTTCAAGATTGGATCAAATTCTGTAAAGTTACCTAAATCTAAATAATTTAGGTTAAGTATATTGAAAAAACTCTATCCTTCGGGGTGGAGTTTTTTCTTAGTATTATTGTATAAATCTCTTTAATTTGGGAGGAAGTTGTATATAGTAATGTGTTATTTCATTATATATACATCTATGACATTGAATACTTTTTTATGAAAAGATTGGTGTTACAAGTTGTCGATAATAAATCAAATTCTTTTTTGAGTCGTTTTGTTATCATTAACGCCTAATGTTGTTAGATATTTCTGAGGCAGCTGGGCCATTTGACTAACAATATTTTTTTGACTCCTTTTCCCTGTGTTTATATTTGTTTTCTTAGATAATATTTTTTCAATATTTGATAGTATTAGAAAAAATAAAATATTAAATGTATTAATTTTTGTGTTAATAAATTTTTCGATAATAAAATTACTTTTAATTGCTATAAATAATGTGTAATGGAAAATATGAAATATTCATGGGGATGGACAGATTTTCTTGTTTTAATATTGGCAATTCTCATTTTTATTTTTGCTTTTTTTATTATACCAGACTGAAATAATTTTAATAACGAACCTCAAAATGATCTAAATAGCATAGATGAAGCCATATGAAATGATTCTTTTATTTTATCCAAAAATAGTTTTATAGACTGATGTAACACTATTACAGGTATAAAATCTGTAAATTTAGCTATACCAAATAACCGTTTCTATACAAGTAGTACATCAACACCATCAAAATCTCCAGTTAAAAAAATAAGAATTAATTGAGATTTATGAAATGTGTTCTTGTGTGTTGTCCCAGATATATCTGATAAAAAACCATCGTACAATAATTATAGGAAATGATATAATTCAAATACTGTGTTAAAAATATGAGATTTTGCTTGATACTATGATGTATGATGGAGTGTAAATTCTAATCAATTCTATGACTATGACAGTGATAATAGTACAAAGGTAAATACTAAAATGTATTGAAAATATTATACAGAAGAACTACCATATTATCAGATAATTGATATGCAACAAAATTTAATTTTTGCAGATAGGGATAATTGATGAATCCAGAGTATTAATTTAAGAGACAAATTTAACGACTGAAATGAATTATTGGTTTGATGATATATGAATAAATTATGAGCTGATGCTTATTGGGCTTCGAGTATAAGAGAGTTTAAGATATTGTGGGATGGAGATTGAAGTATCGAAATTTTAGATTAATAATTATGGAATATTCCTTGTTAAAATCCTTTATTAAAAAAACTTTGAGTCCAAATTAAACTAGTCCGACATACGCAAGCATATCAAACTTTTTCTATCTAGTGGTATTAATTAAATATTTTTATTCTTAGGCTTCCTTTGAGTCAATTTATTATTTTCTTTTTCTTTCAGCCTCAACTCTTTTTGCCTATCAGATAAACGATTAAAATCTGATAAAACATCTTCTCCCGTAGCACTTTCTATAGCATCTTTAGTTTCTTTGACTATACCTACAGATTTTTCTACACATGGAGCGATTTGGTTAAATCATTTTGCATCCTTCTTCTTTATCAGATTTTTGGAGGTTTCTTCTGTAAGTTCTGTGAGTAGTAATTCTGTTTTATTCATGTGATCTCTGGGATTATCATGTTTACCTAGTCATTTTTTCTTTTTGATTCATTCTGCTGTTGTTCAAAAAATTCAGTATCAGATATTTGTTAAAATTCAATATTCTAGACCAACAATACCTCTCGCTTGATATTCATCTGTTAAAACATTTCTTGTCTCAATCGAACTTATTCTTCTTTTAATTTCATCATCTGTCATTCCTCTGCTTTTGTATATTTCGATAGCTCTCGCCCTTGCTCTAACAATTCATAATTCTGGATCATTCGATTCTTCTACTCTTTCATTTCAAAGTGTAGCCAGCCATTGTTTAAATGGTTCTGCTTTTGGAGATGGAATAGATTGAATAATTCTCATAGCTCATTTTGTATTTGTACAGTTGATTTTCTGGCGTCATCAATTGGTATCTGCCCAAAGGGGGGTGACAATTTGTCCCCACCCTTTTGAAAGTTCAGGATCTCTAACTTTCATTTTCTTTATATAATCTGATGGATTTTTACTTTCTGTGAGAACAAATACAATATCTTGTACTGAAAAATATCGTTCATCATTATATCGTTCTCTTCTAATTTTTTCATCGTTGAAGAGTACAATGTTTTCCTCAGAAGATGATAGATTTTTACTTGTCATAATTATTTTATACAAATTTTAAAACACTTATATTTACTATATAATTCTACAAAAAATAAGCGTTATTTCAAGATTATTTTTGACAAAAATATTTAATATATGAACATATATAAAAAAGCTCTTACTAATATATGAGGATTTACTCAATAAATATTTGAATAGCATAATTATCAATATTCAACACTATAAACTAAAAAACTATATCTCCTATCGTGGTGGAGATTTTTCAAATCTCCCCAAATCCATCCCCATCCCTTCCTTTATCAAGGAAGGGCGACTTAGCCATTTTTCCTCCTATTTTCCCCTTGATAAAGGGGGATGCCGAAGGCAGAGGGATTTGATGAAGAGAGCCACATAGTGGTGGAGGATTTGCAATCACCGAACGTTGAGGGGTGTCTAAAAATTTTTATTGACATAATTATTGGTTTCGCTATTATATTGTTGGTTTTATGCTCTAATTATCAGAAAATGAAAATTATTGTCAGAAAAGATGGAGAATGATATATTGCAGAAGTTCAATGAAAAGAGAATGTTTATGCTTTTTGATATACTGAAGAAGAAGCTGTAAAAGAATTAAATAATGTCGTAGACATGATGTTGGATTATTACAATAAAGAAGTATCTGTCCAAGAAAGTATTAAAAATTTACTAAAAAACAAAAAATATTCTTATGCCGTATAAATTTCGCGATATAGAAAAAAGGCTGAATAAATTATGATATACGATTGTTAGACAAAAATGATCCCATGTTTTGTTTTCTGATTGAAAGAAAATATTCCCTGTCCCCAATCACTGATGAAAAGAAATTTCTCCATGAGTTGAGAAAAAGATTCTTGAGATTATTTGAATGAATAAAGACGAATTTGATAATATAAAATAATTGTAATTAAAACTCTGTCCTTCGAGATGGAGATTTTTCTATTAGACAACCCCTCAGTCTCCACCTCTTTTCAATCGGTGTCGCCAGCTCCCCTCACAGGGAGCTAAAATGCTATTAAGGATTTCCTCCCCTGTGAGGGGGAGTGTCACAGAGTGACGAGGGGGTTAATTGGAAACGTATAGTAGAAAAAGAGGTGTTACTTAGAGAAACTCTTTTAATAATTATTGATTTACTCCTATTTTATATTATAATTTCATTAATTTATATTTTTAAACTAGAATGGACCTACATAAATTTCTTAATTATAATCCAAGTTTACTTGATTATGCTAAGGAAAATAGGAAACAACCAACAGCTACAGAATGAATTTTTTGGCACGTTATTTTAAAGAAGAAGCAATTTTTGTGATATAAATTTAGAAGACAAAAAGCAATTTGACCTTATATTTTAGATTTTTATTGTTCTAAACTTTATCTTTGAATTGAACTTGATTGAAGATATCATGATGAAGTACAAGATTATGATGAAGAAAGATCAATTTGGTTGGAAAGTAAATATTGAATCAAAATTATCAGATTTACTAATGATGAAGTGGAGAAAAACTTAGAATGAGTAGTTCAATATCTGGAAGATATTATAAAAGATAGAGAAAAAGAACTTTGATTATAAAACTCTATCCTTCGAGATGGAGTTTTTTTCTTATAAAAACGTATAATATCAAACCATTCTCGAATAGAGAATTTTTTTATTTATAAACAGAAAAAATGGTAAACAAATTAAAGACTTCCGCAATAAACCAGTTGCAAAACTATGTAAAGAAATATTGATCAGATTTATCGATTTATATCTGAGTAGATGTATGAAAAAATATTTTGGATATATGAGCAACTGTAAGCGATGGGTGAATTCAAACATACTTATGAAATATATCTAATACTGCGAATTGATTTAAACAGATAGAAAAAGTTATCATAAATCTGATTCTGATGTGAATAGATGAAAATAGAATATTTTTTGGCACAGAAAACACAGGTATATATTGACACGATATTATGAATTACTTCGATGATAGATTACCAAACACATATTTACTCAACTCGAGTTTAACTTTTCATGCTAGAAAATTTTATGCCAAGACTGACTACAAATCTGATAATATTGATTCAATTGTGATAGCGAATACTATGAAAGATCTCGATATGAAGAATCAACTAGAATCTATTAGGACCCCATTCAAGAGGAATTGTTGATTGTGATTTGTTCGTAGAAGTTTTTCCAAAGAAAGAAATTCTTTACGTTTATTATTTAGGAGATTAAGTGTACTTAGATGTCAGAAATCAAAATTGATGACAAGTATAAATCTAAGTAAAGAACGTCTATTTCCAGAAATTACATGAATCTTTTCTATCAAACATAGAGCTACAAGCGAAGCCATTTTGCTGAATTATTTCACGAGAGAAGAAATTTTAAATATGACGAAGGATGATTTTATCAGAAAATATAGAGACATCGCAACTAAATGACAAAGCAATGCTAGAGTAATAAAAAAAGTGGAAGAATTTTATAAAAAAGTAAAATCTAGATGAGAAAAAAAAGCGAATTCTGATTTAGATGATTTTATGTGAAAAAATTCAGATTTTTATATTTTGGATGAGATTAAATTTAAGCTAAAGCATTATGAATTAACCACAAAAGAAATGAGAATTATCACACAAAAAATTGCAGATTTACTAGATATTTTAAAAAGAAATGGATATTTTATTCCTAGATTTAGATGAATTAATGATATAGAACTTGGACTGATTTTATGAGAATTATGATTCGATGTGTACAAAATGAATACTAAAGAATTTATCGGTTTTGTTGGTCGGTATCCAGAGAATTATACATCATGATGATGACATATGGTCAAACCATCACAGCTTTCCCACAAAAAATGAATTATCAAAAAATTTGTCTATGTTTGGATGTATGGTTTTCAGCTCCACAATGTAAGCTTTAGACTTTATAAGAAGCTTCTATCTATGCAATATGGAATCAATGAATGATGAAATTCAGTTATTTCGATGAAAAATAAGAGAAAAATAGAAATAAAATGTTGAGAAAAATTGCTGAAAATAATTCATAATGGATATAGAAATCAGACGGGTTTCTGTGAATCTAGGTTTTTACAGGATACTATTATCCCAATGATAAATAAAATGAAATCTGACTGAATAGATACAGATACAATTAATGAATTGATTATGGATGTCTATAAATGAAAAATTATTCCATGATGATTGATAAGCTGTTAGACAACCTCTCCACCACTTCGTGGTCCCCCTCTCCTCACAGAGAGGTAAATCATGTTCAAAGTTTTGCTCCCTATGAGTGGAGCTGGCGACACTGAACAAAGTGAAGTGGAGACTGAGGGGTTATAAAAAAAGCCAACCGCACAGAGCAGTCAGCTTTTTATATATTTAAAAGATTGAATTACATTCCACAAGGGCAAGATGTACTGAATTTTCTAAGGAATTCTGAATTATCAACTTTCTTTTCATCAAAATATTTTCTTGAATAGAATTCAGATTTTTTTCATACATTGTAATTTGATACAGGTCTTAGGTAACCCATAACTCTTGTGTAAACTTCACAAGGTGTTCTTGAAATTTCTTTTCCGTCTTTGTTTACAAATGTTGCAGCCATTGTTATAATAAATAGTGAAATAAAAGGATATGTTATTTTAGAATATTAGTGGTAACGTTTAATCTCTTTCCACTTCTTTTCAGTTTTCCATTTGCATTCTACGTAAGTGTTCAAGTTTATCTGGATCATCTGTATGCTTTTTTCTGATTTCCATATTATATTCTTCTCAAGTATATCAGATTTCTTCATCACATTTAGGACAGTAATCATGTTCTCATGCTATATATCCATGTTTTGGACAGATAGAGAATACAGGAGATACCGTAATGTAAGGAAGCTGATAGTTTTCTATCACTTTCCTAATCAAATTTTTACATGCTGTAGCATCTGAAATTCTTTCTCACATATATAGATGAAGAACTGTTCCTCATGTATATAAACATTGTAAATTATTTTGCAACTCCAAAGCTTCAAATGGATCACTAGTGTAACCAACTGGGATTTGTGATGAATTTGTGTAATAAGGAGCCTCATCTGTTCCTGCCTGAATAATATTTGGAATCTGTTTTTTATCTTCTTTTGCAAATCTATAAGTAGTTCCTTCTCATGGAGTAGCTTCTAGATTGTAAAGATTTCATGTTTCTTCTTGATATTCTTTGAGTTTATCTCTGATAAATTCTAATATTTCTTCAGCAAATTGGATTCCCCATGGAGTAGTAATATCTTCTTTTCAGTTTGTAAAGTTTTGAATAGCTTCATTCATTCAGTTTACTCCGATTGTGGAGAAGTGATTTCTAAATGATGGTAAATATCTCTTTGTAAATGGATATAATCCTGAATTTAACCATTTAGTCATTTCCTTTCTCTTTATCTCAAGTGATGTCTTTGCTAGATTCATAAGATTTAAAACCTGTTTTTTGAATCATTCTTTATCTCACTTGAAGTTGTATCAGATTCTTGGAAGATTGATTGTTACTACTCATATTGATCATGTCATCTCAGCAGATCCAAATAATCCTCATCCACGTTTCTCTAGAACTGTAAGGTCAAGCTGTAATCTGCAACACATTGATCTAACGGCTCATGGTTTATATGCATTTGGATTTGGAACTTTAACTATATTTCAGTTTTCATCTTTCTGCACTTTGAATTGTGATCCTACGAAATTTTGGAAGTATGGAATTCAATATTTAGCAGTCATCTCGAACAATGCATCTACGTTTGGTCCATTCCAATCAAAATCTTCTGTAATATTGTATGTAGGAATAGGGAATGTAAACACAGCTCCATTTGCATCTCATTCTGTATAGATTTCAATCAGGATTTTATTGATCAAATCCATTTCTTTTTGAAGTTCTCCGAATTTCTTTGGATAATATCCGCATTCGATTCATCATAGCATTAATGATTTTTCTCTTAAATCTACAGGGCATGTCCAATCTAGTGTAATATTACTAAATGGAGTTTGACTTCCCCATCTAGAAGGAACATTCATATTGAATATGAAATTTTGTAGATTTTGCTTTACATATTTATATGTCTTTTCATCAATATATTTTTGTCTTTCTTCTCACTGTAATGTAGATTTTGCGTTATTCAACTCCTCTTCAACTGATACTTCATATTTGTGTACAAATGGTGCAAGATATGTATCAAATGAACTAAAAGCCTGAGCTCCAGCCCATTCATTCTGTAATGTTCAGATGAAATTAACCATCTGATTTACTGCAGATTGAAGATGTTTAGGAGGCTTAGAAGCTAGTTTTCATGTAACTCCATTGAATCATTCCTCAAGCATCTGCCTAAGTGACCATCCGGCACAGTATGGAGTAAACATTCCTAGATCATGAATATGATAATCTCCATTTCTATGTGCATTACCCACTTCATCTGGATATATTCTGGATAGCCAATAGTTGGCAACTATTTTTTCAGAATTTTTGAGTATTAATCATCATATTGAGTATCCAACATTTGCATTTTCATTAATTCTCCAGTCAAGATGTCATAAATATTCATCCATAGTTTTGTCTACCTCTACCACGATATTTTTTACATCACGACTTTCAGCTCTCTTCTGACGATATGTAATATATGCTTTGGCTACATCCTCAAATTGCTGTTGCATAAGTACATTTTCTACCTCATCCTGAATTGTTTCAATATCTGGTATTTCATTTCAGATTTTTGCTTCCACATTTGATATAACCAAGTCTACTAAAGCAGGAATATGCTCTACTTCATTATTCTGAACTGCCTCAAATGCCAATTGAATTGCATTTGCGATTTTCTCTTTTTCGAAGGTTACAATTGAACCATTTCTTTTTCTAATCTTATAAATTGTCATTTTTCTAGTATCTAATAATCTGGATAAAACACAATATGTAGTGATTTGCTTTTTATTTTGACCACTATATATTGTATTTAATATCAATTACAAGAGAAAAATCTCAAAAAATTTTTGGATGGTGATAGCTTTTGGTTTGCAGAAATTTCGAGTTTTTAACATTTTTTGTGTTAATAGTATGCTATTTTTACAAAATAGTTTAAGTTTTATTAGATTAGAACTTGTATTTTTAAATACATATTTTTTATCTTTTTTTTAACATTTTTAACAAATTTTATAAAATTCAGATTACTACTGATATTTTTATTTATCTATTTTTTATTGATTATGTTTTTTTGTTCACATATTTTACTATAAGAAACATGAGATATTGTTATATAAAAAATACTTGACATTTTTGAAAAAATATTTGACTTTTGTGATAATTTTATTATAAAGAAATCGTTATAAATATTTTTTATTTCATATTATATAATATTATGAAAAAAATATTCTTTGCTCTACTATTTACAATTATGTGATTGTGAATAATAAATCTATGAACAGCTACTGCTCAAAATATTGATTTATCTGCAAATATTGCGGAAAAATATGCTAGTAATCAATCAATCTCTACAGATAAATTTGTAAATCTTACAATTAGGTCTGATGAAGATTATTATTTAAAATTTAGTGCTGAATATAAAGACTCTTCATCATCTAGCTGGAGTCCTATTTCAGATCTGACATCATCTGTCTATTTTTCAGATTATTCAAACATATGGAGTAATGGTTATTATAATATGAGATCTTCAGACCATGGAGTACTAGCTCTAAAAAATTTAGTTAAATTTAAGAAACCTTGATATTATAAAATTACTGTGCAATATTATAAACAACATGAAAAAGATGTGAGCTGAAAAAAAAGTTCTGTACTATATTCTGTGGCACAAAGTACTGCAGTAAATTCTGATTTGAATATTTCTATGTCCCCTTCTAATCCCGATACAGAAGAATGGGTAAAGATAACAATCAATACCGATTATAACTATGTAGGCAGAATTAACTTCACAAAGTTTCAATATAGATCTAGTACATCTGACTCTCGAAGTAATATTTCTAGAACTTCTAGCACTTATGTATCTAATTATTCTTCTCAATGGAGTAATGGTTATTACAATATGACATCCTCAGATCATGGGGAGAGGACTATTTCAAATTTTATAAAATTTAAAAAGAAAGGATATTATAGAATTATTGTTCAAGATTCTGATGGTAATATTGCCTATGTTCAGGTCTCTGTAGAACCAAGTAATTCTAATTCAGATTTAGAACTTTCCATATCTCCTTCCAGCCCAGATACAAATGAATGGGTGAAACTAAAAATTGAAACTGATGATGACTATGTTGGTAAAATTAATTTCACTAAATTTCAATATAGATCCAGTTCATCTGATTCTCGAAGTAG
>Ga0247608_10005996_pt1 | contig 12942 bp, 12 predicted proteins | sample 176DNAGHGlowgp2_FD_193490 | JGI IMG/M metagenome (GOLD analysis project Ga0247608, IMG submission 193490) | Sheep rumen microbial communities from Palmerston North, Manawatu-Wanganui, New Zealand - 1766 DNA GHGlow gp2 | ecosystem: Host-associated > Mammals > Digestive system > Stomach > Rumen ... | reverse complement strand
TATCCTGACATCTAAATGCATTTAAATTTATTTGTACTGATTCTTCTATTTCGTCATATGATTTAAATCCTTTTTTTAATTGGCTTCCATGAATATTTGATAGAAATACTACATTTCTATCTTTTATCCCTTGATTCCATCCTGTTGATATTTCTATATTTATTTTTTTACCTTCATATATAAGTAATAAATCTACTTCTTTACTTGATTCGTCTAGTTTATTTTTAATTAAAACTCTTGGTTTTAGTATTAAATTACCTCTAACCTTCTCTAAATCATAATTAAAATATCCTGCAACAAATTCTTCTAATACACAAATATTTACTTTATCATTAAATATCTGTGTGAACATATCATTATCATTAAGCGGTATTATAAAACTTGGGTTTGCTAAAACATTATACATAATTTTCTCCTTTCCAAATAGAGATTAACACATGTATAAATTATTATCAAATTACTGATTTTAACGTTTTGTAGCACTTTTTTTACACATCACAAAAATTTGTATAACAGATTTTATATGTTCTGTTACATTATTTTTACAAATTAACAAAATTAGTATTTTTTAATTTTTTTTAATATTCATATATATTAGACACTTTTAAAACGTATAACTTAATTATTTCAAGACAAAATAAATATAGGTGATTTTATGTATTACATAAATTATTTTTTTATATACTCCATATTTGGATACATTTTAGAAACAATTACACTATTAATAATAAATTCTAAAAAAACAAGTGGTATATTATATGGGCCGTGGACTTTTATTTATGGAATTGGAGTTATAATAATACTATTACTTGAAAAATTAATATTTAGTAAAAAGAAATGGAACAAATGGTTAAAAAGAATACTACTATTTTTAACAGTTGCTATTACATTATCTATTATTGAATTAGTTGGTGGTATATTAATCGAAAAAATATTTAATAAAACATTTTGGAATTACACAAATCATAAATTTAACATAGGAAAATATATATCACTAGAAATGACACTTGTATGGACAATACTATCTATAATATTTGTATATATATTAAAACCATTAACAGATAAGATAGTAACAAAAATACCAAAATTATTAACATACATTCTAATAATTTTAATGATAATTGATTCTACTTTTACATTAATAAAAGGACTATAAAAGTCCTATTTTTTGTATCCTAAACTTTGTTCTCCTAATTTAACTAAACGTCTTGTCATTTCTCCACCGACAGTACCATTTAATCTAGAAGATGTATCTGCACCAAGTGTTATACCAAGTTCACGAGCTATTTCATATTTCATTTGTTCAACAGCTTTCTTAGATCCACTTGCAACTAATTTATTTGTCATAACTTCACCACCTCATTAATATAATGAGTAATATTTAATAATTTATTTATTACAGTTTTTTACAAATTAAAAGACAGTTAATATAAAATATCACTGTCCCAAACTATTAGATTATTTAGATTGATAATTTGAACCACCTAAATGTTGTTCTCCCATTTTTACTAATCTCTTAGTGATTTCACCACCAACAGATCCATTAGCTCTAGAAGTAGCATCTGGTCCCATATTAACACCTAATTCATTTGCTATTTCATATTTCATTTGTTCGATAGCTTGTTTAGCTCCTGGAACAACGAAGTTATTTGAACTGTTTTTCATAGTTTCACCTCCTATACACTTATATCATGTGTATAAAGAAGGTTTTAATACATTTTTTTTAATGGTAAAAAATGTATTTTAAAGTATATCAGAATATTTTTCTTTTTCTAAATTACTAATAACACTTATATTAGAAATACACTCATCTATTAAACTTTCATAATCAAATTTAGATTCTAAAATTATACATTTTTCTATTTTAGGATTAATAACTGGATGCTTAGGAACAAATATAGTACAACAATCTTCATAAGGTAAAATACTTGTTTCATAAGTCCCAATTTTTTTAGCAATCTCAATTATTTCTAACTTATCCAAACATGCAACAGGTCTAATAACAGGTAAATTTATTACACTGTTAATAGCAACCATACTATCTAATGTTTGACTTGCTACTTGTCCAATACTCTCACCATTAACTATGATTTTAAATTTTTTCATTTTCGCATACCTTTCAGCTATACGATACATCATTCTGCGCATAATAGTAATAACGTATTCATGATCTACATTCCTATATATCTCTTCCTGTAATTTAGTAAAAGGAACAACATGTACCTTAATATTACCAGAATACGAATTAATAATACGAGATAATTCAATAACCTTATTTTTAGCTTCAACACTAGTATGAGGTGGAGAATCAAAATAAAGACATTCAATATCTACTCCTCTTTTTAAAGTTAAAAATCCAGCAACAGGAGAATCAATACCACCACTAAGCATCAATATTCCCTTACCTTGAACACCAACAGGATATCCACCAATACCTTTAACTTCATCAAAATAAATAAAAGTGCCTTCATTTCTAATTTCAATTTTTAAAGTTACTTCAGGATTATGAACATCAACAGACACATTAAAATTTTTCAAAACAAGTCCACCAATCATAGAAGAAAACTCCATAGAATGAATCGAAAAACTCTTATCTGCCCTTTTAGTTTCAACCTTAAAAGTATTAAAAGATATACCTTTTAAAATTTCAAGTACTTTATTTTTAATTTCATCAATATTAGTATTTACTTTATGACATATAACTATACTATGTATTCCAAAAACAAGTTTTAATTTATCTACGATATCATCAATATCAGATTCATTACACTCTATATACATCCTAACTCTATCTTTTTTAATAACTACATCATATTCCTTTAAAACATTTTTTATATTTTTAGATAATAATTCTATAAATTGTTTTCTATTTTGTTTTTTAGTAGTTAATTCACCATATTTAATTAAAATTAATTTCAAACAAATCACCCACAAACAATTATAAAGTAAATACATAATAAAATCCATAAAAAAAAAGAAAAAAATCCAAAAAAGGATTATTTTTCATTTGAATATAACTTAAGTAATTTATCATAAATACCTGGTTCAATACGATTAAGTGAATTAATAGTAAGTTCTAATGATTTTTGATAATCACCTTTATAGAACAATACTTCAGAATAAGTTAAACATTTATCAAGCTCATCCATATTACTTCTATATCTATTACCATATACTATTGCCATTTCAGCAAACATAGCAGTTCTAATCATTTCTTTAGTTGAAGTAAATAATTTTAAAACAAGATCACGAGCTGTATCAACACGAGTATTTAAAACACTAATAACAATAGGTTTTTTATTTAATTCTTTAACTATCTCTTTAATAGCTTCACTTGCCTCATTAAGTTCAACAAAATAATGTTTTGGTATTACTGGTAAATTATACTCACGAATTTGTTGTTTAGACTCTTTTAAAATCAATTTAACTTCTTCTAATTGTTGATGAGCCCTTACTTCATCTTCTTTCATACTTCCAAGTTCATCAAGTGATGAATCAAGTTTTTCTTCAAGATTAGATAATCTTAAAACCAATCCTTCAATCTCTTTAATTAACTTAGAGTATGCAAATGTATGATTACTTGTATGATTTTTTAAAATCTTATAATCATTTTCTAACTTATCAATTTCATATTTAACATCCATTAAAATATTTAAATCTTCATCTTTTAAATCATATGCGTTTTTAATCTCATCAACTTTATTTACCATATCATTTACTAATTTAGAAGTTTTCTCTAACTTAATACTAAACATTTTATCTGTTTCTTCATAATGCTCTTTATTAAGTTTTTCTTTTTCAAAATCACCATATAAAGTATCAAAATAATCCATTAATACCTTAAGTTCTAATAAACTATCCTCTAAATTTAAAATCTTACTACGATCTAATATATCATTAATTTTCTTATTAGCTTCCATTACATTATAATCAACATTCAAGTAATCTAGAGGATATCCTGCTTTAATCATTTTTTTATAAAGAGTACTTATCTCAGATATTTTTTTAGGAAGTAAATCACAAGCCATAAGCATAATTGAAGGCATTTCTTCAATTACAACTTCCATATGTTTTAACATATCATCAATTACCTTTATTATTTTAGTAACTTCAGTATATTCATTATTCTCCATTATAAGTTCAAAATCTTCAAATCTCTTAGCAATATTTTCAAACTGTAATGTAATTGGCTTAATAGCCTCTTTATAATCATCCTTTGTATCAACAAATTTTTTATATAACTCTCTATATTTAGATTTTAACTTAGTAATAATTGCCCTATTACGTTCTTCACTAGTTGTAACATCTTTTATTTGACTAAGTAATAATTCACTATTAGTTTTAACTCTATATAATTCCATTTCAAGTTTCGCTAATTTATAAACTGTTCCTTTATAATCAAGTCTTGATAAAGCATAATCAGCTTCAAGTAACATATCAGTTATCTTAGCAATCTGATTTTTCTTAATATTTTCAAATTTATCTTTCCAATCATTATAAAGTAATTCTAATTTTTCATTATTTAAAAATGCCTCAATCTTAGATAGTTCACTAGCTATAGGTGTACTATAAATTTTATTTTTCTCTATTTCAAGTTCTTCCAAACGTTTTTTATATTTTCTATTTTTTAAATTTTGAATTAAATTTAATACTCCAATAATAAGTATAGCCGCAATTATAAAAAGTGTAATAATTATTAATGTAATACTTTCCATATTTTCACCGCCTATTATAATTTTACCACACATTACGACATTTTTTATAACATTTTTGCTAAATTTTTAAAAAAATATATTTTATATAACAAATAACATATAATTTATATTGAAAAGTTATTGACTAAACACATAAAAACTAATATAATAATAACTGCATTGAATTTTGCAGCGTTATTTGAATTCATTAACGTGTTTATTACCTATCAAGGGTTATTGTGTAACTTTAAGCTGCATAAGCGAAGATATTTAAATAAACACCCTAGTGTTTGGCAAATAGCCTCAAATCAATGAATATTGAAGGAGGGAAATTATGGCAAGATATACAGGGCCAAGTTACAAAAAATCAAGAAGATTATCATTCTCTATTTTAGAAAATGGTAAAGAATTAGCAAAAAGACCTTATATTCCAGGTCAACACGGACATTCACGTGGAAAAAAATTATCTAACTACGGAGTTCAATTACAAGAAAAACAAAAAGTTAGATTCATGTATGGAGTAAATGAAAAACAATTCAGAAGAATCTTTGATGATGCTGGTAAATTAAAAGGAGTTCACGGTGAAGATTTCTTAAAATTACTAGAAAGTCGTTTAGATAACTTAGTTTATAGAATTGGTTTCTCTACTACTAGAAAAGGTGCTAGACAACTTGTTAACCATGGACATATAACTGTAAATGGTAAAAAAGTTGATATTCCATCATACAGATGTAAACCAGGTGATGTAATAGCTGTTAAAGAAAACGCTAAAGAAATGGCTATAATTAAATCATCTCTAGAAGCACTTCATAACAGAGTTGAATTTGTAACTTACGATGAATCTAAAATGGCTGGAACTTATGTAAGATATCCAGAAAGAAGCGAATTAAACGCTGACATTAACGAATCATTAATAGTTGAATACTACAACAGATAAAAAGAAGCAAAACGCTTCTTTTTTTTTTAAAATCCTCTTCCGCCACCACCATGGCTTATTCCACTACTTCCAAAGTGAGTTGAGCTACCACCAGAGTGCCCACCAGAACCACTTGAAGTATTAATAGTAACAACACTAGTATGAGTAGTTAAAAACTTATCAGATTTTTCAGTAATTTTTAATGCCTTACTTATATAAGTATCTGCAGATAATGCTTTTTTAATCATTCTATTCTTGGCAATTAAAATAATTATCACAATTATAGAAATTATAAAACTAAGAATAGCTGCAGATAAATAATTAATCTTTTTAACATAAACAATCTGACCCTTTTCACCTATATATGAGTTCTCATTACCACTAGGAATTCCTGAATCAGCATAAGTTGATGCTCTTGAAATTATTTTACTTGCGGCACTAAAATAATTGCCACTTCTCATATCACCCTCAGCATAATCTAAAAGACCATCAATACGATAATCATTATACATTCTTATACTTTCACCTGTTGTAGATACATAATAATTTCTAGTATCCATATCAATTAAAAATAATAATCCATCATTAGTATCATTTACACCAAAATCATTATAATCATAAAAATCATCGGCATAATTCATAGCAGAACTTTTATTATTATCATTAATAGTTACAACAGCAAAGTCCATATTATATTTTTCAATAAAACTTGTAAGTTTATCATATAACTCTTGTTCTTCTTCATCACTAAATAAATCAGCAAAATCATATACTTTTTCACTAGCATCTACACTTGGAGTTCTAAGAATAATAGACTTATTACTAGAATTAACTTCAACATAATCATTAACCCTTAAATCATCAAGTGTACGTTCAAACGTATTAGTAGACGCTAGTACACTAAGAGGTAAAAATAATAAACATAAACTAATTAATATTTTTTTCATTAAAACTTACCTCCTGCTAAAAATTGAAAAAGAATAAATATAGCAAATAAAGATACAAACATAATTAAGAAAATAACCACTGTTCTTTTTTTATCAACAGGTATATCCCCTATCATTTTACCAGTACATCCATTCATAGCAAATGGATAAATTTTATCTTTATATTTTACATTAAGCATCCATACTGGAAGAAGTGCATATTTAACATCAGTTTTAATAACATTAATTTCCTTATCTTTAATTGTAACAACTCCAGAATATCCCTTAATACTTCCTTTTAATAAATTTGTAGTAGTAGTTTCAGCTCTTTTTTTAACATCATCAAATGTTTCATCACTATTTAAATCATATTTTTCAGCCAAAAAACCAGATAAATATGAATGACTAAACTTAACCATCTTATCATAATCAAAAGGTTCAATTGAATTCATAATTGCATTATCAAAATGTTTTGATCCATCAACAGGAATATGTGAAAAAACTAAATTACCACTTCGTGTACATAAAAATGTATCTGTTTTTGTATACCTTTTATTACCACTAGTCCATGAAGTAACATTTGTAGCATTAGCAGTAATACTTCCATTTGAATCACATTCAAATAACCAAAAAGGAATATAAACACCTTTCATCTCAGCAATATTTTTAGGATCACTAAAAAACTTAGGAGATAAAGGTCTTTTTTTACAAATACCTTTAAATGCATTAGTAGCATCCTCCATAGTATTTTGAAAAGGAATAATATAATCCGGTTCAAATTTACCTACTAATTTATTTTTAAGTATTGCTGTATTTTTACAATAAACACAGAATGTAGCAGAAGTATTTTCATCCGCAACAATTTCAGCACCACAATCAGGACACTTATATAAATCTAATTTACTTGCTTCTTCAGCTTTTACTTCATTATATTTCTTTTCATTTTTCTCTAAATCTTCAATTCCAAAACTAGAACCACAATAAGCACAATCCCATTTTTGATTTTTTGGATTAAATTTAAGTGGCGCACCACATCCTGGACACTTATGATCAGCAACCGCCATAGTATACCTCCTTTAAAAGAAAAAGCATTTAACATGCTTAATCAATTTGTGTTCCACAATTTGGACAGAATTTTGTAGTTACTTCACTACCACAATTTGGACATTGTTTCTTTTCAGTATTATCTGTTACAGTACCAGCAAATGGTGTTGGATTATACGCAGTACCACTACTTCCACTTGCTTGCATAATATTTGCACCAGTTCCTTGAGCAAATCCCATACCCATAAATCCTGTCATAGCACCATTTGTATTTGCAGCTGCTTTATTCATAGCATCAGCAGTTTGAGATGCTAGCATACCACTTCTTAAATCAGCATTAGCGTATAATGTAGCATCATCTAATTTATTTACACGTGCCATTGATTCATCAGTTAAATTTAAATCACTTAAAGCAACATCTGTTATTTCTAAACCATATTGTTCTCTCCATGAATCATTTAATACAACATTCATTTCATCAGCAATTTCACTATTATGTAGTAAAATATCACCAAATGATACATGTTGTTTTCTCATAACTGTAGTAATAGCCTGTGAAATTCTTTCAATAAATTTACCTCTTAATTGTTCACCAACTACTTCATCATATGTAACTGTATCTTTAGCGTTTACTCCAATTACATTACTTACTAACTTAACTGGATCAACTACATGATATGCATAATTTCCAAAGAATGTAACTTCTAACATTCCATATCTATCATCAGTTATTTTTTTAGGTTGTGGTGAGCCAAATGGATTACCAGTAATAGTTAATAAATTTACATAGTAAACTCTTTGATCCCTTGCTGCTTGACCACCATATGTAATACGATTACCAATTGTTTTAATTGTTTCTTTTACACCTTTTACAAATCCACCTGTAAATACACTTGGTTCACTACTAGAATCATAAATATATTCACCTGGTTCACTAGAAAATTCTTTTACTGCACCATTATCAATAATCATCATAGCCATTCCTTGTGGAACAACAATCTTACTTCCATTTGTTATTACACCACTAGAATGAACTAAATTACCAGTTCCATGATGAACTTCTCCTCTTTGAATAATCACATTTTTATCAATTGCAGGACATGTTATATACTCCTTAAATTGATCTCCAATACCTGTTGCTGCAGACGCTACTGCTGCTGTTATTAATCCCATAATAACCTTCTTTCTAATAATCTTCAGTTAAATTATATCACACTAAAATCTAAAATAAAACAACTTTATACCATGTATACATGTTTTTATTATCAAAACTAGACAAATAATAAAAAAAAAGTTATAATATTATAGTTATATTTATAAAAAAAGAAAGGAGGAACCTATGAAATTTTTTAACAATGATGATACTAAAATATTTGCTTTAGGTGGCTTAGGAGAAGTTGGCAAAAACATGTATTGTGTAATGCACAATAATGAAATAATAATTACAGACGTTGGTATATCATTCCCTCAAGGAGAACTAATGGGTGTAGATTATATCATACCTGATTTCACTTTTCTAAAGAAAAATGAATCAAAAATTAAAGCATTATTTATTACACACGGACATGAAGATCACATCGGTGGTATACCATTTTTAATACAAACAGTAAATATACCCGCAATATATGCGCCTAACCAAGCAGTTGGATTAATTAAAAAGAAATTAGACGATAAAAATATTCAATATAAAAATTTATTTATTTACAACGAAAAAACAAAAGTTAAATTTAAATATATGGAAGTAGAATTCTTTAGAACTACTCACTCTATTCCAGATTCACACGGTATATGTATTCATACACCAAATGGAACAATAGTTACAACTGGAGACTTTAAATTTGACTTTACTCCAATTGGTCCAATAGCAAACTTACATAAAATGGCAAGGATTGGAAGTCATGGTGTAACACTACTATTAAGTGATAGTACAAATGCACTTAATGAAGGTATGTCAAAAAGTGAATCTAAAGTAGATGATGCATTATCAGAAATACTTAAAACACACACAACTGGTAGAATCATAATAGCAACATTCGCATCAAATATTTATAGATTAAAACACATTGTTGATACTTGTAAAAGAAACGGAAGAAAAATAGTAACATTCGGTAGAAGTATGGAAAATAACATTGAAATTTCTATTGAAGGTGGATACATAAAAAACAAAGAAATATTTGTAAGTGCTGAAGAAGCAAATATGCTTCCACCAAATAAAGTTTGTATATTATGTACAGGTTCTCAAGGAGAACCACTTGCAGCTTTATCACGTATAGCAAATGGAAGTCATAAACAAATAAAATTACAGCCAGATGATACAGTAATATTCGCTTCATCTGCAATACCTGGTAACGCATTAAGTATCTCAAGAACAATAAATAAACTCTACTTAAAAGGTATAAAAGTATATACAAACACTTCACTTAGTGATATACACGCATCAGGTCATGGAAACGAAGAAGAATTAAAACTAATGATTCATTTAATAAAACCTAAATATTTTATGCCTTTCCACGGAGAACATAGAATGCTTAAAAGACATGCCGATATTGGAGTTGAATGTGGAATACCAAAACAAAACACTTTTGTACTTGAAAACGGTGATGTACTATCAATGTATAAAGGCGTAATAAAAAGAGCTGGAAAAGTAGAAGCTGGCGATACATATGTTGATGGAAATAGAATTGGGGACGTAAGCAATGCAGTAATCCGTGACAGAAAAATAATGTCAAGTGACGGAATAATAATTGTAATTGCTAATATAGACATGAATAAAAAAGAATTATTGGGAAGAGTAAATATAACTACACGTGGGTTTGTTTTAGTAAATGATAATATAGAATTATTAAATGAGATAGAAGATATTAGTAAAAAAACTATAAATAATTCCTTATCTCATCAAGCAAATTATTCAGAAATAAAACAAAACATTATTTCATCTGTTTCCAATTACGCATATGAAAAAACAGGAAGAAAACCAATAATCTTACCTGTTATAATGGACATTAAAAAGGCTAAATAGCCTTTTTTAATTTTATTGTAACAACAGTACCCGCACCTTCTTTTGATTTATAACTTATAGTTCCATTATGTGCTTTTATAATTTCTCTTGATAAACATACACCTAGACCTGTACCATGCTTCTTAGTTGTAAAAAATGGTTCCTTTAATTTTTCTAAATCTTCTTTACTTATACCTACTCCATTATCACTAACAATTACATATATTTTATCATCTTTAACATCACACTTAATATCTATTTTCCCATCTGATTCTATAGACTCAATACTATTTTTAATTAAATTAATCATAACTTGTGTTAATCTATTATAATCACCCATTATATATAATTCATCATCAGGAATTTCTAAAGTAAAATCAATATTTTTTTCTTTAAATAACATTTCAAAATTACTACATACCTCTTCAATTAACAAAGCAACATCCATAATATCTTTATCAACTTTAACCTTAGTAAAACATAAAAAATCCTCTAATAATACTAATGTCCTATCTATTTCTTCTTTTAATATTGGAACATACTTTTTAGAATTATCTATATCATTTACATCAAACATATCTAAATATCCTTTACAAACAGCAATAGGATTTTTAATTTCATGTGTAATCTTAAATAAAGACATCCTAATTTGTTTTTCTTGCTCTAACTCTTTAACATTCAAATGATACTTTATAATTTCTTCACCCATATTAAATAATATAATAGATAAATACGCTACCGAATAAAAAACTATAATAACAATAAGAATAAATATAACATTTTCTAACTTATTAATTAATAACATTTGAATTAAGAAAAACACTGATTTTAAAATCATAAATATATTTAACACTAAACTATTACTCATCTTATTTTTAAAAATATAAAATAATAAATAAATTATATATTCAAAAATTAAAATATAAACATTAAAATTCATATAATAAATATAATGAAATAATGCATAAATAATACAAATAAAAGTAACCAAAAATCTCCTTTTAATAATAGCAAGTATTAAAATAATATTAAAATTAATAAGCATTACTTCACCTAGTGAATACCCAAATTTAAGAATCAAATAAAGTGAAGATATTAATGAAAAATCTAAAAACAACTCTTTTTCATCTTGACCAATATTCTTTCTATATGCTGCATATAAAGTATAAATAATAATTGGAAATGATATTAAAATAATATTAAGTATCAATCCATCAAATATATTCATAAAAATCACCTCAAAAAAATCATACAACAATAATTTGTCGAATTTTGTCGAAAAATGAAAAAAAACGATGAAATTCATCGTTTTAACTCATCAATATATTTTTTTAATTGAATAGCATTATTACCCAATATTATTTTAAGTTGATTATCAATTTCAACAATACCTTGAGCACCTAATTTTTGAATAGCATCTTTATTAACTTTCTCTACATCATTAACATCAACAATAAACCTTGATTTATTAACTTCATAATTAATAATATTTTCTTTTCCACCTAAATATGTAACCAGCTTATTAGCATCTAATTTAAAATCCTTTTTCTTTGATTTAGTAATTGCAAGAGCAATTATTAAAAGTATAACGATTATTATAATATATTGTATATATTCCATACATAACCTCCACATAATAATTATACTATACTTTTTATAAATTTTAAAACTATTTTTATATATTCATTGTATAAAATGTCAAATTCGTGTAATATAATTAATGGGTGATTTCATGAAAAAAATATCCAAATATAAAGTAGATAAAGGTGTACTTATACCACTTATTTTACTAGCTCTTATAAGTATAATTACAATATACAGTGCACAAAATATGCTTATAACAAAAGAAAACCTAGTACTAAAACAAATCATGTGGTATGTAATTGGATTTGGATTATCATACTTTATAATGTTTATAGGAAATGATTTTATATATGATAACATTAAAATCCTTTACATAATAGGTATTATATCACTAATACTTTTACTTATTTTCGGTACAACAATAAATAACGCTAAATGTTGGTTTAAACTACCAGGTATTGGAACAATACAACCAAGTGAATTTATGAAAATTATACTAATATTAACAAATGCATCACTTATACATAAATTTAATGAAGACTACCCTAACCCAACACTAATGGAAGAATTCAAATTTTTAGTTACAATTGCAATAGTTGTATTAATACCAAGTTTCTTAACATTTTTACAACCTGATACAGGAGTCGTATTAATATACTTATTAATAACTATAGTTATGCTTTTTATATCTGGAATTAGATATAGATGGTTTATAATATTAATTAGTATCTTAATAATTGGTATAGCTGCAGTACTTATAACGTATAAATTAAATCAAGA
>Ga0247608_10005994_pt1 | contig 12944 bp, 10 predicted proteins | sample 176DNAGHGlowgp2_FD_193490 | JGI IMG/M metagenome (GOLD analysis project Ga0247608, IMG submission 193490) | Sheep rumen microbial communities from Palmerston North, Manawatu-Wanganui, New Zealand - 1766 DNA GHGlow gp2 | ecosystem: Host-associated > Mammals > Digestive system > Stomach > Rumen ... | reverse complement strand
AAATTCAATACAGAGGAAGTCAGTCAGCTGTTCCCGGAATATTATATACTGAAAGTCAATGACTTCAATCGTTGGTCAAAAGTGCCATTGGAACAGTGGCTGTATTTTCTGGCAAACAGCGACATCCCCGAAGATGCAGACGCACCGGGATTGCCTGCCGCACGAGAGAAACTTCGTTTCATTAAAATGAATCGAGAAGAGCAACGCGTGTACGAACATTACATCAGCGAGCGCTCTATACTCGAGAATCAAATGATTACGGCAAAAGGCGAGGGTCGTGCAGAGGGTCGTGCAGAAGGTCGTGCAGAGGCAAACATAGCTACCGCACGCAAACTGAAAGCTATGGGAGTGTTATCCGTTCAGCAGATAGCAGACGCCACTGGACTTTCAGTAACAGAAGTAGAACAGTTGTAGGATTTTGCAAATAGACACACATATTTTATATAACAACTTATAATTCATAATTTATCGCTCAGTACGCGTGAAGCTTGCCTAAGCAGGCATTCATGCTTAAGCTGTGCTTAAAACTCATAATTCATTTACGATTGTGGAAGTATTTCTCATTAGGACATTACAATTTATTCTTGCAATAACAATCCTCGTAGCACTGCATGAGGGCGGACATTTCTTTTTTTCAAAGCTCTTCGGCGTAAGGGTTAACAAGTTCTACGTTTTCTTTGACTGGAAGTTCTCACTCTTCTCCACCAAGTTCAACTGGTGGCGCAAGCTGCGTGGCAAGGTCGATGCTGACGGCAAGGTGATACCGGCAAAGAAAGACAAGGACGGCAACTATGAATACGAAGGTACTGAGTATGGTATAGGCTGGATTCCCCTCGGCGGCTACTGCCAGATAGATGGCATGATAGACGAGACACAACACGACGTGGAGAAACTGAAGGAGCCGGCAAAGCCGTGGGAGTTCCGCGGCAAGCCTACGTGGCAGCGCTTGCTCATCATGATAGGCGGCGTGTTGGTCAATTTCCTGTTGGCACTCGTCATCTACTGCGGCGTGTTCTTCACGTGGGGTGAGGACTATTACGCACTGAAGGATATGCCATACGGCATGAAGTTCAACGAGCAGGCTTTGGCACTCGGATTCCGCGACGGCGACAAGCTCATAGGCACCGAGGAAGGCGAGTTCCGTGAGTTCAATGCCAACATGCTGCGCTCGCTCACCACAGCCCGTGAGGCTACGGTGCTACGCAATGGCAAGCAGGTTAAGATACAGTTGCCGGGCAACCTCTCTCTGCTTGAGATGCTGAAGGCAGAACCAGTGTTCTGTCGTCCATTCGTACCGGCAGACGTTGATACCGTAATACCTAACACCGCCGCTGCCAAGGCAGGCTTGAAGAAAGGCGACCGCATCATAGCCCTCGGCACAAAGCCTATAGATTCATGGAACGCCTTCACATACGAAAGCGGTCGCATGTCTGACGCTCTGAGCGACTGCCAGACAAAGAAAGACTCACTGAAGGTACTCACGACGGTGGTTACATATATAGACAAGGCGAAAGGCGATACCGCAACGGCGGCAGTAGTATTTGACAACGAGGCACACCTTGGCGTAGGCATGACGACAGTGGCAAACTACATGGAGCCTACACACATCAGCTATAACCTGCTGACCTGCATACCTGCCGGCATAGGCTATGCCCTTGATATGCTGGGCGGCTACGTCAGCGACCTGAAGTATGTATTCACTTCAGAGGGAGCCAAGCAGCTGGGTGGTTTCGGAGCCATCGGCAGTATGTTCCCGCCTGTGTGGGACTGGCACATGTTCTGGCTCATGACGGCATTCCTCTCCATCATCCTTGCCTTCATGAACATCCTGCCCATACCAGCCCTTGACGGCGGTCACGTGATGTTCCTGCTCTACGAGATGATATTCCGCCGCAAGCCTGGCGACAAGTTCCTGCTCTATTCGCAGTATGTGGGCATGGGCATCCTGCTCTTGCTTATGATAGTGGCAAACCTTAACGATGTGCTCCGCTTCTTCGGAATCATGTATTAAAAAAATGCGAAACGACATAAGGCAAACAATAAATCCCTCGCTGATTACCAGCGGGGGATTTGTTGTTTACCGAAACCAAATATGCAAGTTTTTCGTGTGTGTAAAAGCATCATACGGCTTATTATATCCTGATTTTGTGTGGATTTAATGAAATTCACTGCTTAACTATTTGGGCATTTCATGGAAAAGTAGTAACTTTGCACTGAAAACAATGAACTATACACTATGAACAACGAACAGGTTAGCGGTAAGCTGCTGATATTCTCCGCACCCAGCGGCAGCGGTAAGTCAACTATCATAAACTGGCTGATGCAGGAGCATCCTGAACTGAACATGCATTTCTCCATCAGTTGCACATCACGTGCTCCGCGCGGACAGGAGCAGAACGGCGTGGAGTATTTCTTCCTCACTCCGGAGGAGTTCCGCGAGAAAATACAGAACGACGAGTTCGTGGAGTATGAAGAGGTATATCAAGACCGCTACTACGGCACACTGAAGTCGCAGGTGGAGAAACAGCTTGCGGCAGGCGAGAACGTAGTGTTCGACGTTGACGTACACGGAGCAATGAACATCAAGAAGGCGTACGGCGACCGTGCCTTGAGCCTGTTCATACAACCACCTTCGATAGAGGAACTGCGCCGCCGTCTGAACGGTCGTGGCACAGAGCAGGCAGAGGAGATAGAGAAGCGCATTGCCAGAGCAGAATACGAACTGACATACGCCGATAAATTCGACACGGTAGTCATCAACGACGACCTTGAGACGGCAAAACAGGAGACACTAAGGTGTATCTTGAAAGGGATGAATTATTAGTGAAGAGTGAAAAGTGAAAAGTGAAAAATACAAGTTACGCTTTCAAACAAACCTTATTCCTTATTCCTTTATTCCTTCATCCTTATTCCTTCATCCTTATTCCCCAATCAAACCTTCATCCTTATTCCATCATCCTTCATCCATTCACCCATCAACCAAATGAACTGTGAACTATCGATAATAAGTCCATGCTATGGTGCCCCTACCTTACTAAAAGAATTGGTCAGGCAAACCACTGAAGTAGCAAAGAGCATAACAGAATACTATGAGATAATACTTGTAGAGGACTGCTCCCCTGACAACAGCCGCGAGATTATCCGCGAGATATGCAAGGAGAATCCAAACGTGAAGGGGGTATTCCTAAGCCGCAACTTCGGACAACAGCCTGCTATAAATGCAGGGCTCGACACTGCCTGCGGCGAGTGGGTGGCTGTACTTGACTGCGACCTGCAAAATCCGCCGTCGCACATACGTGCTATGTATGAAAAGGCGCAGGAGGGGTACGATATAGTCTTTGCAAGTCGACAAGACAGGCCCGATAATCTTTTCATGAAGCAAGGCTCAAAGATATTCAATAACCTCATGACGTTTCTTACAGGTGTAAAGCAAGACGAGTCGATAGCAGAGTTTGCACTATACAACCACAAGGTAGTAGAGGCAATGAAGAAGATGGGCGACTACGTGCGCTATTATCCATTGATGCATCAGTGGGTAGGGTTCAAGACAACATCCATTCCCGTACCACATGAGGAACGTAATGACGGAAAAGTCTCATCATATTCCATGAGAAAACGTATAGAACTGGCTGTTTCTACCTCTATAGCCTTTTCTACCAAGGCACTGCACATGATAGTATATTTCGGTATATCAATCACTTTGCTCGCTATTATCGTAGCATCATACTTGGCCATAAAATTCCTTATCACAGGCATTGACGTGAGCGGATGGTTCACCTTGTTTGTCAGTATGTGGCTCATAGCCGGTATCATGATTATGGTTATGGGCATTGTGGCTATATATATCGGAAATATATTTATGGAAGTAAAACACCGACCTACATATCTCATAGATGAAATAGTGGAATAAAAGACCCGCTCCAAACATCCCCAAGAGGAAGGGAAGAAGGAAGAGGGTAGAAGGGAAGAAGGAAGAGGGAAGAGAGAAGAGGAGAGAATTGGGAAGAATTTAAGTTGCGATTTTCGTCTTTGTCTTCGTCTTCGTTAAATTAAGAATCGTAAAATATGAACTGTGCATATATACCTGAACTCTGTGCAAAACTAAAAAGCTATTTTATAAAGTTTTGGAGCAGCCCACGATGTGTATTCTGGCTTGGAATGGCTATCACCTTGCTTGCCACCTCCCTTGAAGTGTTTCGTGGGCGCAACACTAACTACTTTGACTACCAAGACTCTACACGAATGTTTTGGGAGGGCATCAGTCCCTACAACATGGAGTATGCGCAGGCGCACAATATTTATTTCCTCTACACTCCGGTATTCAGTGTTATCTTTGCCCCCATATTCCTACTGCCATGGTGGCTCGGACCATACGTTTGGAACGTATGCAACTACAGTCTTTTCTCACTTGCTATAAAGACATTACCTGAACAGTACAACAAATACAAGCACTGGATATTCCTTTTCTTGCTTCCCGTAGTTTTGCAAAGTGTATTCTGTTATCAACACAACCTGATAGTTTGCTACATCTACATATTTGCATACTCATTGCTGGAAAGGGGGAAAGGATTTTGGGCTGTGCTGCTCATCATGATTTCTGCATGCACCAAAATATATGGTGCGGCTGAATTGGCTATGCTACTGTGTTACCCGAAAACCATACGTAATATAGGCTATGCTATTCTTTGCGGTGTGACATTACTTTGCCTGCCTTTACTCAACACTAATTTCGACAATCCCTTCATACTCTACGAACACATGTTTGACATGATAGCCAGCCATCATAGCGATACCGATTTCGTAGGCATTCTCTTCGCAAGAGGACTGAAGTCTCAGCTACTGCCTAACTACCGTATCGTACAACTCATTGTCTTCGCCTTGCTTGGCATAGCATTCTTTGCACGCTACAAGCGTTGGAAAGAGTTTGTTTTCAGAGGGCAGGTACTGGCAGTTCTTACTGGTTTTATGATAATGTTCAGCGACTGTCCTGAGACTCACACATACGTCATCGCACTACCTTTCTATGTAATGGCTTTCTGGATGCAACAAAAGCGCACCTGGCTTGACTGGACTTTATTCTGGCTCTTGGTGGTAAACTTCGGAATACTCCCTACAGACGTACTCTGCCCTGCATGGATACACAACTATATCCATGAGACTTACTGGCTTGACGTTTACACCTTCTTTTGCTGCTGGTTGCTTATAATATGGCGTGCCGTAGGTCCTGACAGACTGACAGGCAGAGCCATTGTCAGCTCAACAGCAGTCATTGTATTGCTCTTAACCCCCTCTCTTGCTCTCAACTCTCAGGCACAAACAAAACGTCCTACCACGCGCGTATATATTGTTAAAGGTATAACGTTCAAGATGAAATACGTGCAGGGCGGAACATTTACAATGGGGGCTCTAACTAAAGATAAAAATGCCGATGATGATGAAATACGTCACAAAGTATTAATAAATAGTTACTATATTGGCGAAACTGAGGTAACACAGGAACTCTGGGAGGCTGTCATGGGAAAGAATCGTTCAAAACAGAAAGGCGCAAAGTTTCCCGTGGAATATATTACTTATGATATGTGTAAGGAATTTATCAGCAAACTCAACGCTCTTACTCATTCTAATTTCCGCCTTCCTTCGGAAGCAGAATGGGAATATGCTGCAAGGGGCGGCAGGAAATCAAAAGGCTATCTATTCGCTGGAAGCGACAATCCCGATGAGGTGGCTCATACTATTCACAACACTAATAACAACGCTCACTCTGAAGTAGCCACGCTAAAGCCTAATGAATTAGGACTTTACGATATGTCAGGAAACGTATGGGAATGGTGCGAAGACTGGTATCGCAAATCACCTACCACACAGCCTTCTTCTTCCTTCCACGTAATAAAGGGAGGAGGGTATGACTGCAGTCCGCTCTACTGCCGTTCTACAAATAGGTTTATGTATGACCAGCGCCGTCGCCGACCTGCCGTAGGTTTCCGTCTCTGTCAGACAATAATACGAAACCAATAGTCAAACGGCTTAAAGTCTGCCAAAGTAAAGTTTTCCGTGGCAGTGTCCATACGCAGCAGTGGTATGTCGCGATACATCACTGCAACAAGGGAATAAGTGCTTGGCGGTCCCATTACGTAGTCACACTCTGAGAGCATATACAAATCCTCCACGGCATTGCCCCTCATCAATATAATACGAACATTTTGCTCTGTAATATAAGATTTTATACTCTCAGCAGACAATTCACAATCATTTGTTGATAGATACACATATACCGTCTTTCCATTCATCATTCGCGCAAAAGTGTTTATGTATGAGGCATATTTAGCATCATCATAATAGTATATTCCGCCACCCCACTCCTTGTAGTCACCGCGACGTATGTGTACACCTAACCTTATTTTTTCAATACATGACTCTGCCTCACATTGTTTCATGCGCTCAGCAACAGCGGCGGTATAACGCTCGTCGATTGTAAAGAGGTCGCATATCTCGCTGCGGTATTTCAGGAAGAGGTCGTACCAACGGCAGAACCAGCCGCTGACCACTACGTGCTTGTGGCGCACCATCAGTTGCTCAGATACCGCGGGGTCGTCGTTAGACTTGAAACGTGCTGTTGGCAGCAAGCGAAGTGCAGCGGCATACTTTGCCAACAGGTACATCAAGAAACTGGTGTAGCGTGAGTGGGTAATCTTGAAATAGGGATACTTATAGCTGAAGCGCATGGACATGACGCTGCGGTCGTGCTCACGCGCCCAGGCATATACATGGGCAAACTGCAACAGGTTGTTGCACATCTGGCTTTTGTCTCTGGCAAAAATCATATTAGTCGTTTGGGGGATTAGTCGTTTAGTCGTTTGGACCTCCCTCCCTCACAGGGAGGGTTGGGGTGGGTCTGTTTATTCTCCCTCATATAGTCAGGGAATGTGAGAGTCCACCTGAACCATTTTGCATATTTGCTACGCAGAGTGTCATAGTCGGCAATCTTTCTGTAGGGCAGTCGTTTCTGTTGCCATGGGCGTAACACCTTGCGCTGTACAAAGTTGCCATAGGTCTCGAACTCCGAGAAACCAGATTGCTCATTATAGTCAAGGTTGTCTGTTATGACCTGCTGCCAAGGTTTACCGCCGTGGTTACGACTCAGGGTCTCGTGCAGTTCATGCAATTGCTCCTTGTCGAACAGCATTTTGTGGTCAACGTATGACAGGTTGGCAATCTCCAGGTCCGGCATTATACGGCGTATGATTTCATAGTAAGGCTGGTGGTCCTCATAGCTGAGATAGAACACCGTCTCCTGTTTGTCGGTGAGGAACACATGAGGGTGTATCAGCACGTGGTCGGCATCAATGCATAGATAATAGCGGCATGTGCCGATGGCACCAGATAGTTTGACGAATTGCTGAAACAGCCAGCCGCTGCGATCGCTGCCGTTAGACAATATTATCTTGAGATCCTTCGGAGCATAGCCGAAGACATCGTTCTCATTGACGAACTCCAGGTCGTTGGCGGTGCAGAAATCCATTATTTCCTTTTGAGCTGGAGCCACTATGTATATCTGCTTAATGGTGTGGCATACGCAGTTCCTGACACCTTCAAGGCAAATAGGCAGAATCTTCAGGTCTTTCGCAATGATGGGTATCACCACGTCTATCGGCTCGTTTGAAGGAGTCAGTGCAGGATATCTTCTCCATGAGAAGAATCTGTATCTCAGTTTTCTTATTTCTTTGGCTATGGACATGTATTGTTCAAAGTTATGAGTTATGAGTTGTGAGTTGTGAGTTATGAGTTATGAGTTGTGAGACCCTCCCCGGCTTCAATTGTCTTTTTACTCCCTCCGACTCCCTCGTTTCCCGAGGGAGAGCAACCCTGTGAGGGAGGGAGATTGGGCGACGAATTATGAATTTTATTTAGTAAGAATTATCTCTTGTCCAAGTCGTCGTATAGCTTTTGCAGGAATGCCTGTGCTTGTTTTACGAGTGTTTCACTATCAGTGCCAGTCTGCTGTGCTACCTTATTAGAGGTGTTATCGTAAATAATCCTTCCGCTGTCGGTGGTTATGCCTATGGCATCGGGGAATGTAAAAAAAGCAAAGTGAGGTGCAATATGGTCAAGCAAATCCTTGGAATAGGTGAAGTCACTATGGTCTATGCCAAGCAATGCTAGTACGGTGGCTGCGATGTCTATCTGCGAACCTATCACGTCAAGCGACTCCTGTGCATCAGCCTTGAAGTCTTCTATGGCACCGCCAGAAAGGATGAGAGGTACACGGAAACGCCACTGCTGATAGTTGTCGGCATTGGCTGGGTGGGCACCGAGATGATCGGGCACGATAACCACAAGGGTGTTGCGCCAGCAGGGTAGGGCAGCCAGTTGATTCATGAACATGCCAAGGCATTCGTCGGCGTATGCAAAGGCGTTGAGCTCAGGAGAAGACTTTATCTTATTATAATTTGGTACGTCAAAAGGCTCATGGCTGCTCTCTGTCATAATGCTGCGGTAGAAAGGCTTGCCGCTTCTGTCAGACTTGATGTCGGCAAGCATACGGTCAAATACCGGACCATCTGCAACGCCCCATTTGCCAGTATGCAGTTTTTTAGGGAAGTCAACATCAGACACTATGTGCTGAAAGCCAGTGCCGACGAAATACGAACGCATGTTGCTGTAGTTGATGTCGCCACCATAATAGAATGTGGTGGAGTAACCCTTCTGTGCCAAAGAACTGGCAATGGAAGGCAATGAAGTACTCTTGCGCGGCATGTCCATCACACTCATGGTAGGCTGTGCAGGCAGTGCGCTGTGTATTGCCACCAAAGCCCTGTCGGTGCGGAAACTGTTGGCATAGAAGTTATGGAAATGCAAGCCCTCGTCAGCAAGTTTGTTAAGACAGGGGGTCACACCAGGTATGTGCATTATGGAGTCAGAGAAACTCTCAAGAGATATAAGGATGACATTATACCGCTTGGCTGTGGCGGAAGGCCTGAGTGCAGTGTGAGTCATCTTATGGAACAACGTCGTAGCCTCCTTGTCAGACATGAAGCGATATTTCGTTCCGATTTCTTCCTGATGCAATACAGATTCTATAAAACTGAATGCAGGATTGACAGCTGCATGATTCAAACGGATGTTTGTTGAGAAATAAACACTGCCGGTATGATTGGTACCCGTACCTACGCCACCACGAATAGGCAATATCAGCAATGCCGTAAGAACGAGGAGGATTAAAGAATTGAAGAATACTTTGCAAGTGAAGCGTCGCTGGGTATAGAGCGAACTATTTGGTGTCCTGTATGCAGACCGATTGTTACAAGACTCAGGTTTTGATATCTGGTGAAATACATAGTATATAAATGCTGCGAGAAGAATGACAGCCACAGGAGCGCATATGAGTTGCCATGTAGTCATGCTTGCCATGGCATCGGCAGGCGAAGTCCTTAGGTACATCAAAGGTGTGCTGTCAAGCGGGAACCCCCAATAGCCGTAAAGTCCTAGATTTGAAATGATAGCAAGGGAATATAGCAACGCGGTGACGATGAAATATCCATTCCAAACATATCGCAGTCCTTTTCCTTTGTACCATAATCTCACCAAAAGCATCAGCCCCGGCAACAAAGTAAGATAGCCTGCGATGGCAATGTCGAGCCTTAGTCCATGCCACATCATCGCCACACGCTCTGCCGCGTCTGCATCATTTAGCAGGGAACCATAAATCAGCAGAAACGGCACCTTGCTCAAGACTCCTACCAATGTCCAAGCGAGTAATACGCAAAAAAATATTTTATAAATATTCTTCAATCCTTCAATTTTTCAATTCTTCAATCCTTCAATTCTTCAATTCTTCTTACGCAGTGTCAGGCCGCCATGCGTTATCTTCAGCCATTCTTCCTTGGTCCGTTTCCAACGGCGATGACTCCACAACCAATATGACGGAGCGCGCTTTATCGTTGCCTCAAGCATCTTTGAGTATTCACCCGTAAGCCAGAACTGCTCACACTTCTTCGGTTCTGTGGTGATGCGTTTGTACTCAGCAATGTAATAACCACGCTTGATGCGTCGCACGTCAAGGTAATAGACGTCCATGTCGAGTTTCTGCATTATGCGCTCGGCACCGGTAAACCAAGGAGTTTCGTGATTAAGGAAATCGCTCCAATAGTAAATGTTGTCCCAGAAAGGAGCCTGGTCCGCAATGAATCCTACAAGTATAGGCTTACCCTGACGACGATAATTCACCATGTATTTGATAGACTTGTCTGCAGTGATGTTAACACCGCCGAAGCGCTTACGTGTATAAAGCACCAGCTGGTCTGTAACGTAGTTCTCTAACGGATGATACAGCTGCGTACACAAACACAGATTCTTGTCTATCCATAGCGGCATACTGCTGATCCATTCCCAGTTGCCGTAATGACCGAGGAATACTCCGCATGATCTTCCGTTGCGGCATGATTCTTCAAGTAGTTCTATGCCCTTGAACTTCATGCGGCGTTTCATTTCTTTCTCTGAAATAGAGAAATACTTCACGCTCTCGACAAGCAGGTCGCAGAAATGAGTGTAATAGCGTCGTTCTATCATCCAGCGCTTCCGTGAAGATAGTTCCGGGAACGACGTCTTTATGTTTTCATGCACTACCTTACGTCGGTAACGTATGATATAAAACAAAAATACTGACGCTACACTCGCCAAGCTATGCAGGAACCATAGTGGCAAGTGTGACACCAACCACCATACTCCAAAGAGAATGTAATATGCAGTCTGCTTCAGTTTATGAAATCTTTCTTTGTTATAGCTCATTACTCCATTTATTATATATATCAAAACGAGATTAAGCGGTGTTTATTGTGAAACTGAGGCTGTTTTTAAAAAAATATAAGCACTTCGCCAAAAATATCGGTAAGATTTAAGGCTTATTGAAAAAAAATATGTAAATTTGCAGAATAGAATATATTCTTACGGATGGTATCATACGATTTAAAACAGTTACAGCAAAAGATATTAGGAAACCTGAGCGTCGTACACGAAGTGTGCGAAAAGCATAACCTGCGCTATTATCTGTGGGCAGGTACCATGCTCGGTGCAGTGCGCCATAAAGGTTTCATACCATGGGATGACGACATTGATATTGCAATGCCACGCAAGGACTATGAGGCACTTATAGCGCATGCCAAAGAATGGTTGCCGGCTCCGTACGAGATAGTTTCATACGAGACAGACAGGGATAACTATCCGCTTCCATTCGCGAAACTGCAGGATGCAAGCACTACGCTTATAGAACGCTCACATTTGAGCTATCTGGGAGGTGTGTATATTGACATATTCCCACTTGATGGGATGTGTGAAGGCAAGATGAGGCAGCGTTGGCACTTCATGAAATACCAATGGTATAAGAAGGCTCTGTACTTCGTACACAGGGATCCTTACCGCCATGGTCATGGTGTCAGTTCATGGTTGCCGCTGTTGTGCCGAAAGGTATATACCATGCAGGAGTTGCAGGAAAAGTTGAAACGACTGCAGACAGAATTTGACTATGAAGATTCGGCTTTGGTGGTTGACCATGACGATGGCCTGAAAGGCGTGATGCCGAAGGAAATCCTTGGCACGCCGACGTTGGTGGAGTTTGAAGGACGGCAGTTCTGCGGAGTGGAACAGGCGCATACATATCTCAGCAGGAAATACGGTAACTATATGGTGATACCAGACGGCGACCACCAGAGGCAGCATAATTTTAACTATTTGGATTTAGAAAAAGGTTACAATAATGCATAATGCATAATTCATAATTTTATTCGATGTGCAGCAGTTTAGCCACAACAACTCATTTTTATGATTCGCAATTGTTCGGTATGCAGCAGTTTAGCTGCTGCAACTCACAACTCATAACTCACCACATGTAAATGGTATCCTTTGTAACTATTAACTATAACACGGCCACGCTGACGCTTCAATGCGTACGGTCTATTTTATCTCACGCGGCATTGCAAGGCAGCGAGATAATCATTGTGGACAATGCCTCAGCTGCTGATGACAGGGAAATGTTGGAGAAGTCGTTGCCAGAGGGGTGCCGGCTGATTTGCAGCAGACAGAACTTAGGCTTCGGCGCGGCAAATATGCTTGGGGCGAACTTTGTCGGGGGTGACTATCTGTGTTTCATCAACAGCGATGTATTGTTGCCGGAGGACTGCGTCACTCCTTTGACGGATTACCTCGCGGAGCATCCTGACATTGGCTGTATCACACCGCAACAGTATAATAAAGAAGGGCAGTTCGTCAGATCCTTTAATCATGAGAACGGTGTCATCACCGAGATTATACCGAAGGGATTACTGGAGAAATGTTTCCCATATCGTTATCCGTCGCGTAAGAAACTACATAGCGAGCCATTCACCGCACACCACATCAACGGTGCTTTTATGCTCTTTCCAGCTGACGTATTCTGGCAGTGCGGCGGGTTCGACATTAACATCTTCCTGTATGGCGAGGAATATGACGTTGCCATGCGTTTAGGGCGCATAGGCAAACGTTGTGTGGTGGATCCTACGCATAGGTTTATCCACCTGCAAGGACAAAGCGCAAGGAAAGCGAGGAGCAAGACCAAGCGCGAGGGGTATATATCAGACTTATACACATATCAAAAACATCATGGCAACTTCATGTATCTGCTCTATAAATCAGTCATCCTGTTGAAACTACTGCCACACTTTCACGACTGGTATGCCATACCCGCGATACTCTGTGGCAACACTCTGAGCCGGTCTATGCGTCATGACGTAAACATTTTCGTTAAGTCAGAAGAGCAACTATGAACTGTGAACTATTTGAAAGGTGGTGGTGCATATATTTCAGGCATACACGTAAGAATAGCAAACTGGCATATTACTTACGCGGTGGGCTGATGCTACTTACTCCGCGCTGGTTGTGCAGACTGAGGAAACAACGTCTGTTCAGGAAGTTCC
>Ga0247608_10005993_pt1 | contig 12945 bp, 9 predicted proteins | sample 176DNAGHGlowgp2_FD_193490 | JGI IMG/M metagenome (GOLD analysis project Ga0247608, IMG submission 193490) | Sheep rumen microbial communities from Palmerston North, Manawatu-Wanganui, New Zealand - 1766 DNA GHGlow gp2 | ecosystem: Host-associated > Mammals > Digestive system > Stomach > Rumen ... | reverse complement strand
TGCTATAAATCTGGAGCACGCAGGCTCCTTTAGAAGTAAGACTTCCAAGTCTCTGGCAACAATTCTGGGATATAGAAAGAAGACCAAAGATATGTCTGTTACTAATCTTACAAAGCTGGATATTCCGGAAGAATATGGAGAGTATAAGCTGGATTTCTTCTCATTTATTCCGCCTGTAATATCGTATGGGAAAAATATTTTAGGCATTTCCACCTTGGGAGACTGTACGGTTCTAACACTTCATAGGATTAAAAAGGTTTGATGTAATATCTCAGACTACAAAGTATACTTACACCAAAGCTATGGAGCACCGACAAAATAAGCGCTGAAAAGGAGAAAATATAGATGGAAGACGTTTATAAGCATATCTGTCCGACTTGCGGCGGACAGCTTGCTGTCGACATAGAACGCCAGATGTATGTATGCCCGTTCTGCGGGGGAACATTCGATTATGACTATTTTCGTGAGGAGAGCGTATTGGACATTGCCGCCCAAGCGCTTTCGAACAATGAGTTTACTTCGGCAGACAGAGCTTACGATTTTATGCTGGATAAAGAACCCGATAACTTTGAAGCTCTTCGCGGCAAGGCTCTCATAGCAATGGGTATACCAAAGATCGAATATATCAGCCATTTCGATTTATATCCAAAGATCAACTATGAGTCTGCCTATAAAGAGATCGACAGAGCGATCGGATCATCCAAGCCTCAGGACCGGGAGTATTTTACGGTCATGAAGGATATTGTTGATGCGGGCAATGAATATGTCAGCGACAGGTCTTTGCTCGAGACCGAAAGGAACGAAAGAAGTAAATCATTAAACGACCTTTACGATTTCGTCAAGGAAAGAGATATTGTATTTATCTATTCTTCTTCCAGGATCCGTCCGAAGAAAGCTGTTATCCTGACGATCTTTTGCTATATATTCTTATGTCTGATGGTTTTTCTGGGTTATAAAATGATCACCAGAAATCCGTATTCCAAAGCTGTAGATCTCAGCCAATATGAAACAAATCAGACGTTCAGTGATTATTTAGATTATCAGAGAGCTCTTGAGAGGGAGGAACAGCGTAAGATCAAATATGATATCTGGGAGAATAACCACAATTATTCCAACAGAAACCTCATATCTGCTCTGATCGTCGCCACTGTCATCTATGCATTGATCGTATTCATGCTTTACATGGGAGGCAGGTATCTCGATTCCGAGATCTCTAAGATACAGGCCATAGCGGATGAACAGACGGATAAGATCAAGAACTTTGAGGACAGGATAACTGAGCTCAAGGGCAGGATCAAACAGGGCTATAAGCGTCTTATTGAACTTCATCCGATCGATGAATGAGTGTTTTTTCCAAGGACAGAGTAAAAAGAAAACTATGAAGATAATTTTTGTGTCCGGTCCATGCGGAACCGGAAAATCGACTTTTACAGATAAATATGCAAGACATCTGGTTTCGGAAAGCGGGAAAACGGTTTATGTTATTCACGGTGACGATTTTCATGCCGGATTTGTGGAGCCGGAAAATAAAGGCGATTTCTTCGTAAACGGGGAAGCGTCGGATACCGTGTTATGGGAAGATATACTTAAATTTAACTGGGATTGTATAATTGCCACGGCGGACAGAGCACTCAGGCAGGGGACAGATGTTCTTATCGATTATGTGATCGAAGATGAACTTCCGAGAGTGAAAGAACTTGCCGCTTTACACAACGCAAAACTTTATTATATCGTGCTTACCGCCACGGAAGATGAACTGGAAAGACGTATTCGGGAACGCGGAGATACTGATATGATCGAACGGGCAAGATTTTTAAAAAGAAAACTTGACGAGATGCCTGAAAATGCAGGACATATTTATGATAATACGGATAAATCCGTGGAAAAGACGATCCGCGAAATAGAACTGGATAATTACGAAGTATTGTAGATTATTATAGAAAGGCGAAACAAGATTCATACAGGAGGGGAATTTTATGGAACAAAAAACTGTTATCAGCCGGGAAACAATTCAGGGGATCGAAAAAAGTGAGAAGAACGGGTTCATATTTGTGGTATGTATACTGATTTTTACCGCGCTTTTGACTCTTATACTGGTCCCGGGCTTAGGAATTGTACTGAGCATGATCGTTGCTGTCATCATAGTACTGATGGCTAAGCACAGAAAGAAAAAGGGAGCGCTGCAAGTATATTTCATCAAAAGGCCTGTCGACGAGAAATTCGAACATAACAGTCTCAGTGAAGACAATGAAGAGATTCCTTATTATTATCTGGGGTTTGGCGGTCAGTCAAAAAGTGTCCCCAAAGAAGTATACGATTCAAAAAATGTCGGCGATATGTTTTATGTTATGTACGATGCCTATAATAACAGAATCAGGGAAATATATGATGTCGACAGGTATGCACTCGCAGCCGGCCTTGATGCCAGGGTTTTGCAGTAAAACTTAACCGGAAAAGAAAACGAGGATAAGAAAACGAGGAAAAGAAAAGTGTTTAAGAGAATGAAAAACATTGCGGCTTTGTTACCGGCTGTTATGCTTGCAGTCGCTTCAGTCGGTTGTGCCGATAGTACAAAGAACACATCAGTTGCGTCAGACAGCACAAACGTTGTAATTACCGATCCTTCCGCATACGCAGAGGACACGGAAAAGACAGCGGCACCGGCTGTAACAGGTGATGCAGAAAAGAACGGTGAGATCTATGTTCTTTTTACAAGTGATGTACATTGCGGCGTAGATCAGGGATTCGGGTATGCCGGTCTTAGGCAGATACGGGACAGTTTGGAGGCACAGGGATATGAGACGATCCTTGTCGATGACGGCGATGCGATACAGGGGGAACCTGTCGGAACCGTATCGAAGGGCGAGACTATAGTTGAACTCATGAACGAAGTCGGATACGATGTCGCGATTCCGGGAAACCATGAGTTTGATTACGGAATGGACAGATTTCTTGAGCTTGCGGGAAAAGCCGAGTATACATACATAAGCTGCAATTTTAATCGCGAGGGAAACCTTATTTTTGCACCCTACGTGATAAAAGAAGCTGCAGGAAAGAAGATCGCATTTGTGGGTGTGACAACTCCGAAAACACTTACATCCTCAACACCACTATATTTCCAAAACGACAAGGGCGAGTATGTATACGGTTTTATGCAGGATAATTCCGGTAAGGCCCTATATAAAGCGGTACAGGATGCCGTTGACTCAGCAAGAGGCGAAGGCGCGGATATTGTATATGTGATGGGGCATCTTGGCAACGAAGCCGAGTGCGAGCTGTGGACGTATGCGGATGTTATTGCAAATACAACCGGTATAGATGTATTCCTGGACGGACACAGTCACGATACCGATCAGATCGTAATGAAAGATAAGACAGGTAAAGAGGTCACACGTTCTGCGGTCGGTACGAAACTTAACTGTATCGGTTACAGTCGTATCACATCTTCGGGAGAGGTCAAGGAGACCGGCGTCTGGACATGGAATAATAAAATTTCCGCTCCGAAGCTTCTTGGTATAAACAATCCCGTGCGGACCAAGGTTGACGCAGCGGAACTTGAACTTGAAGAAAAATTCGGTGAAGTGGTCGCAAATACAACAGTTGAACTTACGATAAGCGATCCCAAGGAAGTCGATGAAAACGGAAAACCCATACGTATGATCCGTCGTGCCGAAACAAATCTCGGCGATCTCTGCGCCGATGCTTACAGGGATCAATCGGGTGCGGATATCGCCTTTGTAAACGGAGGCGGCATTCGTGTCAGTATTGAAAAAGGCGATATCACTTACGGCGATATCATTGACGTTCATCCCTTCGGAAATATGATGTGCGTTATAGAGGTTACGGGACAGCAGATCCTCGACGCGCTTGAGTGGGGTTCCAAAGAGGCTCCGGGAGAAAACGGCGGATTCCTGCAGGTTTCGGGACTCACTTATGAGATCGATACATCGATCGATACTCCGTGTGTCGCCGATGAGAATTCCGAGTTTGAGAAGATAAGCGGTAAAAGAAGGGTTAAGAACGTAATGGTTGGGGACACCCCCATAGACCCTGCGGCGAAATATACCCTGGCCGGTCATGATTATATGCTGCTAAATCACGGTGACGGTTTTACGATGTTTGAAGGCGCTCCGGTATTACAGGACCGCGTTAAGATCGACAATCAGGTATTAATAGACTATATAACGGATACACTCGGCGGAGTTATTGATGACAGCTATTCGGATCCGTTCGGACAAGGCAGGATCACCATAACAGAGTGATCACCATAAATGGGGTGTTCCGCTTTTTGTAAAACTGTGATATTATCTTCGTTGGTTTTTATCAGGAAAAAGAAACGGAGTGATACAAAATGAATCGGGACAAACTTAAACCGATGTTGTTCTCAACCATCAAGCATTATGACTTCAAGCAGTTCGGGACCGATGTGATATCGGGCATCATAGTGGCGATAATCGCGCTGCCCTTATCGATAGCCCTTGCACTCGCTTCGGGAGTCGGCCCGGAAGAAGGATTATATACAGCGATAGTTGCAGGCTTTATAATAGCTTTCCTGGGAGGAAGCCGCGTACAGATCGCGGGTCCGACCGCCGCATTTGCAACTATAGTTGCCGGGATAATCGCCAAGAACGGCATGGAAGGAATGATGTTAGCCACCATAATCGCAGGCATCATTCTTGTGCTGATGGGGTTATTAAGACTCGGCGGATTAATTAAATTTATTCCGTATACGATAACAACGGGCTTTACCGCCGGTATAGCCGTAACGATAGTGATAGGGCAGGTAAAAGATTTCCTGGGACTTACCTATCCTGCGGGGACCGCTACTATAGAAACGGTCGATAAAGTTAAGGCGATAGGAGCCAATATTTCCACTATAAATCCTTATGCGCTTTTGGTAGGCGGCATAAGTCTTGCAATTCTTATTATCTGGCCGTATATCAGCAAAAAGATCCCGGGTTCTTTGGTAGCCGTGATCGTCGGCATACTGATCGTTAAATTTACCGGACTTAAGGTTAACACGATAGGAGATCTTTACACGATCAGAAGCGGTCTTCCCACTTTTCACATGCCGGTATTTACACTTTCAAAGATAAGCGCGGCTCTTCCCGACGGATTTACGATCGCGATACTTGCGGCGATCGAATCCCTGCTTTCGTGTGTTGTGGCCGACAGTATGATAAATTCCCACCATCGTTCCAATATGGAACTTATAGCGCAGGGATGCGGTAACATCGGCTCCGCACTTTTCGGCGGTATTCCCGCCACAGGTGCAATAGCCAGGACAGCCGCCAACATCAAAAACGGCGGACGTACTCCCATTGCGGGAATCATTCATTCCGTTACGCTCGTACTTGTATTACTGGTACTGATGCCTTATGCGGCACTGATCCCTATGCCGACCATCGCCGCGATCCTTTTTATGGTGGCATACAATATGTGTCAGTGGCGTACTTTCGTTCATTTGTGCAAGACAGCGCCCAAGAGCGACATCATAGTACTGGTACTGACCTTTGTATTGACGGTAGTATTTGATCTTGTTATAGCAATAGAGATCGGAATGCTCATAGCCGTTCTTTTGTTCATGAAGCGTATGAGCGAAGAATCGGGCGTTGTGGGATGGAAATACTACGATCCCGATGACGATCCGGACGGCATGAATTTAAAGCCGCTTCCTATTCATGTAAGAGTATATGAGATCTACGGACCGATGTTCTTCGGAAGTTCGGGCCAGATCGATACCATGAATTTCCGCGATGAAACAAGAGTCATCATAATACGTATGCGTGGTGTGCCCGCTCTTGACGCAACAGCCATGCATTCGCTTGAAAACTTCTATGACCGTTGTGAAAAACGGGGTATTCAGCTGGTATTTTCCCATGTCAACGAACAGCCCATGAATACCATGCGTAAAGACGGTTTTGTGGAAAAAGTGGGAGAGGAAAATTTCAGACCCCACATTGACGATGCCATAGAGTGGGCATCCAAACTATGATATTGTTCCGTATGAGAATCTTATATTTGTGATGGCGCATTGATCGCCTGTTATCGCAACATAGATCTTATCATTGTCGGATTTGACGACCGCGGTGGACCTTATGACAATACCGGAATTCTCGGTTCTGAGAGTGATGGTATTGTCGTGTCTTTCAAATGTAACCGTGCAGTCAAATCCGTTTTTGTTAAACTGTTTCCATGCATCCCAGCCGTTAAATTCGTTGCGGTTGACATATACATCTACATCACAGTCTTCATCGCCTTCCCAGCATTCTCCGTCAAGTCTTGTGAGCATATAATCACGATAATTGTCACCGGTAACTTCGCCGTTATCGGATGTAAAGATATTGATGAAAGGACAGTGCCATACAAGCCTTGCGGTAGGAAGACTGAAGGCATGGAAAGTGATCTTTAATCCGTCCGTTACCGGAATTCCCTCGGAAGCGGCGGTTCTGTAACTGTCGATCTCGACATTCGGGATATCTCCGTCGGGAACATTGATATAGCTTATCTCTTCGGCAATTCTCGGAATATAATCATCGGATATGGTATCGTTTGATTTTTCGATCGAAAGATCGCTTATTACGCACTTTTCTCCGGTAAGTCCGAGGTAAACATATCTTGTTTTATCGGGGAGTGCGACTATCGTTTCATGCGTTTCGTTGTAACCGATTATCCTTATGAGGGCATGATCACGCCTTTTGACGGCTTTTATAATGTATTGTCCGGGTTTTAAGGTACCGTCGGGAGTAAATCTTGTGGAAGTTGTCTTAAACTTACGCGCCCCGTTGCAGAATGACGTTCCGTCAAACCATATTTCTCCGTATTCAAAATAGTTAAGATCTCTAATGTTCTTTTCACTGTCGTGAAATCTTGAATCAAGCGAATCGAATAAAATGATCGAAGGCTTGGGAGTTTTGTCACTGTTCGGAAGCGGATCGATCTTAAGTGACAAAGTCAGCATATTGGGCATAAGAAGCAGTCCTTCGGATACTTCGCCTCTGTGTTCTTTGATGACAAGTTCGGAACGTCCGTCCAGTTCCTTGACTTCACGGCGTTCCTTCATCCTGTATTCGATATCAAGATCTATAAGATGCACCATGATCCTGGCAAATTCGGGATCGAACTGTGTGCCTGAACCCTTTACAAGTTCTTCACGAACCTGCTGCTGGGGAATGGGATCACGATAGCTTCGCATCGAAGTCATGGCATCATATGCATCCGCAACGGAAATGATACGCGCAAAGAGCGGGATATCGGTTCCGATGAGTCCGGCGGGGTAACCTTTTCCGTCGTATCTTTCATGATGATAGTGTGCGCCTATGCTTATAAACGGGATCTCGTTGATATCGTTAAGAATCTGCGCTCCGAGAGTAGGATGCTCTTTGATCTTTTCATATTCCTCGGGTGTAAGTTTACCTTCCTTGTTTATGATGCTTTCCGGAACACCGATCTTACCAACATCATGCAGAAGTGCAACAAAGTAGATATCTTCGCATTCGCGGGGGCTGAGTCCGCTCTCTAAGGCAATGCGACGCGAATATTCGGCAACTCTCGAGGAATGTCCGTGAGTATATTTGTCTTTTGCATCTATAGCGTTTACAAGCGCCGTAGCGGTCTGCTTGAAAAGTTTTCTTATGTTCTGATCTTCGGTTTCTTTTTTAAGAAGCGTATTTTGGAATGTAATGAGACAGAACACGACCCAGCTTACAATGAAAAGCGCCGCGATCGAGTCAAAATAATTCTGTCCCCTGCCGTATTCGGTCACAAGCTCGGGGAAAAAGTATCCAAGCATCCAGAATCCGATCGTCACAACGGCATTTAAAACGATCATCACGGTCTTAAGCCTTCCCGACAGGATCATTGTGATATAGATGGTACCCAGTAACAGCCAGATTGGGGTACCGCCTTCAACACCGCCGTTTGTAAAGAACATCGCGGGAAGAAATACAAACACCAGCACGATCGAGATCACGATACGTGCCTGCTTGATCTTTTTTCTTTTTATTGAAAATGCGACATATGCGGTAAAAAGAACGGTTCCGATGATCGTTGCGATCGTGGCGGACGGAGGCTCTTTCATGATAAGCCCGCAGGGAATCGCCAGGAAAAGGGCGATAAGAACGGTTATGGAAAACAGAACAAAGGATTTATCTTTGATGTCTGCCGAAGAGTCGAATATATATTCTTTCAAGCGGTCATTGAACCGCTTAAACATATTGATCATTTTAGCCCCACAAATAAATTGTTATAGTAAAACCATTTATATAGTATAATAATACCACATCAACCGATTATTATCCATTTTAACAGAAATCTCAAGCAATATTGATATGATACATATTATCGCGGCCAATTTGATATTTAAGCTGCGCAAAAGAAGGAGAGTCGCATGAGTAAACAAGCCTGGAAACCCGGAAATATGCTTTATCCGTCCCCCGTTGTAATGGTAAGCTGCAAGGACGGTGACGCACCGGCCAATATAATCACCATCGCATGGACCGGAACGGTATGCTCGGACCCCGTTATGCTGTCTGTTTCGATAAGACCTGAAAGGCATTCGCATGCAATTATCGAGAGGACAGGTGAATTTGTGGTAAATCTTGTGTCGCAGAAACTTGCTTATGCATGTGACTGGTGCGGCGTAAAATCGGGAAGAGATTTTGACAAGTTCAAGGAAATGAATCTTACGGAATATAAGTCGGAGTTCATGGATACGCCTGCGATCGCCGAAAGCCCCGTTAACATCTACTGTAAAGTCGTAAAGACCGAGCGCCTCGGATCGCACGATATGTATATCGCGGAAGTTGTCGGTGTGACGGTCGATGATGAATATATGGATGAAAACGGCAGGTTTGCTCTCGAAGCCTGCGATCTTGTGGCATATTCGCACGGTGAATACTTTGAACTCGGTGAGAAGCTTGGAAAATTCGGATATTCCGTTAAAAAGAAATGATCTGACCACGGAGTAAAGCGGGCAACCGGAATATCGGACTTGCCATTTTGCAACGATCCCGGCCGGCAGGATCTTAAGGTGTGATTTTATGTCTTTAATAAACGTAAGCGATCTTACATTCTGCTATGAAGGCAGTTTTGACAACGTATTCGAAAATGTATCCTTTGGCATAGATACGGACTGGAAACTTGGATTTATAGGACGAAACGGCAAGGGAAAGACTACATTTTTAAATTTGCTGCTCGGTAAATACGAGTACACCGGCAGTATTTCGACAAGTGTCGTATTCGATTATTTTCCTTATGAGGTTACAGGGGAAGACCTTGACCGTACGGCCGATGAACTGATGGAAAAATGGAAGCCCGGCGTAGAGAACTGGCGGGTTTTGTGTGAACTTCCGAAGTTATCCGTTGATGCAAAACTTTTGTACAGACCGTTTAAAACTTTAAGCTTCGGTGAGCGTACAAAGGTCATGCTGGCGGTACTGTTTTCGGGAGAAAATGATTTTCTGCTGATCGACGAGCCCACAAACCATCTTGACCGTGAGGCGAGAGAAATCATCAAACATTATCTTGCTTCCAAGAAAGGATTCATTCTTGTATCTCACGACAGAGACCTGCTGGATGCCTGTATCGATCATGTACTTGTGTTAAACCGTGCAACACTTCAGGTCGGAAACGGTAATTTCAGTACCTGGTGGGAAAACAAGGAAAGAGCGGATGCATTTTCAAAGGCAGAAAACGAAAAACACTTAAAAGAGATAGGAAAGCTTGCCGCATCGGCCGACCGCGTCAACCGTTGGGCCGAGGCGAGCGAAAACTCAAAGATCGGTTTTAATCCGTTAAAAGAACATGACAGATCCATGGATACACGTGCTTACATCGGAGCAAAGACCAAAAAGATGCAGAACCGCGTCAAGGCATTTGAAAAGCGTATCGATCGTGAGATCGAGGAAAAAGAAGGTCTTCTTAAAGATATCGAGGAACCGGTAGACCTTAAGATTATGCCACTTACCCATTATAAGAAAAGACTCATTGAATGCAGGGATTTTTCGCTTAAATATGAGGGTGGTGACAGAAATGTCATAAATGATCTTACATTTGAATTAAACGCCGGCGAGATAATATTTTTAAGCGGAGAAAACGGAAGCGGAAAGACAAGCCTTATAAAAGCGATCCTTGCCCGTGCAGCCGACAAGGCTACCAGGGATTCATCGGGTGAACAGCCTTATGCAGCAGCCAAGACCGCAGAAGGTATCGGAAATGCCGATTCCGCCATGATGACGACGGGCACTTTAAATGTCGCTGCGAACCTTATGATCTCGTATATCAATCAGGACACATCACATCTATGCGGAAAACTTTCCGAGCATGCCCGACGTAACAATCTTGACTATACACTTCTTTTGTCGTTGCTTCGTCAGCTTGATATGGAGAGAGTACAGTTTGACAAGCCTATCGAAGAATTTTCGGAGGGACAAAAGAAAAAAGTCCTGATAGCATCAAGTCTTCTGACTCCGGCCCATCTATATATATGGGATGAACCGCTAAATTATATAGATGTTTTTTCGAGAATGCAGATAGAAACACTTATCGAAAAATACAAACCTACTATGCTGATCGTGGAACATGATGTGAGATTTAAGGAAAAACTGGCTTCGCGGGAAATCACGCTTGAATCCGAATCTTAATATTTGACATATGTGTTGTAGTATTTTTAATATTCGGATTTGAAATTTACGGATAACATATAGATGATTGAGAATGGTATTATCTATATGATTTAATAACCGCAACATGCGGTTCTTAAATAAACATCTCTACCTTTCAAGGCCATCCCTCCTCCCTGGGGGATGGTTTTTTGTTGCTTTTATTTTTTGCGGTATTCACTGGGAGTCAAGTGATAATATGCCTTGAAAGCCGCACAAAAGTGCTCGGCGGAAGAGTAGCCGAGTCTTTCCGCAACCGAAGCGATGCTCAATTTCCTGTCTTTTAACAACAAGCACGCAGCCGACATGCGGGCTTCCGTTTTTTTTTGTAAAAACGTTTTGTTGTAATGTTTTTTAAGTAACCTTTCGGTCTGTCTCGGTCCGAGATTTACCGTCGCAGCAAGCTTTTCCAATGTAAGATCCATGTAGTTATATAAAAACGCCTCTTCGATCGTTAAATATATCCTGTCCGAGGGCTTGGAAAAAGAAGCCGAACCTTCACCCGCAGTGTCATTTGCGGTGCCCGACATATACTGCCTTGTTATCGCAAGGATCATTTGTTTTAACAGTGAAGGAAGCATTTCTTCGTATCCCGGCGGGTTAAGTTCAAGTTCTTCTATGATCTGTTTCATGATCTCATGAAGTCCCGGCGCGGCATTTCCGATCCAGAATCCTGTATTTAAAAAGGTCCGTACCATGCTGTTCTTGGGACCTTTTCCCTCAACCTGCAGATATACACCGTATTCCGTCATGGGATCGTCGGGCTCGGAGATCTGCTCGTGAAATACACCGGGCCCCGTTACAAAAAAGGTTCCCGGAGTGATGTCATATGTCGCATCATCCAGCATAAGTTTCCCGTATCCGTAGGACACATAATGCAGCTCGAAACTATTTCGGCTGTGGCTGTGACGCGGGATCGGAACGGTCATTTTTTCAAGGCTTATACTGATGACCGTAAATGTTGTTTCTTCGATATTAAAGGAAAGTTTGAGATTTCGATATTTCATATATGGTATTATCCTCAATCCAATGATCTGTGCCGGCGCGGGCGGTTGGAAATTATATGTTTCTGCACAGAACAGTATACGTTAACCGTGGCTGAATTAAAAGAAAAAAATTCGAAAAGACGACATATCTTTCAAAAATCCGTCATGTAACAATATTGTATGCAGGGCCTGCGATAATATAATTATAGTAAACGGAGGTTGTCTAAATGATAGTAAAGGGAACTTATTTTCAGAACGATCCCGTAAACCCGCTCGTTTACGGTGATGTCGAGATCACGAATGTACCAAGACAAAGACTTCGCGGCGAAGAAGTCAAAGAAGGTGTTTTGTGTGAGCCCGTAATGGTAGGCTTTTGCGGTACCGACAACGAGCTTATGCATATGGGAAGCGAAGGAAGGCTTTCGGCTAAATTCCCCAAGGGTACGAACCGCCTTATAAACGGTCATGAAGGTATCGTATGGGTACCCTCGGAAAACAGATTTGCGATAGTGCTCATCCGCGGCGGTGACAGTTACGATCCCACCAGGTATACGGAGGATGAGACTTATTTTGAATACGGATGTGACGGTGCGGACGGATTATTTGCGGACAAGCAGTATTTCAATCCGGACATGCTGCTTAAAATTCCTGACGGTTATGTCACAAACGGGAAGCTCGATCTTTCTTTTGCCAAAAAGATGGTATTCCCGGATCCGTTTTCATGCATGTTGTTCCAGCTTGAACGTATGGAAGACTTGGGAAGTGCACACAACTTCAGGCAGACCATGAGGAGATTGAAAGTTGATGAGCCAAAAGCCCGCGAGATAGCCAAAAATGAGATTTTTGACAGAACTGTCATATTTGGACTCGGTACTACGGGAATGTTTATCGGAGATCTGATCCTCAAAGCTCATCCCGATGCCAATGTATTGTTTGTGGCCAGAAGTCCCGAAGATTCACCTAAGGTTACATATGCGCTTAAGACGACAAAGGCCGGATACTTAAGAAACGACTTTGATTCCGAAGCGGATCTTGCCAAAGCCATCATAGAAAGACTCGGCGGCAGGGCAACGACGTTTATAGGTGTGAGCGGCAGCAATGTGGAGCACAGGATCGCGTTTGACGAGAAAGTGCTGGGATGTAACGGAATGTACAACAGCTTTTCACTCGGCCCCAACATTTCTTTTGACACCATGCCGTTCGGATTTGAAAATCATCTGATTTTCGGCAGTATCAACTTCAGACAGGACCACATGGAAAAAGCGATCGAGATGCTTGCAAAGAGCAACTACGACGAG
>Ga0247608_10005990_pt1 | contig 12952 bp, 19 predicted proteins | sample 176DNAGHGlowgp2_FD_193490 | JGI IMG/M metagenome (GOLD analysis project Ga0247608, IMG submission 193490) | Sheep rumen microbial communities from Palmerston North, Manawatu-Wanganui, New Zealand - 1766 DNA GHGlow gp2 | ecosystem: Host-associated > Mammals > Digestive system > Stomach > Rumen ... | reverse complement strand
AATCACTTGTTAAAAAAGAAATTGCTGAACAAAGTCAAATTCGTGCAGGAGCTACTGAGGGATTTGTTCCTGATTTATAATGGAAGAAACTATTAAAAAGAAACGAGGTAGGCCTCGAAAAAATCCCACTCCTGAATTACCAGAAGAAATTTAGAATTTAATAGATGAAGTTCAAGAGAAAACCAAGTAGCTCCAAAAAGAAATACCTCAAGAAATTCATCATAAAGAAGGGGAATGGGATGTTAAAATTGGAGATACTATCGAATATTTCGATAAAAGATTATCATATGAAATAACAGGTTATAGACCTATAACAGAAACTCAAGGATTAGATTTTGATCCTTCTTGGTTTACTGAAGCAAGAGATACTAAACTTCAAACAGGACATTACACATCTTATTATTTCGGCTCTAAAGCATATAGGGATTTTTGGAATCAAGAATATAAAAGATGTAGAGAAGGAATTACGGTTAATGGATACACAATTCCAGGAACATATTATTATTTTCTAAATTATTATTAGTTACCACAAACAGAAGTTAAAAAACTTGGTACTAGTCGTTAGGATATATTTCCAGAGTTTTATACTGCACAATATGAATTCTTTCATTACTTTGAACTTTGTAAAGTACTTAAGAAAGATGTCTGTATGTTTAAATCTAGAGGAATAGGCTTTAGTGAGATAAATGCTGCTATTTGTGACTAGATTTATAATTGTTATCCTAATTCAGTATGTATGATTTCAGCATATGCTTAGAATTATGTTGATAAATCTCTTGATAAAGTATGGGGAGGACTTACATTTGCTAATGATAATACTGATGGAGGATTTTTTAAACTTCGATAGGTACTTGATAAATAGATGATTAAAAAAGCTTCTTACTATAAAATGGTAAATGGACAAAAGGTTGAAGATGGATGGATGTCTATGATTGAAGCAATTGTTGCCGATAATGATAGAAAGATTCGTGGAGACCGTGTAGATTTATTAGTATATGAAGAAGCTGGATCTAATCCTGTTTTAAGAAAATCTTATATTAAAGGAAACGCTCTAGTAGAGATTGGTGGTAACCGTTTCGGTATTAGAGTAGTTGGCGGTAGATAACCAGTAAATTTAATAGATAAATATTATAAATTGAGTAACTTTTAAATACTAAAAATAACTGGTATGACAAGAGAAGAAAAATTACAAATTATAAATAATGCAGTTGAATATTATAAAAATTCAACAGATCCTAATGATTCAATTAAAAAAGTTAGTAAACAATTTGGAATTGGACAAGAAACATTATCTAAATATTTAAAAGAAAAAAAGATTCCAATAAGACCTCAAGCACATAATAGTAGTAAAAGTAATAAATTAGAAACTATTAGTGATGAATTGAAATCAAAACAAGGAAATATGAGTAAAAGTCAATTTAAACAATATTTAATTGATTTAGCTATTGAGGAATATATTAATACTTCTATATATGAAAGAAGTATTCCAAAACTTTCTGATAAATATGGATTAAACAGGAAAACAATTACTAAATATTTAAAAGAAAGAAATATTGAAATAACTAATACTCATGGAAAAGTTCCATTTAATGAAGAGTTTTTTGATAACATTAATACCGAAGAGAAAGCATATTGGTTAGGTTTTTTATATGCAGATGGATATATTTCTTCTAAAGATTTTAGAATAGGATTAAGTATATCTATTAAAGATATAGAACATTTAGAAAAATATGGAAAATCTTTAAACTATTCTAAAGGAATGAATATTGTTACTTCTCATCAATTTGGATCTAAAGATGTCCATAATAAAAATGGAGAAACTATTCAAATGTGTAGAACTGTTATAACTAACGAACATATGTGGAAAGCTTTAAATTCTAAAGGTTGTATGCCAAATAAGAGTTTAATTTTGAAATTTCCAGAAGAATCAATATTCTCTTCTAAAGATTTAATTAAACATTTTATTAGAGGATATGTTGATGGAGATGGAACTTTAGGAGTTTATCCTCATAGTAAAACAAATCCTAAATTAGAAGCTTCTTTATTAATAGTAGGAACTAAACCTTTCTTAGAAGGAATTCAGAAATATTTAGGAATAGAAGGATTTTTAATGCAAAAACCAAATTGCAACGAATTAACTTATAGATTAGGATATAGTACAAAAAAAGCTGAAAAAGTAGCAGAATTTTTATATAAAGATTCAACAATTTATTTAGAGAGAAAATATAATATTTATACTACTAAATTTGCCGCCTTAAAATCGGGGAAAAACGGTGAAAGCTGAGATGCTAATACCGTGCTAATTTAATATTTAAAAGTATTAAACAGTGTAACGCGTAGAGAGTGAAACTTATTTATAAGAATATAATCTCTCCAAGAGGTCCCGACACTTAATAGTGAAAATGTACGCTGGACTTACATAAATCAAAATGTAAGAAGTTAAGATAAAAAGCTTAACGATAACATAACGACTGGTGGTGACGTTGATGGACTTGAAGGATTATCTGATATGTTCTATAATCCAGAATCTTATAATATTTTACCATTTTTAAATAATTATACTGAAGATGGAGAATGGGTAAAAACGGCTTTTTTTATTCCTGCTAATATTGCCTTTTACAGAGAAGGGTATGTTGATAAAAGAGGAGTATGTAATATAAAGAAAACTACAGAATTTTATATGTAGGAAAGAGCAAAACTTGAATCAACCCCTAAAGCTTTAGTAGATTATAAAGCTGAATATTGTTTATATCCATCTGAAGCATTTGCTCTTGAAGGTTAGAACAACTTTAATAAAGTAAAGCTGGTAGAATAGATTTCTGCTATAAAATTTAAAAAAAGAAATGTACCTACTATAGAGAGAGGATATTTTAAATTTAATTATAATAACCCAAATCATAAAAGAGAATCTATTACAGGAGTATAGTTTATTCCAAAAATAGATGGTCCTGTTTATATATTATAGCACCCTTTGTGGGAAATATCACAAGGGAATGATTTAGAACCTGACGAATCTGAAGAAGAATATAGAGACAGAAAACAACTAGAAGAAAACATTTCTTTTAATAAAATGAATAATCTCTATGTTGCAGGAATAGACGGAATTGATTTAGGACAACAAGATACTTCTGAATAGACTAAAAATCCTTCTAAAATGTGTACTGCAATTAAAAGACGTATCCATGGAATGAAGTCTCCAATGTATGTCGCATATTATTTAGACCGTCCATAGAGAATAGAAGAAGCTTATGAATAGTCATTAGCATTACTTTATTATTATAATGCAAGGGCTAATTTGGAAGCTTCTAAAGTTGGAATTCTTGGTTGGGCTAAAAGGGAAAAATGGATGTAGTATTTTATGAGAAGACCTAGAGTATGTTCTGGAGACCCTTCCAGAAAGAGGAGTTCTACTTCTCCGTATGGTACTACAACTTCTACGGCTATGATTGATCATGGAATTCAATTAGTAGCTGATTATATAGAAAATTATTGGGAAGAAATGTGGTTTATAGATATGTTAAATCAACTTCTTAAATATTCAGATGAAAATAAAGGAAAATTTGATATTGTAGCTGCTATGCAAATGGCGGAAATAGCTGATGAAGAAGTATCTGAATTAGTTCCAGTAGCAGTAAAAGAAGTTAAAAATGAATTCTAGGATATAGGCTATTATAAAGATGAAAAAGGCTATACTCGTTTTGGTGTAATTCCTAAACAAGTTACTTAGCAAGTAAAGGCACACTGGAATTTATACGATGGAAAAAATGTAACAAGTAACCCATTATATAGATGAATCATTTAGAAAAACAAATCCTTGATATTATAGAAAAAAGATATAAAAGAAAATATACTGGAGGTATTAAGGTAACAAAATTAATATCGGGATATAAGTTAGTTTTAGATTTAGGAAATCCCGATAAAAAAGGAATACAAATATCTGCTGATTTAGAATCGGAAGAAGATTTTTTAAAATATATAGAACAGGAACTCATATCTAGATAGTTGGAAAGAGTCCAATTCTTTAGAGGGGTTGTAAATTATCCAGAAGATGACGAAAGACATACTTGTAAGTAAAACTAATTTGGCTATAAGTGAACTTGTTTATGATAAAGAAAAATAGAGAAAAGAATTTAACTATTATAATTGTAAACGAGATCAAGAATAGTTTAAATATTTAGAGGAAAACTATGGAATTGGACAACCTACTGCTGTAGAATTTATACCTTTAATTAGAAAACACGTAGATGTATTAGTTGGAGAGTATTTAGATGTTCCAATTCTTCCAAAAGTTTCTTGTAAAGATGAAGATACTATAAATAATATATATAGAGAAAAATAGTTAAAAATAGCTACTGAATGTTATAATTTGCTACAAGAAAATCTTAAAAATAATTTATTAAGAGTTCTTGGAAGTAAAGATATGATTGATTTAAATATAAAAGAGTAGTTAGATAGATTAGTAGAAGATATTAATGAAAATTTCATCTCTCAATACGAAATAGCTGGACAAAATGTAGTAGAATATATAATTTAGTCTAGAAATATTGATTTAATAACTAAATTAAAGCAATTATTTATAGATTTATTAGTTACTGGATATAATTTCTATAGAGTTATTCCTTCTCCTTCTGGATAGAATATTGAAATAGAATGTTTGAATCCATTAAATGTATTTCCAGATTTAAATTATAATTCTCCATATATAAAAGATTCTTATAGAATTGTTGTTAGAACATATCTTACAAGAAATGAAATATTGAACAAATATGGAAAATTTCTTAAAAGTGAAGATATATCTAAGATAAAAGAAATGTGGCAAGACCATTTAGATTATTCGAATTCCACTTATGTTAGAGGTCTTGTTAATTCTTGTGGTGTCCCAGCTACTGATGGAATTAGAGCAGGAGAAGAAATAACTCCTGGTTATCCTGAATGGCATTGGTATAGATACGATAATAATCTCATTCCAGTTTATGAAGTAGAATGGATAGAAACAGATAAAGATTTTATTATGTAGAGATATTCAACTATTCGTATTGGAGATGAGATTTATATTTTAAAAGGAAAGGACGATAAAGTCATCAGAACTAAGGATGCACCAGAAAAATGTGGCTTAACAGTTAATGGAGTCTGGTTTAATAATAGAAGCGGAGAACCTTATTCTATGGTTAATGCATGTATGGTCTTGCAGGATAAATACGATTTAGCTTGCTTTTATAGAGATAAACTAATAGCAAACTCTGGTTCTGTAGGAGATTGGATTAATATGCCAACTATTCCAACCTTTTTAGGAGATAGTATGCCAGAACGCATAATGAAATGGCTTGCATATAAAAAACAAGGTATTGGATTAATTGATACTTCATAGGAAGGACAGCTTAATACTGGACAGGCTCCTTTAAATACAATGTTTAATGGATTTGATGATACTGTAAAAGCTTAGGCAGTTCAAGCTATTTAGATGGCTATAGATTCTATTGAAGCAACCGCTTCTTCTATTACAGGAGTTTTTAGAGAAAGACTTAATGGAATATAGTAGAGAGATGCTGTAAGTAATGTTAAGGTTGGAATAAATAATTCTTTCACAGTAACTAAACAATGGAATTTTCAAATGGATTTAGTTACAAGAGAAATACTTTTAGATTGTTTAGATTGTGCTAAAATAGTCTATAAAAAAGGTCTTACTGGAACTTTAATTTTAGGAAAATATTAGAAATTATTTACTGCACTCCCAGAGTATTTCACAATTACAGATCATGATATACATTTAACTACTTCTTCAGAAATTTTGAAGGAAATGGAATAGATTAAAGCAATTGTTCCTGAATTTGTTAAAGGAGGAATTGTTGGTCCTGATATAATAGTTGATATTATGTCAGCAAAAGGTTTAACTGAAATGAAAGTAAAAGTTAAACAAGCCATTAGAAAGTAGAAAATTGAAAATGATTAGATTTAGAATCTTTCTCGTTAGGTTGAGGAACTAACTAATAATCTAGAATAGTCTCAAAAATAGTTATAGTAGGCTCAATCCAAAATAGAAAGTCTTAACGAAGCAAAACTTCAAATAGAATAGCAAAAGATTCAACTTTAGTATCAGATAGATGATTATAAAAATAGGACAGAAAGAACCTTTAAAGAAAATCAAGCTAAAAATGATACAAAAAGAACTGAAATTGAACTTTTGCAATTATATGATGGAAATCCTTATAATGATAAAGTAAAAGATATATGAAATGTAAAAATACATTATCCAAAGCAAATTGTAATAGAATAACTGTCGATAAAGATTGTAACATAATTATAGATGATAACACTTATAATTGTAATTATGTTTAGGTTTTTATTCTAAAATTAACAACTACAAAAGGTAGTAATCCTACAAAAACTATAATTAAAGATAGTCGTAGCAAAAAAGTAATATTTAATAGTGATGGAGATGGTTTTTATACTATCTGTAAATTAACTATTCCTGTGGATGAAGCTTAGCCTTATTATTATAAAGATGGAAAATTCTATCATAATATTTAGGAAGTTTCTTTATAGGAAATATTAAATACCAAACCAGAAATTTCTGGAGTAGAATTTGAATATATTTACTACTTTTCTACTTGTAATCTTAGAAAATGTTTTGTAAAAATTTGCTAGGAAATATTTGACACAGCGTCTTCTATATGTAATAAAACTGGAGTTGATGGTTCTTTAACATATAAAAGAGATTTAATTTGGTCTGCACTAAATGTAATAGATTATATGATAGAAATAGACCAAATGGAAGAAGCATAGAGATTATTAGAGGAGATTACAGGATGTAATGGATTATGTTCTCCTCAAAAAAGTTCTAGTGGTTGTGGTTGTGGAAGATGAAGTAGTGTGGTTGCAATCCTATTCCATAGCCTTTTGAATTTCCAGTTACAACATGTAATTGTGGCCTTGGAATTGTTTAGGATTTAGATATAAAAGAAGATTGTTCTTCCGAATTTGATAATTTATGTGAATTAAAATAGAAAATAATTAATGATTTTCAAGATATTTTAAATAAATTACAATGTGGAATACAACCAGATTTAGAATTCCTTTTATAGGAAATTTCTTTAGTTTATATAAATACAAATGAAAACATAGTATTATTTAAATCACCAGGAATCGCCTAAATGTCCACAAATTCCAACTAGATATACAAATTATCTAGATAAAAATAACTATTTATCTGAGTTTATTACTTAGATAGATAAAGAAATTGCTAGATAGAATTTAGGTATTCCAGAACTAATATAGCAATTAAACAGTAAAATAGATGCTAAAGTTATAGATAGAGGAGCTATAGCTTGGGATTTAGTTCCAACTGAAGGAGAATCTGAAAAAGTTTTAAGTAGTGGAGCTTTATATAACACTTTTCTAAGATATGCTTTAAAAACTGAACTAGATAATAATATTCAACAAGTTTGGGCTGATACTGTAAATAAAATAACAGAAACTTATAATAAAATAGAAGATGAACTTAATGACCTTGATTCAAATTTAAGATAGTATACAGATGATTTAAGATGTGAATTTGATTCATTTACTACTAACTTAAATTAGCAATTTACAGAGTTTACTGAACATATTGTAGAAGAATTTAACAGATTAGAAAGTGAAACTGATACAAAAATCCAAAATTTAGAAAACTTTGTTAATGATAAAACACAAAATTTAGAAGATTTTGTTAATACTAAAACACAAGAGTTACAAGATTTTGTAAATGAAGCAATTTCTCAAATAAGGTCGGAAATGACTGATCTTGATAATAGTATTAATGAAGAAATAAATCAATTAAATGAATCTGTAAATTAGAGTTTATCCCAAATTAGAACTGAAATGAATGAACTTAGTTAGAATATTGAAACTAATGTTCAAAATACTTTGGAAGATTTTTAGAAAAGTAAATATATTCCATTAGAAAAACGTATGGATTCATTAGAAGTCCAAGTAAAGTCGTTCTTAGAATCCGCTGGAGGAACTGCTTTAACTGATGAATTTGGAAGTAATGATTACTTAGGAGTAAATCAGAAAACTCTAACAAATGCTATTAATAAAATTTGGGAAGTTCTTGAAAATATAACAGGAGAATCTCTTCAAGGTATAGATATGACAGTTACTCCTTCTTATTTTATTAGTGAGAGCGGATGTAATGTTCATATTAATGCTTCTACAGTAACTACTAATGGAATCTTTGAACATATAGCATTCTATGTTAATGGAGAGCTTATTGTAGAAGATGAAAACGTTGATTACTTAGATTTTGATACCTATATCAAGGAAACTTCTGTTATTAAGTGTGTAGCTAAAATTATGGGAATTGAATATACACGACAAGAAGTAGTTACTCACTATAATTCATTCTGGCTTGGTGCTGGAACATCTTATGAAGATATTATGGATGTTGAACATGTAATTCCTATTACTAATGGAATAAGAGGTTCTTATGATGTAAATGTTGAATAGGGAGATCATATTATAGTAATAATAGGAGAATCCTTAAAAGAAGGATTTATTCGTGCAGATATTAATTCAGTTGAAATTCCATTTACTGAATCTACTGTTACAGTCGATGGGAATAATTATAAAGTCTTTACTTCTGTAAATACTTATGTAGAAGGAACTTACAATATTGATATTGAAGGTAAGGGATACTATATAGCAAGAAAAGTAGATTCTAAAGCTGCTTCAAAAGATAATATAGATGATTTATTTGAAAATGAAGAAAACGGATAATTGATATGGAAATAAATGTAAACGAATTAATAGACTATGAACTTATTTCTTATTATGATAGTAAAATAAAAGAATGGGTTACTTCACAAATTTAGTCATAGGTATCATCTGCTGTAAAATATAAAGGCAGTGTAGCTAATGTTGCATCACTTCCAAATAATGCTCATAATGGGGATATGTATAACGTACGAGAAGATGATATTAATAGAGTATGGAATAGTACAGATAATGCTTGGGATCCATATGGGCCTTCCATAAGTATTGATACAGCAACTACAGCTCAAATTGATGAATTATTTTCTGAATAATGTTAAATAATTTTAGTAATTTAATAGATTTAATAGGGCTTGGGAGATTTAAATCAGATCTCCTAGCCTATTTAGATAATATTAAAAATCGCACTGATACAATATATATAGGTACTGGTTATGAAGAAGGGAGTCCTGATATGAATCCTGTGAGGGTTACAGGATTAAATGAAAGTAGTATAAGTTTTTCCCTACTTGATGAATATATTTATATATTATAGCCAAAAGTTTTAAGTTTATCTTATATAATGAGCGGAATACCAATACCATATGAAATTATTGGAGAAGTTACTATAGATAATGTTACCTATAGCATTTTTAAAACTCTTAATAGCTATAGTGGCGATATTGAAATTAATTGCTTTAAAAGAATATTAATATGAGTAATAATGTAAATGTTATTGTAAGTGGTCCTAATAATAATGCTACTTCACAATATAAAACTTTAATATTAAAATCAGCTAAAACATTTAAAGAGTAGGTAACATTACCTAATACAAAATATGTTATTAGATATGATTTTGATCTTAACGGAGAAACCATAACTATTCCAACTGGTTCTATTTTAGAGTTTGATGGTGGAATGGTTAGTAATGGAACTTTAGTAGGATAGAATACAAAAATTTTAAATTTAACAAATACAGACAGTTTAGATGTAACTTTAGAAGGAACATTTGAAGAAGTTGGTCTTATTAATAAAGATAATTTACTGTTAAAAGAATCTCAAACTCTAACTACTTAGGAAAAAGATACTGTAGTAGAAAACATATTAAGTAAAAACTCCTCTAATGGTATGGGTAGGATTATACTTAAAGAAAATATTACTAATGGAATTAATACTCTTACTTAGAGTATGATGACTTAGAATAATACTATTTATGTCATCCAGTATGACTTCACACTTGGTGAGGATATTACTGTGCCTGCAGGATGTATTTTAGAATTCGATGGTGGCAGTATTAGTGGAGACGGTACAGGGAAGGATACTATCACTGGTAATAACACTGGTATTAATGCAGGATTAGTAAAGATATTCAATACAGATATTACTTTGGCTGGTAGTTGGAAACTTACTGATGTATATCCTGAGTGGTTTGGTGCTAAGGGTGATGGTATAACAGATGATTCTGAACCTATCGAAAAAGCTGTTGAGTTTTCTAATTCTGACAGGTCGATATATGTAGTGTTAAAAAGAATTTATTATATAGAAAGAAGTATCTCTGTATATAAAAGTTTAAATTTAAGAGGTTATCATAATCAAGATAGAAATTATAATAATCCTTCTCAAATACTGCCAGGAACTGAATCATGTATTTATGTTGCAAATAACATCACTGCGTTCAATCTTATTGGTATTCCAAAAGAAGATGCATCAAGATTTGTGACAATGTATGTTTATGGGATTAAAGTTGTAGGTAAAAGCGGCTCGCGTACTGAGAATTTTATTGAAATTAACGCATTCGGATATCCAAGTAGGTTTAGTGTTATAAAAGACTGCGAATTTGCTGGTTTAGACAAAGTTATACATTATAATATAGCTGGTCACCAAGATACTATTGGTTTTGGACAGTCAGGACTAAATGTAGAGCACGTTCTTTGTTATTTTTCCAATCATTTTATTTATGCCATAGATTCATCTGGAATAAGACCTTCTTTAGCTAATTTACATGTGAAGGACTGTTCATTTGAAAATATGTATGATGTAGCCTTTAAGATTTACGAATTATTCGGTTCAAATATTATCGAAGGCAGTCAGTTTGAATCCCTACCAGCCTGTTTTGATGTAAGTCTGATAAATGGAGCGACGATAACTATAGAATCTAATTATATAGTGCAGATTACAAGCGAAAATCATCTTTGTATTAATGTTAGAACAGCAAGGGATGGTTTATTTGATTACGGAACACATTATGTGTCTTTATTTAACAATTTGATAGCTCCAGAACTTACTGCAAGTTTTTATGGAGTTAATATAGTAAATGGACAAGACCTTAATAAATTTAATAAATGTTCTTTGAGTCGTTGTCTGATTGATTCTAAATATACAAATATTCCTTTGGATTGGATAGATAATATAGTTCTTGTTACAGGCAAATATACAAAACCTTCCGTAGTGCATCAGATTGTTACAGAAATTCCCGCATATCCTACTGACCCGTTCCCCGTAAAGAGAAATGGATTCAAGGGTAGGATTTTTGATAATGTTCGTGATAACGGTAAATCTACATTAACTTTAACTACTGTCCTCAATCCGACCAAAGAAAATTTTGTTGCTTTTTATAAAGGAAATAATATAATGATGGCTGGTGTGACAGGCTATGGTGTTGGTGGTGCTGTTTATGACTACTGTACAAAACAGGAAGGAGTTGTTATAGTTAGATGTAAAGATATTAGTGAAGCTACTAATTTATTGGAAGTGTGGACTTATGGTTATGAAAATATTTATATAGAATCTACTGGTACGGTTTATGCTTCTCAGGCAAGTGTTTTTCTTGATATGGAAGGATATTCAATCAGTGACATTTCTGCTTCAAAAATTGGAGATGAACAGTTTGATGAAAGCAATAATAAACCTATTTATTGGACTGGTTCAGCTTGGGTAGATGCAACAGGTACTCCAGTATAAGCAAGGGCAGTCACTTCAGTGGCTGTCTTTAAACAAAGAGACAACAGGTTTATATAAGTAGTTTAGGTTAGTAGTTTAAATATTTTAAAAAATCAATAAATTATGAATAAAATATTGATTTTTATTTTTCTTTTCCTGGCTATAGTTGGGCTGATTGGAGGAATAGGTTATACAATATACTGTAATGCCTATGTAATTACTATTGGACTATTAGTCAATGGATATTTAGCTTTTCCTGAATTTAAAAAATATTTTAATAAATTACTTAATTAAGGAAGTCGTTTTAACGACTTCCTTTTTTATTTACATTCGTTACTAAATGTAACTATCTGATAATCAATAAGTTAAAAATTTTTTAGTAACTTTTTCTCAATTATAAGGTTATAAATAAATTAATTTTAGTTGCAACTAGATAATACTTCAAAAAAGAAGTTAATAATTAATCAAATTAAAATTTAATTTATTATGACCGAAAGTAAAATTTATACTATTCCAGATGGAAACAACTCTTTAGATCCAAATTTAATGTTTGCTCTTTCTCAGAACGGAGGTTTTGGAAATAATGGCAACTGGATGTGGATGATGTTCATGTGGATTTTATTCCCTTGGTTATTTAATGGAAACAATGGTTTTGGCGGCGGTTTCGGAGGAAACAACGGAACTGGATTCTTGGCAAATCAGTTGAATAATGATGCTGGCAGAGATCTCTTGTTACAGGCTATTAATGGAAGAGCTGATGCTCTGAACTAGATTGCTAATATGCTTAATACCAGTGTTAGTAATGTTCAGAATGGAGTTAATTCTATACAAAATGCTGTTCAGAGTGTTGGTGCTCAGGTTGGAATGTCTGGACAACAGGTTATTAATTCTATTCAAGCTGGAAATGCTGCACTTAGTCAGCAACTCTGTCAATGCTGCTGTGAAAATAGATTAGCTGTTGTAGAACAAACTAATGCTTTACAGAGTTAGGCTGCTTCTAATCACGCAGCTTCTTAGCTCCTTGCTTCTTAGAATTATGCTAATCAACAGCTTCAGAGTGCTCAGAACCATGCAGCTACCCAGCTCTAGATGGCTTAGATTGAAAGCGCTGATTAGCTTGCTGTATGTCAGTAGACTAATGCACTTAGCACACAGGCTGATAGAAATACAAATGCTGTTCTTAATGCTATTGCTGGACAGAATACCCTTATTACTAAAGAATTCTGTGACCTTAAAGAAAGAGAATTGCAAAACAAAATTAATGTGCAGGGAGATGTTATTACCC
>Ga0247608_10005989_pt1 | contig 12953 bp, 13 predicted proteins | sample 176DNAGHGlowgp2_FD_193490 | JGI IMG/M metagenome (GOLD analysis project Ga0247608, IMG submission 193490) | Sheep rumen microbial communities from Palmerston North, Manawatu-Wanganui, New Zealand - 1766 DNA GHGlow gp2 | ecosystem: Host-associated > Mammals > Digestive system > Stomach > Rumen ... | reverse complement strand
CGATGGCAGCCTGGATGTTGTTGTCGATGATGAACTGGAACACCTCCTGCCAGCCCTCAAAAGGTAGGCTCGTCTTGATATGAGCCACATACTCTTTGCGGGCCTGATGCCACTCAGGGGTAAACCTGCGCAGTCCTCTGTTGCGGAGTGAATACTTGTCGGCCTCTGAAGTGTCGAACAGTGTGCCGTCATAGTCGAAGAACAGAGTCTTAAACGAATGATTGATGATTCTTTCCTTTTTTGGCATATGATTACTTTTTTGGACGTAGTTTCCACTTCTTGATGGTGCCCTTACTTTTGCGATAGCGATGTTCGGCATATTCGATGAGACAATTGAACGCAGGTTGTTCCAGCAATCGCAGGATGGTCTGCAACTCTTCGAGCGGCATCTGGTCAGCCGGTATTTCACCAAAGGTGATGTGAGGCTTGAAGGGCCGTTTGTCGTAGGCGGCATTCAGACCGTCGGCCACGGTTCGTGCATCCTTGGCGAGTGTGAGGATCTGCTCAGGTACATTGGTGGATGAGAGATAGATGATGTGTTTGGCCCCATTGGTAGTGGTGAAGGCATCGATCTTGTCGATAGTCAACGGCAGAGCAGGGCAGGACTTCACTAGCTTGGCGAATTCCGGGGTGAGCGATTCTGCACATGCATCATCGTCGAGGAACAGGATGGTCATGTGGAAATACTGCTGATGCCAACCGCCTCTGTGGACATGGACTCCTGCCGATTTGATCTTTTCTCGTGTCATCTTGGACCAATCGGACCACGCCGGGTCCTTTTTCACGGGAACATTCATTGCTAATAGATGTGCCATAATATGATAGTTTGATGTTATTACGATTGCAAGTATAAGGATCTGAACTTTATTCCGTGCTTCAATGTATATGTATGAATGAGGTAGAGCTACATATTGAGTCTGACCACGCAACCCATAACAGAATAGTAGATGAGGGTATCTTTTACTGTGAGACCTGATTCCTGTAACACATCGCGATAGGCCTTGAGCTGAGAAGCATATAGGCCGGCATAATGCTCGTTCTTAGGGTTTGGATTTGTGATGGTTGCCTTGTCACCAGGGAAATTCTTGAAGTCAATCAGCACACACTCATGATCATTGAGCATCCAGAGTAAGTCAATCTCTCCATGTACTACCTGACCAGGTAGAGGCTGAATGAACGGAACCTCATGCTTGATAGACGAGGCTTTGCCATAGGTTTTCTCCAACCAGCCATAGAGATGTTCGATGGAAGCGATGACCTTGTCAACTTCAGGTATGATTTCGTACATATTGTTGCCATTGCGTATTTTTTCGGCATTGTCCACATTCTTCTCGTGAGAAAGGGTGGGGTCGTAGACAGCAAAAATATTGTGGATGCATGTTCCTGCAGCCGCCTGATTCTCCTCCTTCGTCCTGTAAGGCTCGATACGACAATCGAGATCTTCAAGAATCTTAATATTTTTTTTGTCAAACTCCATCTGAGGCAGTTTACTAGGCGAAAGGTACTTGGGCTCACGTTCAGAGATGATCAATTCTGGATAATCATAATAATAATAATCTGTTGCCTTTGATTTGTTAGCATCAGGAATATTTGTGATGTCTTCTGGACTTCCATTTAGATTCTCCTCGCCCCACAAATCTCCCAAAGACTGATTCATAACACCCTCGGAGATGCCAGCATTTTTAATCCAAAAAGCAGTCGGAACTGACTTGTTGGTCTTGGAACTACTGTATCTTCCCAAAGTTGTCAGATAATCGCGTGCACGTGTCATACCAACATAAAGAAGATGACGTAATTGGTTGGTTTCCCGCTCTTTAATCGTCTTATATGACGGTAGTTGAAATACTATGTCCAAATATATTTGTGGTAATGTTGATTTTGAGGTTATAGAACTCATAATCCTGGGAAGGTATTGGATCACATAATGATCATTATCCTCCAAGCGTGTTTCTCTTACTCCCCAATAATTCCATAGGGCGAAATGGTCATCTTTCAATTTGTTATCAAAGAGAGAGTCCATAATCACATAATTCCATTCTAAGCCTTTGGATTTATGATAGGTCAAAACCTTAACAGCATTGAGAGAATTATCTATCTTGTTTTCAATCTTGGCATAAGAAAGATAGCTGATGAAACCGCCCACGGATGCTCCAATACCCATCTGTTGACAATGGCTATCGTATTGTCTTGCTAATGCCCTAACCGTACTGAGGTTCTGTTGACGTATCTCTTTTTCACCCCACTTGGCGACAACCTCAGAAAGTGAAAGAGCATAGATGATGTTCTCAACCAAATCGGACACAGAGAAGTCACGTCCTGCCTTCATAAAGGCTACCAGCTTCTCTATCAGTGGATTATCGTTCATCCATTCATCAGGTAATTGCTGGTCCTCAGGATTCTCTTTCTTTTCTCTTTCTATACTCTGAATATACAGATAATCCAATCGAGAATTCAGAATATTTGTCGTTGAATCATCATTCAACAATCGAACCAATTCAGCCCTGACATGCTTGTTAGAGGGTTCTATCATTAGCTGTAATAGTGAAATAACCAAATGTATTTCAATCTGCTGAGAAATGTCATCGTTGACGAATGATACGGGTATACCACGAGCGGCTAATGCCTTTGCATAACTTTTACATTCGCTATTCTTTAAGCATAATATGGCAACGTCGCCAGGTTCAATGTCTCTAACAGACTGAGCACCCTTTGGCTTTACCTTCAAATGACTATCCAAGAGTTTTTTTACTTGGTCAGCCGTTTTTTCGATGAATGACTTGTTCTGATTCAAGTTGCCAGAACAATTCCAGTGAGATAGTGGCTCGGAAAGGCCATCTTCGTCTTGGCGCGCAGGTTCCAATTCGACATGTTCCTGTTTAATAACACCTCTGAAAGCTCTTGTGAAACAACCATTGACAAGTTTGACAAGTTTACTGCGTGAACGATAAGACCTAGGGAGAGTATATAATGTTAACCCATTTTCCTGTTTTTCTTTCTCGTTTTCGAAAAGCTTAATTAAATCATTCACCAATGATACGTCGGCTCCTCTAAAGCCATAAATGCTCTGTTTGGGATCACCCACCCAGTAACTATGCTTTATCAAATCGGAAAGTTTCTTGAAAATACTCAACTGAATGGGACTGGAATCCTGGAACTCGTCTACCATCATCAACTTGTAATCAGCCTTGATTTCTTTGCAAACCTTCTCGGAATCCAACAACTTTAAAAACTTCTCCTCCATATCGTTGTAGTCGATGATATGCCGGCTGTCCTTAAACTCCTTAAATCCATCATTCCAATTAGAGGCGATGCGAAAAATGGTTTGAACCATTGTTGTTATCATCTCTTGGGGCGATTTCCAATTATCTGTAGACTTTGATGACAGAAGAACCGATTTGATATTTTTGACAAATTCCTGAAAATCGCCTTTCATCTTTTCGACAAAAGGTGTCAAGCGAGATTGAGCCCCCAGAAACGTTTTTCCACTTATCTCCTTATATAAGTTTAATAAAATATGATAGTTTGGTTTCTCAGAAAGGAATTCCTTAGCTTTTTTCTTTATATCTTCATCATATGATTTTATTTGTTCATCTAGGATTTTCTGAAAATCTTTCAATAATTTATCATTTAAGACCCCCTCTTCCTTAAAAATAGCATTAATCGTTTTTTTACTCATATCAATACAACCGTTAAGATCAATATCGTAATGGTTGATTTTCTCTATAACGCTTAAGAGTTCATCTTGCCAAAATAGAGGGTTGTCAATGTCAAAATAGTTACAATATTCTGTAAAGAAAGCCAAATCAGTATCAGTAACATAATTACCTAATGACTGGCTGATATAAATCTGCATGTCATCTTCAGACATCACCTTTGCATCAGGAGAGATCCCGGCCAAATACCAGTACTTCTTAATAAAATTCAAAGAGACGGAATGAACGTCGCCAATGGTCGCTGCGTCCATCTGATTGGCTATATCAGATAGTTGCTTCTTAGTATCATTGTCAGGCTCATTCTTGATTTTCTCATACAAGACTTTGCGTGCTTTCTGACGAAATTCAGAAGCTGCAAGTTTGGTAAACGTGGTAAGAATGACTTCTGATGGCTTGATTGTTCCATCTTTCTTGCATAGTTCCTTAGATAGGATTTTCGTCAGTTCGGTCGTTTTGCCAGAACCAGCTCCAGCGTTGATATATGTTACATTTTTCATAATAGTCTGCCTTTTAGAATTGAATGAGTTGTCTTGATTTCACGATCATTAGCTTTGCTATCTCCCCAGTTGGGAACTTTCTTGGCAAATGCCGGTTTGTCAGTTTTGACGTAAGGACATTTTTTTACATCTTCTCTTTTATATTGACCTTCGAGTGGGTAGCGTGGAATATAATTTGTTTTGTCCTTGTCATAAGGAAGTTCTGCAATTGTACACAATTCACTGTCTTCCACTTTTCCATTATTGAGTTCATTTCTGCGATAATTATATGAATTCTTAATCTCTTCAAATAATTTGCGCTTATCTGCTTTAGAATCAACCTCAACTTTGACAACATGATCTGACTTTGGGAAGACTGTCGTAAAGAGTTTACACATAGGGAAGAGATAATAAGCGGTACCAACAATCTTTGCTCTCTTGTCTTGTTCCTGATAATGAATGGTTGCTGCCTGACTGTAGAATTCCAACTGCATGGCACGCTTCTCTTTGAGTTTCTTTTCAAATGAGCTACTTTCTGACCATTTGAAATCGAAAATCACGTAATTTAACGGATTATTAATCTCCTGAAGCACCATATCGGGTTTGGCTTCGAAGGAACCTATATCTTCTAATTGAACATTCATCTCTACCTCACATTCAACGGTTTGCAATCCTAGGTGAGTAATGATGTCAACCAAGATCAATGCACTCTCTTTCAATTTGGCTACAAACTGCTGTTGCTCCATTTTGTACTCAGGGAGTAATAAAATGGCCCCCTTCTGACTGATGGCAAGATTAATTCTGCGGGTTCGCTCCTCATCTGTCAACTCCTTGTATTTATTTGGCATCTCAGTTCCAAACTCTTTCACCAAGTTCTCTATGAAGAGATGAGCAACGTTACCCTTAGTCGTGTCGAGATCATCGAGCTGTCCTACTGATGGCTCTCTGAGTTTTAAAAGATAGTCTACAGTATAATCGAAAGGATGCTGTATCAGAGTGCTGATGCTGGAATAGCTCTCAGTTTCGCGTTTGAGTGACTTTAGCTGTTTGCCATTAAGTTGATAGTTTGGAAATATGTCGAGTTTTACTACTTCGCCTTTCTTTTCTTCTATATGAGGCTTTTCATTCTTCTCCACAATACCAGCCCATTGCTCGTCTGAGTATCTGGACTTAAACTCTGTTAATAATGGATGTTCTTCCTGACGCTCATTACCATCGTATTCCCAATATACAAGAATAAGGTTATGACGTATTTTTTTGAGTGCATCAAGTTGCAATTGACGATATTGCGTGTAAAACTCTGTCTTAGATGGTATTGACAACCTCTGTTCATTAAGTTTATTTATCTCTTGGGCATTCAGAAAATCGTATGGATAAGAAGGTAAGGAACTACCTACACATCCAAGCCAGCAAACATTTTCGACAGAATCTGCCAATTGGGTTATTGATGAAATGAAATCGGGAGAGTCTTTTTCTGCCTTGAAATGGGTAAATGACTGAGGCCGATAGATGCCATCAATAGTCACCATCAGTTCCTCTGATGTAACAGTTTTCTTGTCCTTGAGCGTTTGAACAAGTGAACGACAGAAAGAGGAGAGAACAACTAATTGTTCCTTTCGTTTGTCACTAACATGTTTAGAGAAGATTTGTTTATCACACCAATGGGCTAAATCATTTGCATAGCTTTTGATCGCTTCTACAGGGATATGATCTGACTGAAATTCTTCCTTAACCATGCTGATAAACGAGAGACATTCTTCTCGTTCATCTTCATCTTTGTCGTTTTTAAAATCGTAGTTTTGTATAACTTCATCCCATTTTTCATTTACGCCACCTTCATCTGCCAGTACTTTGGCCAATTGAAAGGTCACGCCTTTTGCTGGATGTCCAGGTACTTGGAGATAAGACAAAAGGTTATAAACATTCAAAGGACGTGCGAAGAGGGATATTCCTAATTTGAATAATTGAAGTACCTGCGGGTTGCTATCTAAAGATTTGGAATTCACTACAGGCTTGTTCAACGAGATAGCCATATCGTTAAGTATACAGTTATCGTTACAAATGGTAACATTAATGTCTTTTAGTGCTTCGGGTGAAGACAGATACCACTGATAGGCTTTATCGCGCGTCTTAAACTGATAGACTCTGAAATCAGTTGGTATCTGTCCTTCATTGGTCACATAATTGACGGTTGCCTGATGAGCCAATTGTTCAAGAGTTGACTTGATAACAGCAGGGATCAAATCTTCCGTATGTACCTCAATCACGTCATCTTTATGGAAGATGGTATGATCCTTGAGATAGGTAGTAAGATCCTGCCAACGCTGGGCCACATGTTTTTCTAAAACGCCCTTTGCAATCTTGGCCAGTGCCTTGAGCTTATCGGAATCATCTTCTGTGTCTGTTTTCCAACCTGCCATCAACAGATTGTCGGTCCAAGCCATCAATTGGCGAGCGACACCCACTTCGTCGGTTTTAAACGACTCCGCGAAAATGGTTCCTGTTACGTTCTTACTTAATGATTCATGGAATGCTACCAAACGCTCTGGTTCAGATAGCTCTTGAACAGCAATGCCTGCTCTCAGTTCGAGTTCAGAAAGCAGTTCGGTAGAGCCACAAACCTTCAAACCAAGGAGTTGCCCCTGACGTTGTTCTAGGTTGATGTAGCTTGTAGAATTAAACTCAGGTGAATAGATAATAGTCATATCATTGGTTTTAAAAATTTATTTATACAGATTGTTTTATATTGCAAATATACGATTTGTTTTTCAATCCACCAAACTTTTAGATCACATTTTAAGTTGTTTTTATTCGATGATGGTGGTGCGGGTGGTGTAGTCGGAGTAGACGATGATCTGTACACCCTTGTCGTTGGGTGAACAGGGTCGGCCTGAGAGGTTGTAACGAGCTATTTCGTAGGCATCGTCGTTCGTTGAGTTTCTATCGGCATCGATGCTTCTGGTGGTAGTGGTATTGTTATCGCCGAAGTAGATGCCCTGAAGGGATGTGCAGCCATCGAAGGCATTGTCGCCAATGTAACTGACAGTCTGTGGGAGGTAGATGCTCCGAAGATAGGCAGCTCCCTGAAAAGCGCCTCTGGCAATGCGTCGGCAGTAGGGGTGAACGGTATAGGTATCGTTGTGACTGCCTGCCGGATAGCGGACGAGGATCCAGTCTTTCGTGCCCTCGTAACCGACGGCATAGAGAACACCATCGATGGTCTTGTACTTGGCCTCGCCCATATAGACACCATTGATATAACCTGAAGGGAACTTGTCGACCTTCTCAATTTCTTGTGCCTGAATGGCTGTGCCCATCATCAGGGCAAGGAATAGGAGTAATACTTTCTTGTGCATAGTCATTAAATGATTGATGTGATTCTGATTGCAAATATAAGAATTTTATTCCAAAACATCTCCATTAATATATACATATAACTATTGATTTTTGTATTCCTAAAATCCATACCTTTGCAGGCGAAATAAAATTTATAAATATCATGAAAGAGATCAGTATGGAAAAAAGAAACATTGTTTTGAACATACCCCATTCTTCGATTAATGGGGTTTTTGATCCTCAATATGGAGGATGGCCTCATAACCAATATTTTATCAACAATCACCTTACCAAGTGGACTGATTGGTATACAGATTTTTTATTCTCAATGTTGTCAGAAAAGGAAAATGTAGACACAGTCGTTTTTCCTTATTCACGATTCGTTTGTGATGCGGAAAGGCTGGAGAATGACCCATTAGAAGAAATAGGACAAGGAATCATTTTTACAGAGTTTGGGAATTTTAAACGCAAAGTTATGAATGAGGAACAAATCAAGAATACGATGCGTTTATGGGAAGAACACCAAATGCGGCTTAAAAGCTGCATTAAAAGCCCCCAAACGGTGCTTATAGACTGTCACTCATTTCCAAGTGATTTATCTGATTGCAACATATGTATTGGACATAATGATGACTGGTCTTATAATAAGGATATAGTAGATGGTATTGAGAAAATATTTAAAAGCATGGGGTATTCTGTTGAAATCAACAAGCCGTATTCAAATTCCATTTCACCTAAAATGCCTTTCCCCTATACATCAGTAATGATTGAGGTTAATAAGCGTGTATATATGAATGAAAGTTTACTCCGTTTGGAATATAGCCCTTTAAAATGGATGAGGTGGGATGGAACATTAAAAAGGATATATGAGTTTTTAATGAAATAAACAGACTCAAATAAGCCCTAGTCTGAAAGAGATTAGGGCTTATAGGTATAACTTTTGATTTTTATATTCATAAAATCCTTACCTTTGCAAGCGAGAAGACGAATAGAAAGTCAATTTTATGGGAAGGATAGTTAAAGTTAGAGATGGTAATGGTAATATCTTTGAGATGGATGAGGATCTCCTTAATGGAGAACCTGCAAATCTTTCTAAGGAAGAAATTGAAAATCTTCCCAAGTTGGACATCTCTTCCTATTTAGAGAGAGGCTATATTTCGGCAAGTGACTATCGTAAACAAATAGTTGAATATGAAAAAGACTGTAGTTAAATTGAGTCATGAAGAATTGATGAAACTGATACATGATTCTGTAAAATCAATCCTTTGTGAAAGTGATGTTTGCAATAATGCGCAGACATGCCTCTCTTCAAATTTGGAAACACAACACAATGAAAATGATAATACATCTCATTTGGTGGACGAATTTGTTGGAAAGACCTTTATGTTTTATCTTATAAACAACATGGGAATTCCAGAACAAATTCTGTTTTCGTTCAATAAAATTATGAAGTGGGATTCAACAAAAGTAATTTTGAAAGGTAGCGTAATAGTCCATTCCACACAAATAAATGATGATAAAATAGTTATAGATTATAAAAAAAATATAGTGAAATATCACGAAAGTAGTAACAGGACTACATACCCACTTGAGATTGACAACAGGTTTAAACCTTTGTGGATCGAATTTTTGAATTGTCTTATGAATGAAATTAATTATAATGGGAAGGAAGGTACATCTGATAAGTAAGGAAGGTGACAAATTGGTAATTGAACATAGGGATTTCATGGATTCTCAGCTCAATGCTGATAATAGATATATAGACTATGAAGTCGATATCGACTGGTATTTGAACAATGGCTATATGTCATTGGAAGATATGAGAAAGTCAATAGAAGGTATAGCTCGTAATGACTTCGATGAGCAGTTGAAGTTGGACGAAATGAAAAAGTGGAGTGCTGAAGAACAAACTAGATACTTATGTCCTAATGGTGTTATGTCGATTGAGGAGTTTAGAGAATTGGGGCATAAAATGATAGATGAGTATTATAATGAACAAAATAATGAGCAGAAGTAAATTAAGAAACAAATGGATGCAAGAACGGTATAGAGGATTAGGGCGATATTTTGTAATAAGCAATATGAAGGATATTGATCGGAATCCCCATCGTTTAGATGAAGTACCAAAGAATAATCCTTCTCGCTACGTTACAACACATTGTTGCGCATATGTCCACTGGCTCCAAGAGTCAACATCGTTCGGTGGGCATAGTATCCCCAAGGGTGGTCATCGTAGGGTCAGTGGCCTGGTTCGTGCCAATGTGAAAGAAGAAGTCAGAAAACAAATAGAATCAGAATTGAATGAAGAAGGATAAGAAAGTATAAGTATGAGTATCTTCAAGGTAATACACTATATGTACAGCATGCATGATATACGTAAGTTACGATATCCCACATTTAAAGTGAAGAGGCATGAATATGTATATTTCAAGACTTTAGATGAGGTTGAAAGTTATGTGCAACATCAAACTCGGATGCGGAATAAGGCTACCGAAGTATTTCCTGTTGATAGTAAAAAGGTGTATCACTATGCCTATGTGGTATTAGAACTCCCCCTTGGAATGGAAGTTAATGTTTTTCATCTGGGACAAAATCTCTCCGTTAGGATATATCTGCCAGACGGAACTTTATGGGGAGTAAAACCTTATGCCGATTTCTTTCCTAGATATGGATTGGATTCTGACGGATTCAATTATTGGGGGAGAAGAAACCAATTTTGGGGACGAGATCCCGAAGAGATCAAGTTCAAACCAGGCGACGTGGTCGAGATTCTAGGATACCTGGGAAATGGCTATTGGAGTGAGGATGAAGTTAATCTGGCTATCATTGTAAAGACTCCTCCAACAACAGAAGAGGTGGCTGAGATGAGAAAGCAATATCTGGCTACGCATAGTGGTTTCGATGTCTGTGACCATGCCTTATGTCGTGAATTTGGCTGTCATTTAGATACTTATGAGGTTCTTTCTCAATGCTGTGACAGCATAGACCATGCTTCAACAATATCTGTCTTTCCACTAACAAAACCTATTTCATCAAAAAGGAGAAAAGCATTGCAGGCACTATATGATAATTACTTGGAAAAGAAAAATAAGGTACAAATTAAAGAGGGTGTTACAATAAGAAGTATTGACGAAGAAAAATATGTGACGTTGGAGGAGTTCATGGAACGAACAGCTTTTATTGAAAAAGGTCCAAGTCATGAAGATAAGTAAAAACAACGTGTTTTATTTGGTGGTTTACTCGTTTCTTTGTATCTTTGCACCTAAATAGTAAACAATATGGATTATGACATATCTCAATCAGTTTCACAAAGAGGCAGTGGAGAGGAAACTGCGGAAAATCGCAGAATCCATGAAATCGCCGATGAACTCCATCGACGCTGCCAACTATATGAAGCGCAACTTCGAGATGGCCAAGACAATGTAAGTCGTTTCGAAGTAGAAGAACGCGTTGCTGAGCAATATGCTAAGGAGAACGGCATGTGGATACCGATGAGCGACATTTTCGATCTGGGTGTTCCTGGTCCTAGTGGTAACGAAAACGACACATATGTTTCTAACGACATCATCTACAAGGTTAACAATCTTCTGAATACTGGTAGTATTCTGCGTTTGCTTGATAGAGTGATGTGGCATAACAATCTTTTTTATGATACGGCCTACACTTTGTATGGCTTTACTGGTTTCGATGGTCGTACCATTATGCCAGTTCTTCAACAGAAATTAGTAAAGGATGCTGTTCCTGCCACAGTTGTAGAAATTGAAACCTATATGGCTGCTATTGGATTCACTAAACAAAATGATAAAGGCCGTTTTGCCAACGAAGAATACGCTGTATGGGATCTTGTTCCGAGAAATGTCTTAAGAGATAAAGATGGGGATGTGTTTATCATAGATGCAGAAATAGCAAAAAAACAATAACACAAAGCACAATCGTTTGAATATATCGAACCCTGTTCTGAAAGAGATTAGGGCTTATAGGTATAACTTTTGATTTTTGTATTTCCTAAAATCCTTACCTTTGCAGGCGAAAATATATGAAAAATATGATGAAAAAGGTAAATTACTCGGAGTACGAAGGGAAGTATGATGAGCGTATCAAGGAGAGACTGGAGAAGGATCCGGGAAGTGTTGATGTTGAGATGATGAGGGAGAATCTCTATGGATATACGTTTACGAAGGCGTATGCCGAAGGAGAGATTCCTGATGAATTTTCAATGGATTATTGGGAAGAACGAGATCTTGATCCTGAGAATTCCAACTTTGAGGATTGTGAAATACCTGATGTGAGCAAATATATAAGGACTTTTAATAATATTGATTCTTTGTTGGAGGATGTGGATGATAGCCCCTATTTTGATGTTTCGCCTCAGGAGAAGTTAATCCTGGAAACGATTGATAGTACTGGTGACGGAAAAACACCAGAAACAGCCCTGTGTGTGATTGATGTTCACCAGGAGCATGAGTATATCCAGCGGGTAGTCAGACTCAGTGTCTTACAACTTGTCAGACAAAGTGTGGCAGGTGGGATTGATTGCCTGGAGTTGAGAGACTACGACGGCCGCATCGAAAAGGTATATTTCGATATCAGCCGCCGTTTTGAAGTGGGTTAATTGTAAACGAACTATTTCAAATACTGAAGGAAACTGAGGGCATCATCAGGAAGATGATAGTCCAGCTTGCCGTTGTCGCGGAGTTCCATGAGGAGGCGACCTAAGAGGCTGGGGCCGACATATTCGTTGCCAACGAGGTTCACACCCCAGGAATCGGCATCCTTATGCTTACGGGCATTGCGGGCAGTTTCGTCCTCTACGATGAAGAGCCCTTTGCTTCGCTCCAGTTCCTTGCGGAATGCTTCGCATTGCTCGTATTTGGTCTGGAGACAGAACTTCATGGCATCGACCACCATCTCGCCCCAATCATCCCGTATCCATTCGGGATGTTGGCGGTAGATGGGCTTCATGTGCATCTTAATGTTCATTCCAGCCTTTACAGCGTATTCACTCTTGATGCCTTCTTTGGCATCAGCAGTAGCACGGAACTTCATGAGGTGGAACAGTCGTTCGGTGCAGTCGATAGTTACGCCATCGACAACGATAGGGGCTTGATAGAAATTACCCAGTATGCCCCATTCGTCTTTTGTCTTACGGATACAGGCGCATTGGTCTGCCGGGTATCTCTGAATGTCGCTGTATTGGGGATAATATTGTTTGATCTGCTCGTGTAAACTCATGAGTATGTCGGATTAAAAACTATCAAGTGGTACTTCTTTCTGAGAGCCTTCAACGAGTTCTGGCTTCTTAGTCTTTTTGTCTATGGCCAGTTCAACTTTCTCGATCTTCTGGATGCGAATAACGTCTGGCTTCATGACGATGACATCGTAGTGAACAACTGGTTTGTCCCAAATGAAAGGTACTTTATTGTATATT
>Ga0247608_10005988_pt1 | contig 12956 bp, 10 predicted proteins | sample 176DNAGHGlowgp2_FD_193490 | JGI IMG/M metagenome (GOLD analysis project Ga0247608, IMG submission 193490) | Sheep rumen microbial communities from Palmerston North, Manawatu-Wanganui, New Zealand - 1766 DNA GHGlow gp2 | ecosystem: Host-associated > Mammals > Digestive system > Stomach > Rumen ... | reverse complement strand
GCTCCGGCAGCAGGCAGGCTTGCCCCTTCAAACCCTTCGGTCGCTTCGCTCCCTCGTCCCACCGCTGCGCTTCGCTTGCGGTCCCCCCGTTCATGAGCCACGGGCGGCTACGGTTTTCAGGGGCAACCTGCCTGCTGACCTGCGCCGGACTATACCTATATGCTTCTTTCGCGGAGACGCCGGGTGGCAGCAGCCTCCGGAAACCGTAGCCACCCTCGGCTCTGTAAGAGGGAGGGGCCCGCTGACGAAGTCAGTGGGAGGGGTCCGGCGCAGCCGGACGTTTCCGGAGGCTGGCTGCCACCGGCGCGAAGCGGAACGTAACAGAAGAGGCTAGGCGGTGAAACGGATAAAGCGCTCTTTTTGGAAGAAATCGCGGCGGATTTGGACGTTTTTTAGTCCTGCGGAGCGGAAGAGTGCGGCGGTTTCGGGGCCGAGGGCTTCGTTGATCTCGACGAGGCCGATGCCGCCGGGCGCGAGGAAACGCTGCGCCCAGCGCGCGATGGCGCGGTAGAAACGGAGCGGATCGTCGTCCGGGACGAACAAAGCAAGGGCGGGCTCCCAGTCCAGCACGTTGGGCCGCATCAGGGTACGCTCCCGCTCCATCACGTACGGCGGATTGCTGACAATCAGGTCGAACGGCCCGTAGGGAAACGCCTGTTCCGTATCCAGAACATCCGCTTGTAAATATCTAGGCCGGCGGGCAGCGGGTTGTCTCCCAGGGGCATTTCCGCAGCGAAGCGAGGACGTTTTTTCTTGCCCCTGGGGGACAAGCCCGCTGACGCCGGGAAATTGGCTTTCAGCATAAAGCAAGGCTTCCTCCGACAGGTCAACGCCAATCACCTCGGCCTCCGGAACCTCCAGGGCGAGCGACCAGGCGATGCAGCCGGAGCCCGTACAAAGGTCCAGCACGAGCGGGGCGGGGCGGCCGCGCAGTTCCGCGACGGCCTCCGCGACCAGCTGCTCCGTCTCGGGACGCGGGATCAGCACCCCGGGCCCGACGGAAAAGCGCCGTCCGCAGAACTCCGTGAAACCCAGCACGTACTGGATGGGCTCTCCCGCGCACAGGCGCCGCAGGTCGTCTTCCAGGCCGGCTTCCCGGTCGGCGGGGACCGGGGTCTGCGGCTCGACGACGTGGGTATAGCGCTCCACGCCCAGCCGCTCCCCGCAGAGCATCAAAACCAAACCCCTCGCCTCCGGCGAAGGGTACAGGTTTTCGAGGCTGGCGGCCGCGCGGCGGATGAAGTCGGCGAGCAGCACTAGCTGTTTTCGATGATGGTGGACAGGAACTCGGTCATGTCCAGTCCGGCGGTGCGGACCATCCGGGGCACGAGCGAGGCGCTGGTCATACCCGGAATTGTATTGATTTCCAGGAAGTAGAGACCGTCCTCGGCAAGGATATAGTCCATCCGGACGACGCCCCGGCAGCCCAGGCGGAAGTAGATCTTGGCCGTGGTCTGCTGGATGAGCTCCCGGACCTCGTCGGAGACGGGGGCGGGGCAGATTTCCTGGCTGTGGCCGTTGTACTTGGCGTCGTAGTCGAAATAGTCGTTCTCCGAGACGATCTCGATCAGCGGAAGCGTGGCGACCTTCGTGCCGTCGAAATACGCCGCGCAGGTCAGTTCTCGCCCGGTCACGCCCTGCTCGATGAGCACGGTGTGGTTCTCGCTGAAGGCGAACTGGACGGCGGGACCGATATCCTCGAAGCGGGTAACGCGCGTGACGCCGAAACTGGAACCGCCCTGCGTGGGCTTCACGAACACGGGGAACTTCAGCTTCCGCTTCACCTCGGCATCCACCTCGGCGTGGTCCATCCCGTGCCGGACATACACGTCCGGGGCGCATTTGGCAAGGCCGAGCTCCCGGATGTAGCACTTGCAGGCATACTTGTCGAAGACGATAGAGCAGACGCTGGAATCACAGGTGCTGCAGGGGATGCCGAGCATCTCCAGGTAACCCTCGAGCTGGCCCGTTTCGCCCGGTGCGCCGTGCTGCACGACATAGACGAAATCGAAATTGACCTTTTCGCCCAGGACGCGGACGGAAAAATCCGTCTTGTCCACTTCCGGACGTGCTCCTTCGGGGAAAGTAACCCGCATCGAATCCCGTTTCCGGGCGGCAACGAGCTGCCATCTGCCGAAACGGGCGAAGATCTCATAGATGTCATATTGGGTGCCGTCGATGCGCGAAGCGACGAACTCGCCGCTGCGGCAAGAAACTTCCCATTCGGAAGAATCGCTGCCGTACACCACTGCGATGGTCTTGTACTTGCTCATATCCTAGTTGAAATAGTATTCTTCTTCCTTGTCGCGTGTACCGGTCGCTCCGTCGGACCCCACGTAGTCGTCGCCATAGCCCCCGAGGAAGGTCCCGTCCGTGGCGCAGTTGTACTCGAGCGCGCCGCCGGTGGGAGCGAGGAAATGATCGCCTTCCATCGACCAGCCGATGGTCGGGTCCCCGAGGCACTTCTTCATCCAGATGCCCCAGATCGGCAGGGCGGCGTTGGCGCCCTGGCCCAGGGAGGTGGAGGTGAAGTGGACGTGCCGGTCTTCGCCGCCCACCCATACGCCAGCGGTGATGTTGGGCGTGTAGCCGATGAACCAGCCGTCGGAGTTGTCGTTGGTCGTACCGGTCTTGCCGGCGATCTCGCCCATCAGGCCGTACACGGAGCGCAGGCGGTTTCCGGTGCCCTCGGTGACGACGCCCCGCATCATGTTCACCATCAGGTAGGCGGTCTGCTCGGAGATGGCGTCCCGCTTCTGGTTGGTGAACTCGTCGATCACGCGGCCGTCGCTGTCAGTGATGCGGGTGACATACTGCGGCGTGACGTAGGTGCCGTGCGAGGGGAAGGTGTTGTAGGCGGCCACCATGTCGAAGACGGGCACTTCCGCCGAACCGACGCACAGGGAATAGACCTCCTCCAGGTGCGTCTGGACGCCCATCTGGTGGACCATGCGGACCAGGGCGGCCGGTCCGAGCTCCTTCATCAGGAAGGCGGAGATGTTGTTGGAACTGTGGGTCAGGCCCCAGCGCAGGGTGACGGTCTGGCCGATCCACTCCGATTTATCGGTGCTTCGCGGCGTCCATACCTGGCCGGTGGGCAGCACGAAGGTCTGCGGCAGGTTGACCACGCGGTCGCAGGGGGTCATCCCTTCCTGCATCGCAAGGGTGTAGAGATACGGCTTGATGGTGGAACCCACCTGGCGTTTGCCCTGGCGTACGTTGTCGTATTTGAAGTAGCGGTAGTTGGGGCCGCCGACATAGGCCTTGATGTAGCCGGTGCCGGGTTCGATGGCCATGAAGCCGCAACGCAGCATACCCTTATAATAACGGATGGAGTCGTCCGGGGTCATCGTGGTGTCCACGTAGCCCTTTTCGTTCCAGGAGAAGACGCGCATCTTCTCCGGCTTGGAGAACTGCGCGAAGATCTCCGCATCGCTCTTTCCGGCGCGGTGCTGCAGGCGGTAGCGGTCGCTCCAGCGGCGCGCCTGGTTCATCAGCGACTCCGCCATCTTGCTGTCCACGTCGTTGGCGAAGGGGCGGTTGCGCTTGCCCCGGAGTTCGCGGTCGAAGGCCTTCTGGAGGTTCTTGCCGAGGTGCTCCTCGACCGCTTCCTCGGCGTACTGCTGCATCTTGTAATTGATGGTCGTGTAGATGCGCAGGCCGTCGCGGTCCAGGTCGTAGCGCTCTCCGTCGGGCTTCTTGTTCTTGTTCAGCCAGCCGTAGATGGGGTCGTCGCGCCAGCGGAGGGAGTCGTGGGCGAAGTCCTCCGGATACTGGTAATCGGAGCGCTTGGGCCGCGTGGCGTTCATATCGCGGCGGAGCATGTCGCGGAAATAGGGGGCGTGGCCGGCGTTGTGGTCCTGGACTTCGAAATGCAGGGTGATGGGGATCTGCCGGATGGAATCGCGCTCGGCGGCGGTCAGGTAGCCGTTACGCTCCATCTGCCCGATCACGAAGTTGCGCCGCTCCAGGGAAAGGTCGGGGTTGAGGACCGGGTTGTAGCGGGTGGGCTTGTTGACCATGCCCACCAGCAGGGCGGCCTCCTCGACGGTCAGGTCGGCGGGCTCCTTCGCGAAGTAGGTTTCCGCGGCGGCCTTGACGCCGTAGGCGCTGCTGCCGAAGAAGATGGAGTTGAGGTACATGTCCACGATCTCGTTCTTGGTGTAGTCCCGCTCGATCTTGACGGCGGTAATCCACTCCTTGAGCTTGATGAAGACCATCTGGAACTTGCTGCGGATTTCATGGCGGGGATAGAGCGTCTTGGCCAGCTGCTGCGAGATGGTGCTGCCGCCGCCCTGGCTGGAGTCGCGCAGCAGGAGCGTCTTCACGAGCACGCGGGCGAGGCCCTTCATGTCGATGCCGGAGTGCCGGTAGAAGCGGGCGTCCTCCGTGGCGACGGCGGCATTGACGAGATGCGGGGACAACTCGTTATAACTTACATAGGTACGGTTCTCGATATGGAACGTGGCGAGCACCTCGCCGTTCTCAGCGATCACCTGGGTGGCAAGCTTGTTCTCGGGGTGCTCCAGCTCCTCGAACGAGGGGATCTTCGCAAAGATGCCCACCAGCAGCAACAGGAGGAGCACCAGGGCGAACGGAGCCGCTACCAGGATCCAAAACCACTTTATTATCTTCTTTTTGGTAATCTCTTTCATCAGCCGGAAATTTTGTCATAATAAATTATGACCCCTTCTTATCGGTCGCAAAATTAACGATTATATTTTGAAAATTACCGAGTTTCTCATTTTCTTTGCAGTCCGAAAATGAATTGTTGAAGCAATGGAGGGGAATTTAGTTATTGTCGAGTCGCCTACCAAGGCGCACACCATCCAGAATTATCTGGGAAAAGGATATACGGTCAAATCGAGTTTCGGACACATCCGGGACCTGCAGGAAAAAAGCCTCAGCGTGGACGTGGCTGCGGGGTTCAAACCCGAATACGTCGTTCCCGCCGACAAGCGCAAGGTGGTGGCCGAACTCAAGAAGGCCGCCTCGCAGGCCAGCATCGTCTGGCTCGCTTCCGATGAGGACCGGGAAGGGGAGGCCATTTCCTGGCACCTGGTCGAGACGCTCGGTCTGGACCGCAGCCGCACCCGCCGCATCGTCTTCCACGAGATTACCCGGGATGCCATCAACAACGCCATCCTGAATCCCCGCGACATCAACGACAACCTGGTGAACGCCCAGCAGGCCCGCCGCGTGCTGGACCGTCTCGTCGGCTTCGAATTGTCCCCGATCCTGTGGCGCAAGGTGCGCCGGGGCCTGTCCGCCGGCCGCGTGCAGTCCGTCGCGCTCCGGCTCGTCGTGGACCGTGAGAAAGAGATCATCGCCTTCACCAATACACCTTATTATCGTGTGGAAGGTTCCTTCTTGGCGAAGGGCGCCAGAATCAAGGGTGTGCTGGACACCCGTTTCGAGGCGCCGGAGCAGGCGCGCGCCTTCCTGACCGACAGCATCGGCGCGTCCTACCGCGTCGCTTCCGTCGAGAAGAAGGACGCCGTCCGCTACCCCGCGCCGCCGTTCACCACGTCCACCCTGCAGCAGGAGGCATCGCGCAAGCTCCGTTTCCCGGTCAGCCTGACGATGCGCCTCGCCCAGGCCCTCTACGAGCGCGGTCTGATCACCTACATGCGTACGGACTCCACCAACCTGTCCGCGCTGGCGCTCGGCACCTCCAAGCAGTTCATCCTGGACAACTTCGGCCCGGAGTATTCCCACCCGCGCCAGTTCAAGACCCATACCAAAGGTGCGCAGGAGGCCCACGAGGCCATCCGCCCGACTTTCATCGCGAATACGCAGATCGAAGGGACCGCGCAGGAGAAGAAGCTCTACGACCTGATCTGGAAGCGCACCGTCGCCTCCCAGATGGCCGAGGCCAAGGTGCTCGGCACGACGCTCAAGCTCGCGTCCGACAAGCGCAGCGAGCAGTTCACCGTGCAGGCCACCGAGATCCTTTTCGACGGCTTCCTCAAACTTTATATGGAAGGCAGCGACGACGAGGTGCAGGACGACGGCAACGCCATCCTTCCGCCGCTCGAGGTCGGCGACGCGCTGACCGGAAAGGGCATCGTGGCGGAATGCAAGTTCAGCAGCGCGCCTCCGCGCTATTCCGAGGCCACGCTGGTCAAGAAACTCGAAGAACTGGGCATCGGCCGCCCGTCCACCTACGCCCCCACCATCTCCACCCTGACCACGGGGCGCGGATACCTCTTCAAGGGGGACGTCGAAGGGCGCAAGGTCCCGGTGACGAACTTCGCCCTGAAGGGCTCCTCGGTGAGCGAGACCGTCAAGACCGAAACCGTGGGTGCCGAGCGCGGCAAGCTCATCCCCCAGGAGATCGGCATGATCGTGACGGATTACCTGATGGAGCACTTCCCGCACATCATGGACTACGACTTCACGGCCAACGTGGAGAAGGACTTCGACGACATCGCCGAGGGCAAGCTGGTCTGGAACGACGTCATCGCGGCGTTCTACGACGGCTTCCACAAGACGGTGGAGGAGACGATGGACAACGGGCAGTACAGCCACGTGGAGCGCGTGATCGGCGTGGACCCGGCCGACGGACGTACCGTCATCGCCCGCTACGGGCAGTTCGGCGCCTATGTGCAGAAGGGGGAGGGCGACGACCGCCAGTCCGCCAGCCTCGCCAAGGGCCAGCTCATCGAGACGCTCACCCTCGAGGAGGCGCTCGCGCTGCTGGAGTTCCCCCGCCTGGTGGGTGAACTGGACGGCGTGGAGATCCGGATCTTCAAGGGCCGCTTCGGCCCGTACATCAAATACGGCGACAAGAACATCTCCCTGCCGCGCGGCGCCGATCCCGGGCGGATCGGCTATGAGGAATGCCTCCCGCTGGTGCAGGAAGCCGTCGCCGGCCCCGCCGCCGTGCCCGTGATCCGGGAGTTCGCCTCCGGAATCAGCATCCTCAACGGCCGCTACGGCCCCTACATCAAGTTCGACGGGCGCAATTTCCGCATCCCGCGCGGCAAGGATGCGGCGGCCCTGACCGAGGAGGACTGCCGCGGCATCATCGAGGCCGCCCCGGCCCCGGACGCCGCGCCGAAAGCCAGACGTTACAAGAAAAGATCATAGTGTATTATGCCTACTTTCCAGATTGATGCAATCGACCGGAAAATCCTTTCCTACCTGGTGAACAACGCCAGGATGCCCTTCCTGGAGATCGCCCGCGAATGCGGCATCTCGGGCGCGGCCATCCACCAGCGGGTACACAAGATGGAAAGCAACGGGGTCATCACCGGCTCCCGGATGGTCGTCAAGCCGGCCGCCCTCGGCCTCAACGTCTGCGCGTTCATCAGCGTGAACCTGTCGGAGGACAACAAGTATCCGGACGTCGTGGCTGCGCTCAAGCACATTCCCGAAATCGTGGAATGCCACTTCGTCACGGGCAAGGCAGCCCTTTTCCTGAAGGTATATTGCTTTGACAACGAGCATCTTATGAGCATCCTGCTCAACACGATCCAGCGGATTCCGTACATCCAGTCCACGGATACGATGATCTCCCTCGACCAGTCCTTCGAACGCGAAGTGTGGGTCAAGGATTACAAGAGCACGAGCTTCCACGCTATATCTTCCGTGTAAGGACCGCCTCGGCGAGGACCAGGTCCTCCGGCGTGGTGATCTTGAGATTGAACCGCTCCCCTTTGATGAAGGAGAGCGGTATTCCCTTGCTCTCCGCGACCGAAGCGTCGTCGGTGAAGGCCAGGTCGTAGGCCTGCCGGTAGGCCGCCCGGATGTCTTCCGAGAGGAACATCTGCGGGGTCTGCACCCCGACGGTCTTCGACCGGTCCGGGGCGGGCGTGCCGGGCTCGGTGGACCGGAGCGTGTCCACGATGCCCACGACGGGCAGCAGGGCGCGCGTGCCGCCTTCCTGCATCCGGGTGAACATCCGCCGGACCAGGTCCGGGGAAACCAGGGGCCGCACGCCGTCGTGGATGGAGACGACGGCGCCGTCGGGCACCTTCCGCAGGGCGTTCTGGACCGAGTGGAAGCGCGTCAGGCCGCCGGCGACGAGGACCTGGGGGCAGTCGAAGGAATGGACCGCGCAGAGGTTCTTCCAGGTCTGGAAGTGGATGCGGGGCAGCACGGTGACGACGGTCATCTCCGGTTCGGCCTCCAGGAAGCGTTCTATCGTCCACTGGAGGATGGGTTTTCCGTCCAGAAGCAGGAACTGTTTCGGGACGTCTCCGCCCATCCGGGTACCGCTTCCGCCGGCCACGAAAATGCCATAAATTTTTCTGCGCATGTTGGTCTTTTCTTTCCACAAATTTACGGAATTTTATTTACTTTTGTAATTCAAACAGTAACTGGCAAGACGTTATGGCTTTTTCATTTTTGAACCAGGAGCTGGCCATCGACCTCGGCACCGCCAACACGGTCATTTACCAGAATGACCAGATTGTGCTGGACGAACCCAGCATCGTGGCCATCGACAATAATACGGGCAAGTGCATGGCCCTCGGCCGGCAGGCGAAACTCATGCACGAGCGTACTTCTCCGGGCGTCAAGACCGTCCGGCCGCTGCGCGACGGCGTGATCGCCGACTTCAACGCGGCGGAGATGATGATCCGCGGCTTCATCAAGCAGGCGGGCGGCCGCCGCCGCCAGCTCTTCACGCCGAACCTCAAGGTGGTGGTGGGCATCCCCTGCGGTTCCACGGAAGTGGAGATCCGCGCCGTGCGCGACTCCACGGAGCACGCCGGCGGACGCGACGTTTACCTGATCTTCGAACCGATGGCGGCCGCGCTCGGCATCGGCCTGAACGTCGTGGCGCCGCAGGGCAATATGGTCGTGGACATCGGCGGCGGCACCACCGAGATCGCCGTCATCTCGCTCGGCGGCCTCGTCGTACACGAGAGCATCCGGACCGCCGGCGACGTGTTCACGAGCGACATCCAGTATTACCTTCGCCAGCAGCACAACATCAAGGTGGGCGAAATCACCGCCGAGAAGATCAAGATGGCGGTGGGCGCCGTGATTCCCGACCTGACGGACGAGGAAGAGCCGGCGCCGTTCATCGTGCGCGGCCCGAACCTGATGACGGCCCACCCCGTCGAGGCCACGATCACCCACCAGGAGATCGCGCACTGCCTGGACAAGTCCATCGCGAAAATCGAGACTTCCATCCTCCACGTCCTGGAGAACACCCCGCCGGAGCTCTACTCCGACATCGTCGAGAACGGCATCTTCCTGTCGGGCGGCGGCGCCCTGCTGCGCGGCCTCGCCCGCCGTTTCCAGGACAAGGTCAACATCCAGTTCCACGTCTCCGAGGACCCGCTCCATGCGGTGGCCCGCGGAACGTGCGATGCGCTCAAGCATACCGACCGCTACTCTTTCCTGATGCGTTAGGATGCCACAGGGCCGGAAGACGTCTTCTTTCCTTGTCAGCGCGGCAATCTTCATTCTGTTGGAGGTTGCTGCGCTTGCGATGCTACAGGCCACTTCCACCCTGCAGGACATCTGGATCAACCGCGCCTCGCACCGGACGATGGCCTTCCTGTGGGGCCACGGGGAGTCGGTGCGGAGCCACTTCCAGCTGGAGCGGCTCAACCGTGAGCTCCAGGAGGAGAACGCCCGCCTGCAGGCGCAGCTGCGCGCCTACGGGCGCCTGGAGGCGGAGCGGGAGGAACTCGCCCGGATGGCGGCGCGCGATTCGGCCTCCTACCGCTACATCCCCGCCACCGTGGTGAAGATGAGCCGCAACCGCAGCCACAACTACATCATCCTCAACAAAGGCTCGGAAGACGGCGTCCGCCCCCAGAGCGGCATCATCTCCGACAAGGGCGTGGTCGGCATCGTGGAGGCCGTGGACCGGCACTACTCCTACGGGCGCACGCTGATGGACCTGCAGATGAGCGTCGGGGCCCGGATCGGCCGGACCGAGGTCGTCTCGCTGCTTTCCTGGGACGGGATCCGGTCAAACGGCGCCGTGGTCCGCAACCTGCCGCCGCATTATTCCGTCGAGCCGGGCGACACCGTCCGGACGAGCGGCTATTCTACGATCTTTCCGCCGGACGTGCCGATCGGCGTCACGGGGGAGTCCCACCTGGTCGAAGGTTCGACCCGCGCCGTGGACGTCACCCTGTTCCAGGACTTTTCCACGGTCCGCTACGTGACGGTGGTGGAGAATCTCGAACGCACGGAAATCATGGCCCTGGAGGCCGCAGGGGAGGGTGAGCAATGAGACTGGGCGGCCTGAAATACTTCCTGCTTTTCCTCGCGCAGGCGGTGCTGTGGAACTATTTCAATTTCTCGCAGTTCATCGTCATCGCCATCCTGCCGGCGATGATCCTGTGCCTGCCCATCTCCCGGAGCACCGTGGAGGCGATGCTCATCGCCTTCGTGACGGGGGTGGCGACCGACTTCCTGGTAACCGGGCAGCTGGGCCTGACCGCTTTCGCCCTGGTGCCGGTGGCCCTGATCCGCCGCGGGGTGATCTCGCTGGTCTTCGGCTCCGAACTCTTCGCCCGCGGCGAGGAGCTCTCGGTACGCCGGCTGGGCTGGCTGAAGTTCGTCCCGGCGGTCCTGCTGATGACGGGAGCCTTCCTGCTGCCCTACATCTGGCTGGACGACGCCGGCACGCGCCCCTTCTGGTTCGGCGCGGCCAAGTTCGGCCTTTCTCTCCTGCTGAGCGGCTTCGTGTCCGTGTTCATCTGCGACATCCTGCTTGAAGATACCGCCGCGCGATGGAGATGAACCGGAAAAACAGGCTTGTGATCGGGCTGGTGGCCGTTTCGGCCATCCTGCTGGGGAAGATTTTCTATATCCAGATCGTCAACGACAAGTACAAGAAGGACGCGTCGAACAACTCGATGGTCTATAACTACGTCTATCCCCCGCGGGGGGTCATCTACGACCGCAACGGGGAGATCCTGGTGGGCAACGAGGTCTGCTACGACATTTCCGTGACGCCGCGCGACGTAAGGCCGTTCGACACCCTGGCGCTCGCTGCGGCGCTGGACACCACGGCGGATTTCATCCGCGAAAGGATGGCCTACTATGAGCTTTACCGCACGCGGATCGGCTACCAGACGCTGTCGTTCATCAAGCACATCACGCCGGAGAACTACATCAAGTTCGCCGAGGAGGCCTACCGCTTCCCCGGCTTCAAGGCGGAAGTGCGCAGCGTGCGGCAATACCCCTTCAACGCCGGCGGCAACCTGCTGGGTTACATCTCCGAGGTGGACGCGGACTTCATCAAGGAACATCCCGACTACCGTTCGGGCGACTATGTGGGCAAGACCGGCCTGGAGGCCGCGATGGAGGACAAGCTGCGCGGCGTGAAGGGCTACCACATCTACCTGCGGGACTCCCGCAACCGCCTCCAGTCCCCTTACAAGGACGGCGAGGAGGACAAGCCCGCCGAGCCGGGCCGGGACGTCGTGTCGACGATCGACGCGCACCTGCAGCAGTACGGCCAGCGGCTGATGGAGGGCAAGGTGGGCTCCGTCGTGGCCATCGAGCCGTCCACCGGCGAGATCCTGGCGATGGTGTCCAGCCCGGGCATCGACGTGGACGTGCTCAGCGACATCGGCAAGCATTACGCCGAGATTGCGCGCAATCCCCGCAAGCCGATGTTCAACCGCACCGTGATGGCGTCTTATCCGCCGGGCTCCGTGTTCAAGCTCATCAACGGCCTGATCGGCCTGCAGGAGGGCGTGCTGGTCCCGTTCGACAGCTATCCCTGCAACCACGGCTTCCCCTATGGCGGCAACCGCCGGCTCGGCTGCCACGGCCACGCCTCGCCGCTGAACCTGCTGAGCGCGATCGCCACGTCCTGCAACGGCTATTTCTGCTATGTCTTCCGCAATATCCTGGACAACCGGCGTTACGGCAGCACGGCGGCGGCTTTCGACCGCTGGCGGGAGTATGTGCTGAGCTTCGGCTTCGGCCGCAAGCTGGGCAGCGACTTCCCCTCCGAGCTGGGTGGCAACATCCCCACTTCCGCCTTCTACAACAAGGTGTACGGGGAGGGCCGCTGGCGCTTCCAGACCGTCATCTCCCTGTCCATCGGGCAGGGCGAGATCGGCGCCACGCCGCTTCAGATCGCGAATCTGGCGGCCACGATGGCGAACCGCGGCTATTACTACATCCCCCACATCGTGAAGGATTCCGAGGGAGTCGAGATCGATCCCAAGTACAAGGAGCGCCAGTACACCCTCGTGGACACGACGCATTTCAAGACCTGCGTGGAGGGGATGTACATGGCCGTGAACGGCGGCGGCTCGGCGGGCGGCACCGCTTTCAGCGCCCGCATCCCCGGCCTGGACGTTTGCGGCAAGACCGGCACCGCCCAGAACCCGCACGGAAAGGACAATTCCGTGTTCATCTGCTTCGCCCCCAAGGACAATCCGAAGATTGCCGTGGCGGCTTACGTCGAGAACGCCGGCTTCGGCGCCACCTGGGCGCTGCCGGTGGCTTCCCTGATGCTGGAGAAATACATCAACGGCGAGATTTCCTCCGAGCGCAAGTACCTGGAGGACCGCCTGCTGACCACCCGCTTCTTCTGATATGGCGACGCTCGAAACAGGATCTTTCGACAGGGGACTCGGCAAGACCGTGGACTGGCGGCTCGTGGGCTGCTACCTGGCGCTGGTGCTGATCGGCTGGCTGAACATCTACGCCTCCATCCACTCCGCCGAGCCGGGGTCCATCTTCTCCTGGTCGGTGCGCAGCGGCAAGCAGGCGATCTGGATCGCGACGGCGGTCGTGCTGGACGTCCTCATCCTGTTCGTCGTGAACCCGCGGCTCTGGGAGGTCATATCCCCCTATGCCTACGTGGCGGTGTTTTTCCTGCTGGTACTGGTCATCTTCGTGAGCAAGGACGTGAAAGGCTCGCATTCGTGGTTCGAGCTGGGGCCGGTCAAGTTCCAGCCGGCGGAGATATCCAAGATCACCACTTCGCTGCTGCTGGCGATGGTGATGAGCAAACCCAATTT
>Ga0247608_10005984_pt1 | contig 12960 bp, 10 predicted proteins | sample 176DNAGHGlowgp2_FD_193490 | JGI IMG/M metagenome (GOLD analysis project Ga0247608, IMG submission 193490) | Sheep rumen microbial communities from Palmerston North, Manawatu-Wanganui, New Zealand - 1766 DNA GHGlow gp2 | ecosystem: Host-associated > Mammals > Digestive system > Stomach > Rumen ... | reverse complement strand
TAATGCCAATAAGTCCAAAGCAATGATCGCCATGAAGGTGTGTGATAAATATATGTCCTAATTTCTCAAATGATAAACCCGAGCGCCTCAGTTGTACCTGTGCCCCCTCTCCGCAATCTACCATGAAAAGTTTTCCTCTGCATTCTACGACCTGCATGGACGACATATGTCGCAATGTTGGCAGGGCGCTTCCGCATCCTAATATATGTACACGAAACGGTTCCATTTATTTCTACATGTCAAATTCATCGTCGTAGCCTTCATCGAGTACTACGCCGTTAAGGTCTTCTTCTGTATATTCTTCACCTGCAGGATGTGTGTATTCATATGTCTCTTGGTCTTCGTCTGTTGACCTGAGTGTCAATTCATTATCAGTCAGTTTAATGATATCATAAACCAGAATCTCCTCTGCATCGATGCCGTCCTCTCTGGTTATTGTGAATTGTAATTGGCCATTGAATATTCTCCACGATTTGTATACGATGGTGCTTTGGTCTATACTTTCAGCCACACCACCTCGCAGGATTCGTACGCCAGTCTCGTTACTGCCGTCCATGGGATTCGGCATCACCCAATCACCGTTGAGCATAGATTTATTAATCACAAGAATAGCCTGCGTTGTGTCAGAGTTGACTATCAGTGCCATCTCGTCTCCCACGGCATAGCCGCCTAGTATTTTTCCTTTCTCGTTGGCTCTTGCTGTGCTGACGGTAATGGTGTCACCACCGTCAGTAATAATCTGTAAGGTGTTCATGGCAGAGCCCTCTGCACAGAATCCATAAATAGCGGTGTCGCGTAAGAGATAGTCCACTTTTTCTTCTTCAGAAGCATTGCTGTTAGATGTCCCTTTCGGTCCGCAACTGATGCATAACACAATAGCAATAATTGCTGTTATGAATAAATTTTTTTTCATTGTTAGTCAGTTTTATTTTTCTTCTTTCTTTGCTTCATTCCATAGTTTATCCATTTCTTCTAACGACATCTCTGTCAGAGGTTTACCAGCCTTTATACTGTGCTCCTCTATGTAGTTGAATCGATGGATAAATTTCCTGTTTGTACGTTCCAGTGCATCGTCAGGATTTAGCTTGTAGAGACGGGCTGCGTTGATGACAGAAAATAAGAAGTCACCCAGTTCGTTGGTCGATTTTTCCTTATCCTCTTTTGCCAACTCTTCCTCTAATTCTCTGAGTTCCTCGTGCACCTTGTTCCAAACATCCTCCTTCTGTTGCCAGTCGAAGCCCACGTTGCGTGCCTTGTCTTGAATACGATAAGCCTTGATGAGCGAGGGTAGGGCAGCTGGCACCCCGCTCAATACACTCTTGTTGCCGTCTTTCTCTTTCAGTTTAATCTGTTCCCAGTTCTGCAACACCTGTTCTGATGTCTTCGCATTGGCAAACTCGCGTTCCGAGTCATCCTCACCAAAGGGCAGAGGTTTTGGTTCAGGGGCACCCACCTGCGAGGGGTGATAAATGTGTGGATGACGGAAGATAAGCTTGTCGGTCTCTGTGTTCAGTACGTCAGTGATATCGTAGAGGCCTTCCTCGCGTGCAATCATTGCATAGAAACATGTGTGCATGAGTACATCGCCCAGTTCCTTCATCATATCGTGCGAGTCGCCACGCATGATGGCATCACATAGTTCAAAGGTTTCTTCAATCGTATTTGGTCGAAGACTTTCGTTTGTCTGTTTTTTGTCCCATGGGCATTTCTCCCTGAGTTGGTCCAGTACGTCAAGAAGACGTCCGAAGGCCTTCATTTGTTCTTCTCGTGTATGCATACCGTTTTTGTTATGAATTTATTTTATGATGCAAAGGTACGAAAAGTATTCCGAATGACAAAAGATATTTTTAAAATTAAACGGAGAAAAATCAGTCATTAAGTTTTCTTTGTTTCAATTTTTCTTTGTACCTTTGCAGGCAAAATAGAGAAAGCATTTATAAATAGGTATGGAAATAGCAAGTAAGTACGACCCAAAAGAGGTCGAAGGAAAATGGTATCAGTATTGGCTTGACAACAAATTGTTCAGTTCTAAACCAGATGGTCGTGAACCCTATACAGTTGTTATTCCGCCCCCCAATGTGACGGGTGTTCTTCATATGGGGCATATGCTGAATAACACGATTCAGGATATCTTGGTTCGCCGTGCCCGTATGGAGGGTAAGAACGCTTGTTGGGTACCGGGTACCGACCACGCTTCTATTGCTACCGAGGCAAAGGTGGTAAAGAAGTTGGCCAGCGAAGGTATTAAGAAGCGTGACCTGACACGTGAACAATTTCTTGAACATGCATGGGATTGGACCCATGAGCATGGCGGCATCATTCTGAAGCAGTTGCGCCGTTTGGGCGCTAGTTGCGACTGGGACCGCACCGCCTTTACTATGGATGAAAAGCGTAGTGAAAGCGTTATCAAGGTTTTCGTTGATCTCTACAATAAGGGCCTGATTTATCGTGGTCTTCGTATGGTTAACTGGGATCCCAAGGCTTTGACAGCCCTGTCAACCGAGGAGGTTGTCTATAAGGAAGAACAGAGCCATCTGTTCCACCTGAAGTATTATGTTGACGGTTTGACATCTCTTGACAATGAAGAGACCTTGAAGGCCGAAGGCAATGTTATCCATAAGGATGTTAAGGGCTACTACGCTGTTGTTGCCACCACCCGTCCTGAGACTATCATGGGTGATACGGCTATGTGTATCAACCCCAAGGATCCCAAGAACCAGTGGCTCAAGGGGCGTAAGGTTATTGTGCCTTTGGTGAACCGTGTTATCCCTGTTATCGAGGACCGTTATGTGGACATCGAGTTCGGTACAGGTTGTCTGAAGGTGACACCTGCTCACGATACCAACGACTATATGCTGGGTAAGACCCACAACCTTGAGACTATTGATATCTTCAATGCTGATGGTACTATTTCTAACCAGAGCACCCTCTATGTTGGCATGGACCGATTCGAGTGCCGTAAGCAGATTGCCAAGGACTTGCAGGAGGCTGGTCTGATGGAAAAAATCGAGGACTATGTCAATAAGGTTGGCTATTCTGAGCGTAACCCCGATACCGCTATTGAGCCCCGTCTATCATTGCAGTGGTTCCTGAAGATGCAGCACTTTGCTGACATCGCACTGCCTCCTGTGATGAACGACGAACTGAAGTTCTATCCCGCTAAGTATAAGAATACCTATAAGAACTGGCTGGAGAATATTCAGGACTGGTGTATTTCTCGTCAGTTGTGGTGGGGACACCGTATTCCCGCTTATTATTACAATGATAACGACGACTATGTGGTAGCTGTTACCCGCGAGGAGGCTCTGAAGCTGGCTCAGCAGAAGGACGCTAACGTGACTGATGCCGACCTGCGTCAGGACGAGGACGCACTTGACACATGGTTCTCTTCTTGGCTGTGGCCTATCTCGTTGTTCGATGGTATCAACAATCCCGGCAACGAGGAAATCAAGTACTACTATCCCACCAGCGATTTGGTGACTGGTCCCGATATCATCTTCTTCTGGGTGGCTCGTATGATTATGGCCGGCGAAGAGTATATGGGTACTTTCCCCTTCAAGAATGTGTACTTCACCGGTATCGTCCGTGATAAACTGGGCCGAAAGATGTCTAAGTCGCTCGGTAACTCACCTGACCCCATCGACCTCATCGAGAAGTTTGGTGCCGACGGCGTGCGTATGGGTATGATGCTCTCTGCACCTGCAGGTAATGATATCCTCTTCGACGAGGCACTTTGCGAGCAGGGACGTAACTTCAATAATAAGATTTGGAACGCCTTCCGTCTGGTTAAGGGTTGGCAGGTAGTTGACGGTTCTGCCTCAGCAACAAACAAGACTGCCGTTGCTTGGATGGAAGCTCGTATCAAGCAGGCCAACGAGGAGTTGAAGGACCACTTCTCCAAGTATCGTATCAATGATGCTCTGATGACTGTCTATAAACTCTTCTGGGACGAGTTCTCTCAGTGGTACCTTGAGATGGTGAAGCCCGCCTATAAGGATGGCGTGCAGCAGCCCATCGATTGCGAGACCTATGATGCCACCCTGCGTTTCTTCGAACTCTTGCTCAAGATGCTGCATCCCTTCATGCCTTTCATCACAGAGGAACTGTGGCAGGCGCTCTATGAGCGTAAGGAGGGTGAGAGCATCATGCGCGACAGCCTCGTGCTTGACGCTCCTACAGCAGAGGAACTGAAACTCATCGAGAATATTGAACTGGTGAAACAGGTTGTCTCTGGCGTTCGCACTGTTCGTAGTCAGAAGAACATTGCTCCTAAAGAGCAGCTTACACTCCAGACTATCGGTCAGAACCAGTTCGAGGTCTACAATGACGTCATCATGAAGATGGGCAACCTCTCTTCAATCGACGTGGTAGAGGCGAAAGACCCCTCAGCTTCTGCCTTCATGGTAGGAACTGATGAGTTTGCCGTTCCTCTGGGCGACCTTATCGACGTGGCTGCAGAGATTCAAAAAATGGAAGCACAACTCAAACACCTTGAGGGATTCAAGGCTGGCGTTGAGAAGAAGCTCTCTAACGAGCGTTTCGTTCAGAATGCGCCTGAGGCCGTGGTGGCTCTGGAGCGCAAGAAGTTGGCAGACTCAGAAGAGAAGATTGCCGCTCTGAAGGAATCAATTAATGCACTTAAGAAATAATAATTATCAGGATAATTTATGGAATGGTTTGTTAATCTATTTGCTAATACAAATTCGGTGGCGCACATCGCGTTGATATACGCCATCGTGATTGCCGTGGGTGTGTACCTCGGTAAAATAAAACTTTTTGGAATCTCATTGGGTGTCACCTTTGTGCTCTTCGCGGGTATCGTGGTGGGTCACATCTACAAGATCTACTGTCCGGAGTCAGAATTTGCTGCTCCGGGCGACACGCTGACCTTCATTCAGGACTTCGGATTGATTCTCTTCGTCTTTATGATTGGTCTGCAGGTAGGTCCTGGCTTCTTCGAGAGTTTTGGTAAGGCAGGTCTGAAACTCAACGCACTGGCTGCTTCGGCTATCGTGCTCAACATCGTAGTGATGTTTGCCTGCTACTTTATCTTCTTCTACCAGAAGCATGATGTCAACGACCTGCCTATGATGGTTGGTACTCTTTATGGTGCTGTGACCAACACCCCTGGTCTTGGTGCTGCCAACGAGGCCCTGAACTCAGTGTTTGGACAGTTGAACCTGCCCGTACCTCAGATTGCATCGGCCTATGCTTGTGCCTATCCTTTGGGTGTGCTTGGTATCATTGGTGCCACTATCCTGGTGCGTTATCTCTGTCGTGTGAAGCTCGAACAAGAAGAGGCTGTCCTTGAGGAGCAGGCTGGTGCCAATGCTAATCAGAAGCCTCACCACATGCACCTTGAGGTGTCTAACAAGTATCTTGAGGGCAAGACAGTGCTTCAGGTGCACAACTTCCTGAACCGTGATTTTGTGGTATCTCGTATTCTGCACGATGGTCATGTGTCTATCCCTAATCGTGATACCGTGTTCCATGTGGGCGACCAGATGTATATCGTTTGTGCCGAGGCCGATTACGAGGCTATCGTTGCTTTCATCGGACCTGTTATTGAGGTTGACTGGGAACAGCAGGATCAGCCCCTGGTTTCTAAGCGTGTACTGGTGACCAACCCCAAGATTAACGGTAAATCATTCGGTCAGATGCACTTCTCAAGTGTATATGGTGTCAATGTGACTCGTGTGACCCGTCACGGCATGGATATCTTCGCATCACCCAACCTTCCCTTGCAGGTAGGTGACCGTATTATGGTGGTAGGTCCTCAGGATGATGTTGACCGTGTGGCTAATATGATGGGCAACAGTATCAAGCGTCTGGATGCACCTAATATCGCTACTATTTTCGTAGGTATCATCATTGGTATCATCTTCGGCTCACTGCCCTTCATCCCTGGCATGCCTCTGATGAAGCTGGGTATCGCTGGTGGTCCGCTGATTATCGCCATCCTGATAGGTCGTTATGGCTATAAGATGAAGCTGGTGACCTATACCACCACTTCTGCTAATATGATGTTGCGCGAGATTGGACTGGTGCTCTTCTTGGCTTCTGTGGGTATCAAGGCAGGTGCCAACTTCTTTGATACGGTGATGACGGGCGATGGTGTGCTCTATGTGCTTACCGGTTTCCTTATCACTATTATACCTATATTAATAGTAGGTCCTATTGCCCGTCGTATGAAGTTCAACTACTTCACCATCGCAGGTATGCTGGCCGGTACCTATACTGATCCCCCCGCATTGGCTTATGCCAACAGCATCTGCTCTAAGGAGGCACCCGCAGTAGGCTATTCTACGGTTTATCCGTTTGCCATGTTCCTGCGCATCCTGACGGCTCAGCTCATTGTGCTGTTCTGCTGTGGGCAACTCTTTTAATGCTACGACCTATATAATAATACACGTTTAACAATTACCAATATGACAAGCTTAAGACTTATGCTAAGTTCGCTGACATTGCTTGGCTCGGTGGCGATGTTTGGACAAGGTGCCCGCAACATCGTCATCAGCGAGGTGATGACCAGCAACACGCAGAGCATTGAGGATGAGTTTGGTCATCGTGAGGCTTGGGTTGAGTTGGCCAATACATCTTACTCCACCTACAATGTGCGAGGTATGTATCTGACCACCAATCCCAAGGTCCTCGATGAATCGCTCTCTGCCCCTCAGCGCATCTCGATGATGAGTGTCATTCCTAATGGCGACGATCGCACCAATCTTGCTGCCCGTCATTATATGATGCTCTACTGTAACTCTAATCCTGCTCAGGGTAAGCTTCATCTATCTCTGCCTGTTGATAGTATAGGCTCCGTGTTTCTGGCGCTTTATAATGCCAATGGTGTAGAACTGATTGACTCAGTAACTGTGCCTACGCTTGGTGCTAACGAGAGTTATGCCCGTATTGATGGTCAATGGACGGTATGCGGAGTAGATGATGCTACTCCAGGTCATGACAACAAGGTTCAGGCTAACGCTGCCAAGGGAAAGATAGAGGAGTTCAAAGATAAGGATCCGCATGGTTTTGCTATGGCTATTATGGCTATGGGCATTGTGTTTCTTTGTTTGGCTCTTTTGTGGATTTTCTTCACCGTATTTGGCATGATTATGCGTCATCTTGATACTGCCAAGAAGGTGGTTAACCAGCAACCTATCAAACCTATCACCAAGACTGTTGAGATGACGGCAGAGATAGGGCATAGGACCAGTAATCTCCTTCAGGAAGGTTTTGATAAGAAAGGTATTGACATGGAGGTCTATATGGCAGTTATCGGCATGGCACTCTCTCAGTACCAAGATAATATCCACGATGTGGAGAGTGGTATTATTACTATAAAACCCAAGGACACTAGTTGGGATGATGAGTACACGCAGATGACTCAATTACACGACCCATTCCACCCTTCTGCCCCCCAAACTCAAATTATTCCTACAACCCCAGAATTACACTAAACCTATGAACAAATATCAATACAAGGTAAAAGGCGTAGACTACGAAGTAGAAATCGCCGAAGTAGAAGGCAATATTGCTAAAGTAAATGTCAATGGCATCCCCTTTGAGGTGGAGCTCCAGAAACCTATCAATGCTGCTAAGCATCCCACGATGGGAACCCCCAAGGTTCAGACTCCTCAGTCAACGGCTCCTGCAGCTAAACCTACAATTGCTCAGCCTTCAGAAAATCCAGCTGTTCCTGTCGCTGGTATATCTGTTAAGGCTCCCTTGCCAGGTACTATCACCGATATCCGTGTGCAGGTTGGTCAGCAGGTCAATGCTGGTGATATCGTGTTGGTGCTCGAGGCTATGAAGATGCAGAATAATATTGAGGCCGAGGCTACTGGAAAGGTGACCTCTATCTTAGTGAAACAAGGTGACAGCGTGATGGAAGGTTCTGTACTACTTACCATTGGATAATTGATAATTGATAATTATGTTCCAGTTTATCATTGACAATTTCAATGAGTTTCTCACCTATACAGGCTTTGCTAATGCATCGGTGGGCAACTTGCTTATGATTGTAGTAGGTGCAGTTTTTATCTATCTGGCTATCAAGAAAGATTTCGAGCCCCTGCTGCTGGTGCCTATTGGCCTGGGTATTATCTTGGGAAATATTCCCTTCCGATCTGATGCTGGTTTGGAGATTGGTCTCTATGAAGACAACTCCGTGCTGAATATCTTCTATCAGGGTGTGCGCCAAGGTTGGTATCCGCCACTTATCTTCTTGGGTATTGGCGCTATGACCGACTTTTCGGCTTTGTTGGCAAATCCTAAGTTGATGCTCATTGGAGCTGCGGCCCAGTTTGGTATCTTTGGTGCCTACATGCTGGCATTGGCCTTTGGCTTCGAACCCAATCAGGCTGCAGGTATTGCTATTATCGGTGGTGCCGATGGACCTACCGCCATCTTCCTCTCTTCTAAGTTGTCGCCCAACCTCATGGGTGCTATTGCTGTTTGTGCCTATAGTTATATGGCGCTTGTACCACTGATTCAGCCCCCTTTGATGCGTCTGCTCACCACAAAGAAAGAGCGTGTCATTAAGATGAAACCCTCTCGTCAGGTCAGTCAGACCGAGCGTATCCTGTTTCCCATCATTGGTCTCTTAATTACGACCTTCATCGTGCCTTCAGCTTTGCCTCTATTGGGTATGCTGTTCTTTGGAAATCTGCTGAAAGAGAGTGGTAAGACCACTCGTTTGGCCAAGACGGCAGGCAATGCCCTGAATGATATCGTCGTGGTGTTGTTGGGTCTCACAGTAGGCTGTTCTACGCAGGCCAGCGAGTTTCTTACTCTTAACACCGTGTTTATCTTTGCCATTGGTGCCTTTGCTTTTGCTTTAGCTACCGCCAGTGGCGTATGCTTCGTTAAGTTTATGAACCTCTTCCTGCCAAAGGATAAGAAGTTGAACCCGCTGATTGGTAATGCTGGTGTCAGTGCCGTTCCTATGGCAGCCCGTATCAGCAATAATATGGGGCTGGAGTATGACCGTCACAACTTCCTCCTGATGCACGCTATGGGGCCAAATGTGGCTGGTGTCATCGGTTCTGCCGTTGCAGCTGGTGCTCTTCTAGGTTTCTTGTCGTGATATATTAGGTTCAAATATCATGAGCCGCAATCTCTAATGGGATTGCGGCTCACTTTTTTTATTCTGCTAATAGGGAGGGGGAGAATCTTTTTATTGAAACAAAAAAAAGAGGATATATCACTAAGATATATCCTCAAGTTTCCTTTAGTTCGCTAAATTACTCAGCAACAACAGCTGTGTCAGCAGCAGTAGTGTCAACTGCAGCAGTAGTGTCAACGGCAACAGTAGTGTCTACCTCAGCGATTGAATCTGTAGCAACCTCCTCAGCGGGTTTGTTACCATTACCACAAGCTACGAACATAGCTGCAACTGCGAACATAAATGCAATCTTTTTCATTTCTTTTTTGCTTTTTAAAACTGTAAAACAATCATTTGTTTATTAAAACGATGCAAAGGTATACATTTTTTTGATACGATGATACATTTTTTTCAATTTTTTTTTGATGTTTTTTGTAACATTTTTATAAAACACTGTAAATCAATAAGATACGAAATGTTAAAAATAGTATATAAACAACACTTAAATGAAATTAAGACAAAAAAGCGTGTTTTTCGCTAATTAATGCGTACCTTTGCAACATAGAAGATTAATGATATGATAGATACATCAGCCTTTCAAGGCAAAACAGCCGTATATTATACCCTAGGGTGTAAGTTGAATTTTTCTGAGACATCCACTTTTGGCAGGTTATTACAGGAGTTAGGTGTTCGTACAGTCCATAAGGGTGAACTGGCGGACATCTGTCTGATAAATACCTGTTCGGTGACCGATGTGGCCGATCATAAATGTCGTCAGGCTATCCATAGATTGGTGCGTGAGAATCCTGGTGCCTTTGTTGTAGTGACCGGATGCTATGCCCAGTTGGAAGCCGAGGCTGTGAGCAAGATAGAGGGTGTAAGCCTGGTATTGGGCTCCAACGAGAAAGCAAATCTCGTGCAGTTCCTGTCAGAGGCCTTTGTTAATCGCAGTTCCATCGCGACATACAAGACCGAGAAAACCAAAGATATCAAGACTTTTGCACCGTCTTGTTCAAGAGGAAACCGTACGCGCTATTTTCTGAAGGTGCAGGATGGCTGTGACTATTTCTGTACCTATTGTACAATCCCGTACGCGCGCGGGTTCAGTCGTAATCCAACGATAGCCTCGCTGGTGGCACAGGCCCAACAGGCTGCAGCAGAGGGAGGCAAGGAAATCGTGCTAACGGGGGTGAATATAGGCGACTTCGGCAAGACCACAGGGGAGAAGTTCATTGATTTGGTTAAAGCCCTTGATCGTATAGAGGGCATCCGTCGTTATCGTATCAGCAGTCTGGAACCCGACCTGCTGAGCGACGAGCTTATAGACTACTGTGCCAAAGAGAGTCGTGCCTTTATGCCTCATTTCCATATCCCCTTGCAAAGCGGAAGCGACGAAGTGCTGCGCCTGATGCATCGTCATTACGACCGACAACTTTTTGCAGATAAGATACTGCGTATTAAGGAACAGATGCCTGATGCCTTTATCGGTGTGGATGTGATGGTGGGATGCCGTGGTGAGACCCCCGAATGTTTCGAGGATGGGTATGAGTTTATCAAGTCGTTGCCCATTACCCAATTGCATGTTTTCCCTTACTCAGAGCGTCCAGGTACGTCGGCTCTGAAGATAGACTATGTGGTGCCTGAGAAGGAAAAGAAGCAGCGTAGTAAGAGATTGCTGGAACTCTCTGACGAGAAGACTGTCAGTTTCTATGAGCAGTTTATCGGTCAGGAGGCTGAGGTACTCTTTGAGAAGGCTACGCGCGGACGTGCCATGCATGGGTTTACCAAAAACTATATCCGCGTAGAACTGTTGCCTTCTGATGCCAAACCTGAGTATGACAATGAACTGATCAGGGTGCGTATGGGAGATTTTAATCATGACAAGACCGCATTAAATGCAACAATCATCAATGGATAAGTTAGCTATTGTTATCTTAAACTGGAATGGCGCCAATATGCTCCGCCAGTATCTACCCAGTGTTTTGAAATATTCAAGAGACGAGGCCGTGGTCTATGTAGCAGATAATGCCTCGACAGACGAGAGCGTCACTCTGTTAAAGGAGCAGTTTCCCGAGGTGAGACTAATCCTGTTGGAAAAAAACTGGGGATTTGCTGAGGGCTACAATAAAGCTCTGGCGCAGGTTGATGCTGAGTATTACTTGTTGTTGAACAGCGATATTGAGGTAACAGATGGTTGGCTGACACCGATGCTCGCTTTTATGGACGCTCATGCGGAGGTAGCTGCCTGTCAGCCCAAGTTACTGAGCATCTTCCAACGCGATAGTTTTGAGTATGCAGGTGCGTGTGGAGGCTATCTGGACCGTTATGGCTATCCGTTCTGCCGTGGACGAGTCTTTGACGTGGTTGAAAAAGACCAGGGACAATATGATAAACCGGCCAGGATCCACTGGGCCACGGGGGCTGCTCTCCTTGTGCGTGCGCGCATATATAAAGAGGTGGGCGGACTCGACGGTCGCTTCTTTGCCCATCAGGAAGAGATAGAGATGTGCTGGCGTATGCGTATCTTAGGCTACCAGCTTTACTGCCTGCCTCAGAGTAAGGTGTACCATGTGGGAGGCGGCACGCTGCCAAAGTCGAACCCCATGAAGACCTACTTGAATTTCCGTAATAACCTGACGATGCTCTATAAGTGTCTGCCCGAGAAAGACCTAGTGCCAGTGATGCGCCTACGCTGGTTTCTGGATTATTTGGCTGCTTTACAGACGCTGTTACTGAAGCGCAATATCGGTGATTTCAAGGCCATTTTCCGGGCTCGTCGTGATTTTAAGCGCTGGCGTAGAGAATTCGAAAAAGACCGTCTCCAGATACAGCAAAGCAGAGTACCTGGCAATGATGTTGAGTTTGCACCATTCCTCTTGCTTTGGAGATACTACGCCAAAGGCTGTAAGACATACAGTCAGTTAGGTCTATAAAGAATTAGCGGCACTCATTTTCCAATGGGTGCCGCCTTTTTTTTCTTATATCGCCATCTTCTTATTTCAAAGGCTTGATAGCAAATGTGAAGTCATATGCCTTAAAAGGAACACGATACTCATTGCGAGGCCATGCACCCCATGAGTTCACGCACCCCAGACCCAACTGACGCTGCTGGATATGAACACTGGTATAACCCGACGGAACTAGGTCGCCACTATGGCGTCCCCAAGCCTTGTCCTTGTGAGGACCGTCGTCAAGCTGACTTGTGGTGTAGGGTAGGGCAGAAGCCTCTATCGGTGCATTCGAGTAGAACTGCAGACCCTTACCGCTCTGGTTGATGACAGAGAACCGGCGCACGTCAACATGGTTGCCACTCTCTTGTGGACGTATATATTCAAAGTATTCATCCTTTACGGCATTCTTATAGATGCCAAGGAATTCAGAATCCTTACGATCGCAATAAGTTTCAATAGGACCACGTCCGTAGTATTCCACCTGATTGTACTGCTGAGGCATTTGGATACTCATACCGAAGCGGAACATTTCGCTCATCTTGGCTTCACCCTCTGGCTTCAGTTGTTCACGTACAATTATTTCGCCATCAGCTGTGAGGGTGTAGGTCATTGTTAGAATGGCAAATGCCGGGCGGCGCTCGTCACGATTTCTTGGACCTGCTGCACGATTAGCTGATTCGCGTAGTTCTATGTTCACAATAACAGAATTATCATTTACCTTAAAATCTTTAACCCTTGTTTCAGGGGCCTTCCATGACGAGAAACGATTCTGTAAACCAGCACCATAGTCATTATCCGTTGGTGCACGCCAGAACTCAGGCACGATGCTCTCACGGAACTGCAACATATCCTGACCATCCACAGTCAGATAGTCTATCCATCCGTTCCAACGACCGATATAGAGAT
>Ga0247608_10005982_pt1 | contig 12962 bp, 9 predicted proteins | sample 176DNAGHGlowgp2_FD_193490 | JGI IMG/M metagenome (GOLD analysis project Ga0247608, IMG submission 193490) | Sheep rumen microbial communities from Palmerston North, Manawatu-Wanganui, New Zealand - 1766 DNA GHGlow gp2 | ecosystem: Host-associated > Mammals > Digestive system > Stomach > Rumen ... | reverse complement strand
CCGGAAAATCCAGGAGAAAAAAGGCAACCGCGTGACCATTCCTGTTTCCTGCTTCACCGCCACCGCCAAGCAGAAGGTCATTTCCGACATCCGTGACTATTTCCACCGGAAACTGGGATTGGAACTTGAGCTGTTTGCCTCCACAGCGGCGAGGACCAATCTCCGATACTCCGTCATCCATGCGGAAACGGAAGAAGAGAAATACGACTATCTGCGCAACCTGCTGACCGCTAACGATTCCCCAACCATCATCTACGTTTCCCGCACACGTAAGACGAGAGAGATTGCCGAAAAGCTGACCAGCGACGGTTTTCCCGCGCTGCCCTTTAACGGCAAAATGGATCCAAACGACAAAATCGCCAACCAAAACGCCTTCATGGACAACCAGGTGCGAGCCATCGTGGCAACATCCGCATTCGGCATGGGAGTAGATAAAAAGGACGTGGGCATGGTGATCCACTACGACATTTCCGACTCGTTGGAGAATTACGTGCAGGAGGCCGGACGTGCCGGGCGTGACCCGAAACTCAACGCCCAATGCTACATCCTGTTCAGCGACCACGATTTGGACAAACATTTCATCCTTCTAAACCAGACAAAACTGAGTATCAGCGAAATACAGCAAGTCTGGAAAGCCATCAAAGATCTCACACGGCAACGAAAGTCGGTGAGTTGCTCCGCTTTGGAAATTGCACGCCAGGCGGGTTGGAACGACGAAGTGGCAGACATCGAAACCCGTGTGCGCACTGCGGTTGCAGCGTTGGAGGAGGCCGGTTACGTCAGCCGAGGCAATAACGTGCCCCGCGTTTTCGCCACGGGCATCTTAGTCAAAAACATGGAGGAAGCACGACAGCGCATCGAACACTCTTCGCTGTTCTCCCATGACGAACAGACCCAAGCCATCCGCATCATCAAATCCTTGATTTCCAACAAATACAAGGCGAATGCGGGCTCAGTGGAAGCCGAATCCCGCGTGGACTATTTGGCAGATATGTTGGGCATGACTAAAGCCGAGGTCATCCAAGCGGTGAGTCTGATGCGCCAAGAGGGAATTCTGGCTGACTCCCGCGATATGACTGCGCTAATCCACAAAACCGACAACGAAAAAAAATCCCTCAAACGGTTTGAGTCATTCGCCAAACTTGAACAATTCCTATTGGCGATGGTCATTTCACGGGACAATGGAATCGAAATCTCCTATAAAGAACTGAACGAAAATGCCTTAAAGGCCGGTATTCAAGATTCGACCATACGGAATATCCGTACCATCCTCTATTTTCTAAGCATCAAATCTTATATCAAGAAAAAAGAGAATATCGAAAAAGGCTTGGTCCGTTTTTCGTTGAGCCGAGATATCAACGCCATTTCAAGGAAAAACGACCTTCGTATCGACCTTTGCAGGTTCATTATCGAAAAGCTTTACACCTTGCCGACCACGGAATCCGAAAACACCTCCAGTGAGTTCAGATTAGTACAGTTCTCCGTCACGGAAATCCAAAAGCAGTTTGCCGGACAAATCAGGATGAATACTTCCGAAAAAACGTGCACCATTGACGATGTGGAGGAAGCGCTGCTCTATCTCAGCAAAATAGGGGCGCTCAAATTGGAAGGAGGATTCATGGTGATTTACAACGCCATGCAGATCCACCGTCTGACCGACATGAAATACAAATACAAAAAAGAGGATTACCGACTGTTGGACGAGTTTTACAAACAGAAAATCAGGCAGATACACATCGTAGGGGAATATGCCAACCTCATGGTCAAGGACTACGGCGCGGCATTGCAGTTTGTGCAGGACTATTTTCTGTTAGACCACAAAAAATTTGTCAGCCATTATTTCAAAGGTGACAGGGCGAAGGAAATCGAGAAGAACATCACGATGGAGAAATACCGGCAGCTTTTTGGCGAACTATCTGAAATACAGCGGGAAATCATCCAAGACAAACAGTCAAAGTGCATTGTGGTGGCGGCCGGACCGGGGAGCGGAAAGACGAGGGTGCTCGTACACAAATTGGCCTCCTTGCTTCTGATGGAAGACGTGAAACACGAGCAGTTGCTGATGCTGACCTTCTCCCGCGCTGCAGCCATCGAATTCAAACAACGGTTAATCAAGCTGATTGGAGGCGCCGCCCATTTCGTGGACATCAAGACCTTCCACTCCTATAGCTTTGATTTGATAGGAAAAATGGGGAATCTGGAAGACATGAACCATGTGGTTCGTATGGCCGCTGACATGATTGAGAATGGTGAGGTAGAACCCACCAAAATCGGAAAAACCGTGTTGGTGATTGACGAAGCGCAGGACATGGACGCCGACGAGTACGCGCTCGTAAGCGCACTGATGCGACAAAACGAGGAGATGCGCGTGATTGCCGTCGGTGACGACGACCAAAACATCTACCAGTTCCGTGGTTCGGATTCCAAATACATGCAGTCGTTCATCTCTGATTTCCAAGCCATTCAATATGAGATGACTGAAAACTACCGCAGTTGCCAGAACATCGTCCAATTTTCCGACCGTTTCATTCATCGTTTGGACAACCGCATGAAAAAACAGGGTTGCACAGCGATAAGTCAGGAGAGCGGGCTGGTTTTTCTGAGCAAGCACAACAGCAGCAATCTATACACGCCCATCATCAATCAGCTGAAACACAACGGAATAACAGGAACCGTCTGTGTGATGACCAACACCAACGACGAGGCGGTGCAGATGGCTGGACTTTTGCTTAAGGAGGGATTCCGCACCAAGCTGATTCAGTCGGGCGGCTCGTTCCGGTTAGCGGACTTGGCGGAAATCCGCTATTTCCTAAAGCAGATTGACAAACGGACCTCCACGCCAATCATATCGGATGCACTCTGGAAAGAGGCGAAAGAGAAAACACTTCTCACATACGCACAAAGCGACCTCCAGGAGTATTTGCAGAGCTTTTTCCACGCTTTCGAGAGCACCAACAAAGTGAAATACCGCAGCGATCTAGGCGATTTCGTTTTCGAGTCCAATATCGAAGATTTCTGCTTCGCTGACAAAAAAACAGTATTGGTTTCCACCATCCACAAGACCAAAGGCCGCGAGTTCGACACGGTGTACATGATGCTGGCGCGCAACGAGGAAGAAACGGCGGAGAACATTCGGAAGCTGTATGTGGGCATGACCCGTGCACGGAAATCGCTCTACATTCACACCTGCACCGCCATTTTCGACGGAATCCGGCATGAGAATATGGAGTACGCGGAAGATCACACGTTGTACGATGCCCCGAACGATATCTCCGTGCAGTTAACGCACAGGGACGTCTATCTGGACTTTTTCAAAGACAAGAAGGAAAAGATTCTCTCGTTGCGGAGCGGCCAGCCATTATGGTTCAAGGACAACGGTTTCTACTCGGCGGCGGGCGACTGCGTGGCAGTTCTGTCCGCGAAAAAGCGCAACGAACTGCAGGAGCTCTATCGGAAAGGATTCACGGTCTATGCTGCGGAAGTGGCCTTTGTGGCGGCCTGGCGCGGCGAGAACGACACCGAGGAGTCGGCGGTGATGCTGCCGAGGATGCAGCTGCGGCGGTGAATAGGGGATGTGTATATGCGACGCTTGGAAGCGTCGGCTCCTAAGCGTCGGTTCGTCCAAATAAAAAAAGTTGATGCGTTAGCCTTGGTCCTGCATATTTCTCGCCCAACCTACCGAAATTTTTCGTATATTTGCAGGTTTTTTGAGAAAAAGTAAAACCATTAATAATGAGCGAGTTAGAAAATACGATTGAGAAAGAAGAAACCTACGGTGCAGGTAATATCCAAGTTCTGGAAGGGCTTGAGGCCGTGCGGAAACGTCCCGCCATGTACATCGGCGACGTCAGCGACCGCGGTCTGCACCATTTAGTCAACGAGGTGGTCGATAACTCCATCGACGAGGCCCTCGCCGGATTCTGCAACAACATCGAAGTCAAAATACTGGAAGGCAATGCCATCAGCGTGCTCGACGACGGGCGCGGCATCCCCACCGACATGCATCCCAAGGAGAAGCGCTCCGCCCTGGAGGTCGTCATGACCGTCCTGCACGCCGGCGGCAAGTTCAACAAGGACTCCTACAAGGTCTCCGGCGGTCTGCACGGCGTCGGCGTCTCCTGCGTGAACGCCCTCTCCAAGCACCTCACCGCCGAGGTCTTCCGCGACGGGCTCCACTTCATCCAGGAGTACGCCTACGGCAAGCCCCTCTACCCCGTGAAAGTGCTTGGCTCGAGCGACTACCGCGGCACCAAGATCACCTTCCTGCCCGACGACACGATTTTCCACACCACCGTCTATGAGTTCGACCGTCTCGCGTACCGTCTCAAAGAGCTTGCCTACCTGAACAAGGGCATCCACATCTCCATCGAGGACCTGCGCAGGACCAACGAAGACGGCAGCCATCCCAAGGAGATCTACTACTCCGAGAACGGTCTGCGCGACTTCATCATGCACCTCGACGAGGGCCGCACCAAGATCACGTCGCAGCCCATCTACATCGAAGGCGAGAAGCAGGGCGTGCCCGTGGAGGTCGCCATGCAGTACAACGACTCCTTCACCGAGAACATCCACTCCTACGTCAACAACATCAACACCATCGAGGGCGGTACGCACCTCACGGGTTTCCGCCAAGCGCTCACCCGCACCCTCAAGAAATACGCCGACGACAACAAGCTGCTCGACAAACTTGAGAAGAGCAAAATAGAGATTTCCGGCGACGACTTCCGCGAAGGTCTCACCGCCATCATCTCCGTGAAGGTGGCCGAGCCGCAATTCGAAGGCCAGACCAAGACCAAGCTCGGCAACAGCGAGATTGCCGGTGTGGTGAACCAGATGGTGGGCGAAATGCTGACCAACTATCTGGAGGAGAACCCGAAAGACGCGAAGTCCATCGTCGACAAGGTGGTGCTGGCCGCCCAGGCGCGCCACGCCGCCCGCAAAGCCCGCGAGCTCGTGCAGCGCAAGACCGCCTTCAGCGGTTCCGGACTGCCCGGCAAGCTCGCCGACTGCTCCTCCAAGGACGCGACAAAGTGCGAGCTCTTCCTCGTGGAGGGTGACTCTGCAGGCGGCACCGCCAAGCAGGGCCGCGACAGCCACTTCCAGGCCATCCTGCCCTTGCGCGGTAAGATTCTGAATGTGGAGAAAGCCATGCAGCACCGCGTCTTCGAGAGCGAGGAAATCAAGAACATCTACACCGCCTTAGGCGTCACCATCGGCACGGAAGACGACAGCAAGGCCCTGAATATGTCCAAGCTGCGTTACCACAAGGTCATCATCATGACCGATGCTGATGTCGATGGCAGCCACATCGCCGCCCTGATCCTCACCTTCTTCTTCCGCTACATGCGCGAGCTCATCGAGCAGGGCCACGTCTATCTGGCCACCCCGCCGTTGTACGGTGTGAAGAAGGGCGACAAGTTGCAGTACGCCTGGACCGACGAGCAGCGCGACCGTCTCACGGCCGAAGCCTCCGCCGGCGGCCGCAAGGTGCACGTGCAACGATACAAAGGTCTCGGTGAGATGAAGGACGACCAGCTGTGGGACACCACTATGGACCCCGCCCAGCGCCTGCTCCGCCAAGTCACCATCGAGAATGCTGCCGAAGCCGACCGCATCTTCTCCATGCTTATGGGCGACGAGGTTCCGCCGCGCCGCGAATTCATCGAACAGAACGCCACCTACGCCAATATCGACGCGTAGTCTAGTTAGCAGTTAGCAGTTAGTAGTTATGGAAGAACCCGAAGCAAACATCAACAACGAACCCGAAGTCATCACGGCAGAAAACACCGAACAGAAAACCGAGCGGCCCGTACAGGAGCAACCGACTGTTCCTGCCGATGTCATCTCCTTCAAGCATGTGAATATCTCGCACCGGAAGCTGCGGGTACTGACGGACATCAGCTTCTCCATCAAGCAGGGCGAGTTCGTCTATCTGATCGGCAAGACCGGCTCCGGCAAGTCTTCCATCCTGAAGACCCTCATCGGCGAGCTGAAGCCCGAGGGCGAAGAGGCCATGATGATCGGCTACGACCTGCTGCAGATGAAGAAGAAACAGATTCCCGAGCTGCGCAAGAAAATCGGGGTGGTGTTTCAGGATTATCAGCTGCTCAAGGACCGTACAGTCATCGACAACCTGATGTTTGTGCTCCGCGCCACCCAGTGGAAGGACAAGAACGCCATGCTCAACCGCTGCGAGGAGGTGCTCACCTTGGTCGGGTTGGAGACCAAGGACTTCAAACTTCCGTCACAACTCTCCGGCGGCGAACAACAACGTGTCTGCATCGCCCGAGCCCTGCTCAACAGTCCCGATCTCATCCTCGCCGACGAGCCCACCGGCAACCTCGACCCCATCACCGCCGAAGAAATCTTCCAAGTCTTCCACCACATCAACCAGAGCGGCACCACGGTGTTCATGGCTACCCACAACTTCTCCCTTATCGACAAATTCCCGTCCCGCGCCATCTGCATCGAGGATGGAAAACTGATTGATTCGTTGGTGTAAGGGTTACACGGTTACAAGGTTGGATTGCAGAGACGCATAATTTCGCGTCCCTACTAAATGTGCAAAGAAATGATATCCGTTTTAATCGCGACATACAATACAAATTTACATCCGCTCATCTCGGAACTCCAAACGCAACTCAAGGACTGCCAAATCGAGTACGAGATCATCATTGAAGATGATGCGTCGTCAGATTTGACCATCCGTCACCATAATTCGCTCTTGGGGGAGATGGAGAACATCACCTATATAGAGCATTCGAAGAATCTCGGGAGGTCCAAGACACGAAACCAACTTGCCGACACTGCCAGGTACCCATACCTGCTTTTCATGGATTGCGACGCGCGGGTCAAGAGCAGCAACTATATTGCCAAATATCTGAACTACATTCAGACCCACGAGCAAAAGAGCCAGGCGTTTGCCGTCTCCGGCGGGCTGGCATACCGCCACGCTCTCCCACCCAAGGAGCAGCAGTTGCGCTACATTTACGGCATTTGCCGGGAGGTGAGGCCTTCCGCGATCCGGAATCGCCACCCGTACCAACACTTCACACCGTTCAATCTGTTGATTTCCAAATCCGTGTTCGACATCTGCCGTTTCGACGAGAGTCTCACCGATTACGGCTACGAGGACACCTTCTTCGGACTGGATCTTGAAACGCAGGGGATTCCGCTCCGGCATATCGACAACGAGCTATACCATGACGGGTTAGACGACAATCGCGAATTCCTGCGGAAAATCGGGTGCAGTGTGGACAATCTTGCCAGACTTTTCCATGACGGGCGCGTGGACGACCGCTTTCGCGCTCAAAGCAAGCTGCTGCGTACCTGGGAGAAACTTCGCACCCGTTTTTATGCGCCCCTGCTGTTCGGCACCCTTCGCGCCACACGTGGGCTCCTTAAAAGCATGATGTGCAATTGGAGCATCCTACGGGCCATGGATCTGTACAAGCTGTCGCTACTTGACGACGCCATCGCCGCGAAATAAGGAAGGGAGTTATTATCGTTTGATATTCCTCGCATTCAGCGCGGCACGATAACGGGCGGCGTTACGGGCATGTTCGGCTGCATTAGCCGTGAAGTTGTGGTAGCCGGAAAAGTCCTCCTTCGCACACATATACAGGTAGTTATGATGCCGATAGTGTAGCACGGAATCCATCGTGGAGGCTTCGGGAATGCGGATCGGGCCAGGCGGAAGACCAGCGTATTTATACGTATTGTAGGGAGAATCCACCTGCAGGTCGGCATTGAGGATACGTTGCCGCGCGAAATCACCGAGGGCAAACTTCACTGTCGGATCCGATTGCAGCAACATTCCCTTGTTCAGACGGTTCATGTAGAGGCCGGCGATAACCGCCTTCTCCGACGGGCGCATATTTTCCTCCTCGACAATCGAGGCGAGCGTAGCCACTTGCACCGGCGTCAAACCGATTTCCTTGGCCGTTTCCTTCCGATTTTCATCCCAGAATTGCCCATAAAAGTCGTTCATCCGGTCGAGGAAATCCCCCGCCGTAATGTCATAGTAAATCTCGTATGTATTTGGGATAAAGAGACATACCGCAGTTGTATCGGACAGACCAAACTTTTGCATATAGGTTCCGTCGTGCAACAAAGCACTCAGTTCCTCCGGTTCGAAGAAGAACTTGTCGCCAACTTTCTCGACAAATTGGTCAACGGTACGGATGTTGTTGAATGTGAACTTCACAGGATAGTGTTGCCCGCGTCGGAGCAACCGGACGAGGTCAAGATTGGTGTGACAGTCGGAGATGTCGTACTTACCGACTCGCATCGTCTTGTACTTCAACGCGTCGGCAGTTTTCCGGAAGGTTTTCTCAGACTTGAGGACCTCATATTTGCGCAGTGTGTCGAGCACTTGTTCGAAGGTCGCATCCGGTGGCACCACTACAGTAACCTCGCGGTTCTGAATATTCTCTGACATAAAGGTACGGTAGAACCATACCCCAACGGCACCCGCCAACAGGCAAATGCCCAAAATCACGGCTATAATGATACTTTTTTTGTTCATAACGGTCTCCTTGTTCAGCGGTTGCGCACTTAAATTCGGACAATCACCCTTAACTGATGCGAGTAGCGATGCAGTTCTTCGTTGAAGATGCCGGTTTCGTCGAGGCGGTCGATGCGCACTTGTCCGCTGGAATGGATGATTTTGCCGTCGCCGAGCACCAATCCCACATGCACCACCCTGCCCTCCTCATTGTGGAAGAAGGCGAGGTCGCCGAGTCGGGCTTCCTGCACAAAATCAAGCGGTTCCCCGCACAAGACCTGCTGGGAAGCGTCGCGGGGGAGTTGCACTCCCACCAACGAATAAATCAGCTGCACAAAACCCGAGCAGTCGATGCCGAGCGGGGTACGGCCGCCCCAAAGATACGGGGTTCCGAGCAGGGAAAGGGCCAATTTCCGAAGGAGTTCCATACGCTGCACCCGGGAGATATCCGGAACGCCCTCCGCAGGCCACCAGCTTTCCGCATTCGGAATCGGGGCGTGCTCCGGAAACGGGCTTCGTTCTGGTTCCGTCACCATCAGGGCTCCCATAGACAGCATATTCGGCACACGCATGCCACTTGTTAGAAACGGAACGCTCAGGCGCAACTTGTTAACCCTCAGGTAATCTTGCAAGACACTGTCTGTCAGTTCGAAACACTGTTTCCGCTGGATCCAGCCTTCGTAATCATCGTGGTGGCACCTCACGCGCACCCATTCATCCAAAGTCTCCAGCACAGCGTACGTTTCACCGAACAGCAGCTGGCTCACCATCTCTGAACAATGCGACGGCTCCGCCCGCATGGGGATTACCGTCAAATGGCAAATTCCTGAGTTCATCATATCTCTATTGGTGTTGGCTATTGGCTGTCCACCGGCAATAGAGTTGCTTTAACCCTTAAACCCTTAAACATTAACCCTTAAACCTTAACCCTTAAACCTTAACCCTTTAACCTTAAACCTTAAACCCTTAGAACGGCAGATCGTCGGTGTCGCCGTTGTCGGTGAAGGTCTCCGGGGGCATCGGCGGAAGGTTGCTCGTGTCGGGCTGCGGCTGGACCACGGGATTGGAGGGTTGCGGTGCGGCGGGGGCGTAGGTCTGGGGTTGGGCAGGAGCGGCGGGCGCATACTGCGGTTGCGGCGGGTAGGCTGGCTGCTGCTGCATGCCATAGCCCGGCTGCTGCTGATAAACAGGCTGTTGCGGTTGGCCGTAGCCCTGCGGTTGCTGATAGACCGGCTGCTGGGGCTGCGGATAACCCTGCGGGGCGTATTGCGGCTGACCGTAGCCAGGAGCAGGGGCGCCGGCAACCACGCCGGGAGTGGCGGGTTCCACCTTCCAGGCCTTCACGTCGGTGTACCAACGGCCGTTATACTCGCGCGACTCCAAGTCGAACGAGACCGTCATCAAATCGCCTAACTGGAACTGGTCCAACGCCTTGGCACGTTCACCCCAAAGGTTGGAACAAACCTTCTTAGGGTACTGCTCAACGGTCTCGATGACAAACTCAGCCTTAGACCAACTATTTCCTGAACTGCTGACACCCGACTGCACGGGCAGTTTCTGAATCAATTTTCCTGTAATTTCCATATCTATTCCTTATTATTTTTGTCTTTTTTCTCTTTTTTACCAAAAACAGTGACGTTAATGTACTTCGAAGGATTCGCCTTGATGTCCTTGACCAACAAATCCAAGCTCTCGATGGTGTTGTTCAGACTCTTGAAGAGCGAGTCGTTCTGCATGAGCTGGCCGACCGTGCCCTGTCCGTTCTTCACGCCGGCGATAAGGGCGTTGACGTTATCCACAGTGCTTTGGGCGTTGTTGACGAGCGTGCGGATGTTTGCCTGCGCCAACGAATCGGTAATATTATCGACATTGGCGATGATGGCGTCGATTTTCGGGGCGGCTTGGCCGAGGGTTTTCGACAGCGCATCGAGCTGTGTCACTACGCTGTTGACCCTGCCGCCGTTGTCTGCCAGCAACTTGGAGAGATCCGCAGTGGTATGTTCGAGATTCTCCAATGTGTTCTTGATCATCGTGCCGCCGTTGAGGGAATCCTCAGTACGGAAGGCCAGCTTGAGGTTCTGACCAATCGTATCGACCGAGGCGACGACGCTCTTGAGCTGTGCCACCAGATCCCCCACCCCGTCGAGCATGCCGCCGGCAAGGTAGCAGCCGAGGGTGTCACCGCGTTGGGCCATCCGTGCAGACTGACCGAGGTGGAGATTCACGACCATACCGCCCAACACATCCTTCTGTGCGACCTCAAACTGCGAATCCTCGGGGATGTCGAGTTTTTCGGTGACGAGAATCTCGGCACAGATGCGGACGGGGTTCGAACTCAGCAACTCAATATCCGTCACTTTGCCGATTTCATAGCCGTTCAGCGTCACATTGGTACTCTCATGAAGCGCGCCAATATTCTCAAACACAGCGTAATAGTAGTTTTTCTTGCCGAATACATTAATTCCTTTTAAGAACACGGAACCGAGGTAGAAAATGAGCGCGGCGGCGATAACAAACAACGCCACCTTGATGCTTTTCATCTCTTTCACAGTATGTTGGTCGGGTTTCTTATTCTCCATCGGATTAAAATTCTACAATCGGCAAAGATACATTTTTTTTGACTTTGACCTTATTCACGATTTAGATATTTTGCGCAAAATCCTCGCCGGGATAAACGAGAACAGGGAGACAATGGTGAGCACGGAGTTCAGCACGGTGATGCGGAAGAAGTCCCAGAAGGGGCGGAAATGGCTCACGCGTTCACCTTCGGGCGGGTAATAGACACGCACAGGCACGGAGACCACCGGCACGCCGCGCCACGCCGAGAACACCAACAATTCCAATTCGGCCTCGTAGCGCGGGGTGATGGGCCATCGTAAGTTAATGGTTTCCAAGGGATAAAGACGGAAGCCGCTCTGCGTATCTTCCAAGGGGATGCCTGTCTGCAGACGGAACCAAAAGTTGGAGAACTTGTTCGCGAAAGTGTTTCTCGAAGGCATGTTGTCGGCTGTGAGGTTGCGGGAACCGACCACCAGGGCATCCTTATTCGCTGAATGACAATCGATTATTACGGGAATATCCTCTGGGAAGTGCTGCCCGTCAGAATCGATGGTGACGGCATAGCGGTAGCCGAGCTCCAGCGCCCGCCGGAAGCCCTGGATAAGCGCGTAGCCCTTACCGCGATTCGGTGCATAATCCACGATGTCAGGAAGTTCCGTCAAAGTCCGAATGGCGGCCAACGTCTCGGGGGTACTGCCGTCATTCACCACGATGATGTTGTGGGTGTAGACCTGGATGCGCTGCAACACGTCCACGATGGTCTTCTCGTTGTTGTACGTCGGCACAATCACGCAGATGCGCTCTTCATCGGAAACAGCCTGCCAGTCTTTCATACCATTTTAGCAAATACGAGTGAGAACTTCGTGAAAACACGATCCTCTGAGGCCACCGTCCCTTTAGCCGACACCGACGTTCCGTCATCTTCCAACTTGTCGAACTTTACTTCAACTTCTTGGTTAGATGGTCTCAGTATATCCATATATTTCAACACTTTAACTTCGCTCATAGAGAGTTCGACACCGCAAATATTCCTAGCCAATTCTTCCACAATGCCCACCTGACACACGCCGGGCGTGATTGGATTGTCCGGGAAATGACCCTGGTAAATCGCACTCTCCGACCGTAACCGGATGCTCGCGGCTTTATCGCCTATTTCGACTATCTTATACAAATCGTTTTGCAATATCATCGTCGTTCGTTGTATGTGTTAATGGTTCACCCTACATCATCCATTCAGCTTGACATTTCCGAATGTGATGGTAGTGGTGTCGCCGTTGGCCTCTTTCATCTCCACTTTGGTCACGACGTTGTGTTTCTCGTTGAAATAGAGGTAGATACTTGAGAACATCTTCTTCAGCTTCGCCTGTTTCGGGGTGAGTTTGGCAACCCATTTGTCTCCTTGAGTGTACATCTCGACGGTGAAGTCGCCGTTGTCGGACAGTGCCGATCCCGTGACACTTCCCATCACGATCTGCGCGATGCCCTTGAAGAGTTGTCCGCTCTGTGCGTCGGCTTTCCTTGTCTTCCCATCTTGCTGGATGTAAACCTGTTGCTGTCCGTTCTCCTCCTTCACGACGAGGGCGAACTTGTTGGGTTCCGTATATTCCCATTTGAGGTTTTTGCCCGAGAAGATCATCTTGCCCTTGGAGGTGACCTTGTCCTTGAGCATGGCGGACTGCCGCACCTGCGTGAAGTCGCACTGGATGCTCTTCACCGCCGCCGTGGCTTTGTTGACGGTCTCCACCATCTTCTTGGCCTGCTCAGGGGTGGCCTTCTTAAGGGTTTGGGCAGAAGCCGAGGTGACGAGTAGGAGCAGCATCATGCCCCACACTACGCTGCGCTTCCCTGTTTCGATATGACCGCTGTCCGAATGCACGGTCTGTTCCATGCCCCACAC
>Ga0247608_10005981_pt1 | contig 12963 bp, 9 predicted proteins | sample 176DNAGHGlowgp2_FD_193490 | JGI IMG/M metagenome (GOLD analysis project Ga0247608, IMG submission 193490) | Sheep rumen microbial communities from Palmerston North, Manawatu-Wanganui, New Zealand - 1766 DNA GHGlow gp2 | ecosystem: Host-associated > Mammals > Digestive system > Stomach > Rumen ... | reverse complement strand
CATGAACATGCGCTATGAGGACATACCTAAGGATATGTTGGAAGTGGTGGAGCCGGTAGTGCTGAATATAAAGAATAACGGAGAATCCGGAATATCCGGAGAGACCGGAGAACCTGGAAAACCCGGAGAACCCGGAGAACCCGGCACTACCGAAGACTCTGACGACATCACTCCGTCTGAACGACTCATAGAGTATGCCGAGAAGGTAAAAGCTGAGGAGGATGCCAAGAAGGCTGCCAGCGGTGGCAAGAGCCCTGAGAAATCTGTGGCAGACTGGCGCAAGGGCACACTGAACGAACGCATAGAATATGCCATGCTCAAGGGCATGACCGACTATATAGACGCTGACACCGAGGAGGCTTACCAGCAGGCAGGCACTCCGCTGGGCGTGATAGACAACTACCTGATGCCTGCCATGGAGGAGGTGGGAAGGCTGTTTGGCGACGGCAAGATGTTCCTGCCGCAGGTGGTGAAGTCTGCCCGCGTGATGAAGAAGGCTGTGGCAGTGCTGGAGCCATATATGAAGGCTAATCAGAGTAGTCAGAGTACTCCGAATACTCCGAGTACTCCGAATACTCCGAGCAATCCGAAAAACTCTGAAAACAACATCGTCATCATGGCTACGGTGAAGGGTGACGTTCACGACATAGGCAAGAACATTGTGTCGGTGGTGACACAGTGTAACGGCTATGACGTGAAAGACCTCGGAGTGATGGTTGACTGCGAGACCATCGTCAATGCCGCACAGCAGGAGAATGCCGTGGCCATCGGTTTGTCAGGACTTATCACGCCTTCGCTCGACGAGATGATACGCGTGTTGAAGGAACTGCGCCACCGTGGCATGACGACGCCGGTGATAGTGGGCGGTGCCACCACATCAACACTGCACACGGCGGTGAAGATGGCTCCTGAATATCCTGACGGCATAGTGATACACTCGCCGTCAGCTGCCGACAACGTGGGCATAATACGTCACCTCATGGCTGACGACAAGGATGAGTACATTGCCGAACTGAAGGCGCAGCAGCGCATCATACGCGAGAACTACCTCTGTAAGGAGGCGCGCAAGGAACTGCTTACGCTGGAGGAAGCTCGCAAACGCAGGCACATTAAAAAGGCTGACGAGATAGCCATACCGTCGGCAGAGGCACGCAAGCCTTTGCATACTGATAATCACTCACTGCTCCACCCGAAGGGCGGATGCCTGTGCTGCGACCCGCTGGTGCCGCTCATCAACTGGCATTTCTTCTTCTCCGCATGGGGCATCAAGGGGCACTTCCCTGAGGTGCTCGACGACCCGGAGAAGGGTAGTGAGGCACGTAAGCTGTGGCACGACGCACAGCAGTTGCTCGACAAGATAATACGCCTGCGCCTGTTGCGCTTGCAGATGAAGGCACAGATACTGCCTGCATGGAGCGATGATGAGGACAACATAGTGATAAAGGCTGACGACGGCAAGGAATACCGTCTGCCTATGCGCCGCTCACTGAAGGATGAGGAGGAGACGAAGTGCCTGGCGGATTATCTGACCCCCTCCCTTAATCCCTCCCCAAGGGGAGGGGAGGAGTTACGCTCTTCCGCCGAAAATACAACCAACCACTCATCTGATAATCCCGACTCCACAAATGGTAACATTACCCCTCCCCTCGGGGAGGAACCAAAGGAGGGGGTTGGGGTTGACTACGTCTGTCCGTTCGTGGTCAGTGCCGGCGTAGGTCTGGCAGAGCTGCAGGAGCAGTTCCGTGCTGACGGCGACGAGTATCATGCCATCATGGCGAAGCTCCTTGCCGACCGACTGACGGAGGCGATGGCAGAGAAACTGTCGAAGGACCTAAAGGACACGCTGCACTGGGGCACGAGCAACATACGCATGGCATTCGGCTACGGTGCCTGTCCGGAGCACAGGCTCAAGGAACAGGTGTTCCAGATACTCGGGGTAGGGGAGAGCATGGGACTGTCGCTCACCGACACCTACATGATAAACCCCGGCGAGAGCATCTGCGGACTGATATTCGCCAATACCCCCACCAAGTATTTTAACGTGTGAAAATTTGCAAGTATCACGGAAAATTCTTAAATTTGCAACAGAAACAGAAAAATAAGAAACTATGAATGCTGTATCACTAAATAACCTTTGGAGTTATCTACAGGGATTGTCGCTTACAAAAAGTAACCGGCAATGGTTGGCAAACCACCTCATAGAAGCTACAGACATAAAAAAAGAAAAAAGCATCATGACAGACTCTGAAATAAAAAAAGGTCTTAAAGATGCCTTTGTACAATTGAACGAAGTGAAAGAAGGTAAACGTAAGACCAAAAACGTAAAAGAACTCCTACATGAGTTGTAATATAACCACTATTGCCAACTTTGATCGTCAAGCAAAGAAACTGGCAAAACATTACCCTTCTTTTCGCAAAGATTTTGAAGCATTTCTTTGCGAACTTTCAGATAATCCTTTTCTTGGAACCGACCTCGGAAATGGCATACGCAAAGTAAGAATGACCATAACTTCCAAAGGAAAAGGGAAAAGTGGTGGTGCACGTATAATTACATATAACATCAATATAATAACACAAAAGGAAGATAGAGAAGTAATACTACTCTCCATATACGATAAATCACAACAGAGTAACATTTCTGACAAAGATATCATAAAACTAAAGCATATAGCAGACAATCAATGAAAGTAATAGATATAATAAAACAGGCGGAGCAGACAGGAAAGAAACGTTTCTCGTTTGAACTGCTGCCACCACTGAAGGGCGACGGACTTGACAAGATTAACAGTGCAATAGTGGCACTGCTGCCGTATGATCCGGCATTCATCAACGTGACATCAAGCCGCGAACAGGTAAAGTACGTGGAGCGAGCCGACGGACTGATAGAGAAGCACATAGTAAGGCGCAGACCGGGAACGGTGGGCGTATCGGCTGCCATAAAGCAGAAGTACGGCATAGAGGTGGTGCCTCACCTGATATGCGGCGGACAGTCAAAGTATGACATAGAGGATGCTCTCATCGACCTCGACTTCCTCGGCATACAGAACGTGCTGGCTCTGCGTGGCGATGCCATGCCGGGAACAAGCCGATTCGTGGCTGAGAGAGACGGTCATGCACACGCTGAACAGCTGGTGGAGCAGATTATTAACATGAACAACGGTAAGTTCATTGACGGCGAACCTGACACCAGTCACAACACTGACTTCTGCATTGGCGTGGCAGGGTATCCTGAGAAGCACGTGGAGTCGCCTAACTACCTTACCGACATGGGCTACCTGAAACAGAAGGTTGACGCCGGAGCGGAATATATAGCTACACAGATATGCTATGACGCCGACAAGATAATAGCTTTCCGTGACAAGTGCGCCGAGATAAACATCAACGTGCCTATACTACCCGGACTGAAGCCGTTTGCATCAAAGACTCAGCTGACGGTACTGCCGCAGACTTTCGCCGTGGACCTGCCTCAGGAGCTGGTGGACCGAGTGGTAAGGTGCAAGAATAACGACGACGTGAAGAAGGTGGGCATAGAGTGGGCCATACAGATGGGCGAGAAACTGCAGAAGGCTGGTTTCCCGGTGCTGCACTTCTACACCATGACACGCACAGAGCAAGTGCAGCAGATAGTAAAGGAACTGCTGTAATTATACTTAACAAAGAAAACAGATAGATGAAGAGAATTTTAATTATGGCAATTACAGCGCTGATGAGCGTGACTGCCATAAACGCACAGGAAGGATATGAGGACACTCAGCACGAGGTGGCACTGAGCTACGGAGTACTGTCAACATCGCAGTGGCTCAACGTGTTTGAGCACATAGCAAGCGCCGTCTTTGAAAACGGAAAGTATGAGAACGAGCGTAACTTCGGACCAATAGGCGTAGAGTATTTCTACCGTGCAAAGAAATGGATCGGCGTAGGCGGCACATTCGTTTACGGCAGCTGCACGCAGGACATAGTAAACAGAAGCGATCCTGACAACGTGAAGAAGGATGGCGAGATGGTGCACAACTTCTTCACGCTCATGCCAGCGGTAAAGTTTGACTGGCTGCGCAAGAAGCACTTCGGCATGTACTCCAAGCTGGCATTCGGTGCCACGCTGCGCCAGGAGTCGGTTACGAGCTACAACCTTGAGAAGAACCCATCGTCAAACGACGTAATGGTTCACGTAAACTGGCAGGTATCGCCAATAGGCATGGAGTTTGGCGGCGTGTACCTACGCGGATTTGCCGAACTTGGCATTGGCGAGCAGGGCACCTTACTGGCAGGTCTGCGCTACAAGTTCTGATGCCTCAGGCGCACCTCTCGTAAAAGATATCATATTACATCGTAAAAGCTATCATATTGCAAGCTAAAAGATATCACTTTACAAGGTAAAAGATATCATATTACTGCAACATTTTTTTGTAAAGGTGGGTTCTAATAATTCCCACATGTATTATATTCTCTAACCCAAAAAGTAATTAACAGTATGAAAAAAGTAATCTCAATGATGATGGCACTCGTAGCCATCGTGCTCATGACAGCATCGTGCAGCAAGGGCAATGAAAACGCTAAGGCTATCCCTATGGATGCACCGGTAGTTGTGAAGGCCGACTTAAAGAGCCTGGCTGAAAAAGGTGCCCAGAAGGACAACAAGGAACTGCAGACACAGATGCAGGAGAGCCTGAAGAGCCTGTCGCCTGCACTGCAGGCTAAGGCTAAGGCAGTGATTGACGACCCTATGGAGGCTGGCTTTGCACTGCAGCAGCCAATGTTCTTTGCCGTTGCCGATGCCGACAAGGACCAGTATGTGGTGGCTATCGGAGTGGACGACAAGAAGAAGGTTGACGAACTCTTCAAGTCTATGAAGGATGACTGCAAGACCATGAAGATAACCGAGGGCGACGACCAGACCGTCATCGACGACGAGGATATGCAGATAGCATACAACGGCGACCTCTTCGTGGCTACCGTAGGCGCTAAGAACGCTGCTACACTCCTCACTCAGGACAAGGATAAGAGCATTCTTTCGCAGGATAAGTATGAGAAGATGCTTGAGGGCACAAACGACATCGATGCCTACATAGACTATGCAGCACTTACAAAGACGGCAAGCAAGTTCTCTAAGCAGGCGGCTAACGCTGCAATAGACAAGCTGACTGAGGGCATGTATATCATTGCCAACGTGAACTTTGAGGAGAAGGAGGCTGTAATCAACACAGAGTTCTTCGGCAACAAGGAGTTCTTAAAGCTCTGCGAGGAAGTAGAGAAGAAACCTTCAGGCGACTATCTGAAGCTGGCTCCTGCCGATGCCTACTTGGTGGCACAGTGTGGCGTGAAGGACTTCGACAAGATTAAGGAAATACTGCCAAAGGCTGAGACTGAGCAGATAGACCAGCAGCTGAAGGCCATGGGCATTTCCATCGACCAGATTCTCAAGGCCATCGAGGGCGACATACTCATCTCTGTAGCACCTAACGGCAGCCAGCCTATGCCACAGATTTCATTCGCCCTGGCTTGTAAGGACCAGAAGGTATGGGAGGCCATCACAAAGACGGCTGAGCCAATGGGACAGGGCATGCTCGAGAAGAAGGATGCCAACAGCTACACCGCAAAGGTGCAGGCACTGGCTGGCATGGACTATACCATCAGCTATGACGGCAAGGCCATCGTGATTACGCCTGTAACGGCTCCTGCCAAGAACTTCAACGACAACGAAAACGCCAAGATAGTCAAGGACGGCGGCTTCTTCATCGACATGCAGCAGATAATGAGCAACCAGCAGGTTAAGGGCATGGCTGGCAAGGACGGCGAAAAGCTTGCCGACATTCAGTCTATCTCTGGTACCAGCGGTGGCACGAAGGGTCAGTATAAGGTTACCTTCAACAAGCCTGGCAATGCCCTCGCAACTATCATTAAGATGACGCAGAAATAATGCATTAACAGACCCTCCCCGGCCCTCCCTGTGAGGGAGGGAGGGTTTACGCATAATGCATAATTCTTCGCTCGGCGCTTTGCGACGCTTTTACAAAGACTGCAAGTCGACTAAAAGAATTCTTAATTCTTAATTCTTAACTCTTAATTCTTAACTCCTCCCTCCCTCACAGGGAGGGCCGGGGAGGGTCTGTTAACATGTCTCTTCTCTTCCGTCTGTTAAGCAAAAACACCAACTGGTGGCTCATGGCGTGCTACACGGTGGCTGGTGTGCTCGGCGCTATGATTGTCATAGCCGGACTGCAGGCGTGGCGTGACATACGCACGCTGTACGGAATGAAGGACAGTTTCATAGGCACTAATTATGTGGTAATAACAAAACCCGTCAGTTCGCTTACTACCGTGATAACGGCAGCAGGCGGACAGGCGGGTTTTACTGAAAACGAAAAAAGGGACCTTGAACAGATCCCTGGAGTAACCGGCGTAGGCGGCTTTACATCGGCACAGTTCAGCGTCTATGGCATGCTACAGATAGGTAGCCGCGCCATGCAGACGCAGATGTTCCTTGAGAGCGTGCCCGACAGGTTCGTTGACCTGCCCGACGGATGCCGGTGGGAGGCATCTATCAACGACACGGAAATACCCGTTATAGTGCCTCAGACATACATAAACCTCTACAATTACGGCTATGCCACATCAACGGGCATGCCGCAGGTTGACGGTTCGCTGATATCACAGATACCGCTCAACTTCATCTTCTCCGGACGAGGCAACCAGCAACTGCGCTACCGTGCACGCATAGTGGCTTACACGCAAAGACTGAACACCATACTGGTGCCCGACGCCTTCCTTAAAGAAGCCAACGCACGACTGTCATACAACGCCGAGCCACAGATGCCATCGCGCATGATAGTGTGCACCGACAGCAAGAAACTGTCGCCACAGCTCATAAGCCAACTGCAGCACGACGGCTATGAGATAGAAGGCAACGCCGCCGACCAGCTGCGCATGCAGACACTGCTCTACGGCATCTGCACAGCCATCATCGTCATAGGCCTCATAGTAAGCCTGCTGTCGTTCCTGCTGCTCGTAACCAGCATCATGATAGTGGTGGAGAAAAACCGCCAGAAGATAGAGAACCTATCACTCATAGGCTACGGCAAACAGAGCATAGCACTGACCTATCAGTTGCTCGCCGCCGCCTTCGACTGCATCACGTGGTTCATGGGTGCACTGCTCAGCACCGCGTTCTATCCATTGTTCTCCAGCCTTCTGCATGCCGTAGTGCCAACCTTCATGCCTATGAGCATCTTAAGCGCATGGCTGCCAGCCATAATCCTCGCCACTGCCTTCACCCTTCTACATGCCCTGATAGTAAGGCACCTCGTAGGCAGAGTGGTGAAATGATTATATATTTTTCAAGCAAAAAATTTGGAAGATATAAAACGACATCGTTGCCCTGAAACCGTACATAGAACGCTATCTGGATGAAATGGAATAATAAGAATCAAACAAATATTTATCTAAAAGCCATTTTAAAACAACTATTAGGACATCAATATATCAACAAAGCATAAATTTCACAAGCTTGCATGACGCAAGTTTGTGAAATTTATGCTTTATATTTGGTTGTTTCGCTAAAAATCAGTAACTTTGCAGTTTAAAAGGTAAAAAATTAAAACAATAATATGGCTTTAAAATGTGGTATCGTGGGACTGCCAAACGTAGGCAAGTCCACTTTATTTAACTGCCTGTCAAGCGCAAAGGCACAGGCAGCAAACTTTCCTTTCTGTACAATTGAACCTAACGTAGGCGTGATAACAGTGCCCGACGAGCGACTGACTAAGCTCGCTGAGATAGTACATCCAGGCAGAATAGTGCCTGCTACGTGCGAGATAGTTGACATCGCCGGACTCGTCAAGGGTGCCTCAAAGGGTGAGGGACTGGGAAACAAGTTCCTGGGTAACATCCGCGAGACCGACGCCATCATACACGTATTGCGCTGCTTCGAGGATGAGAACATCACACACGTGGACGGCACCATCGACCCTATACGCGACAAGGAGATAATAGACACCGAGCTGCAGCTGAAGGACCTAGAGACCATAGAGAGCCGCTATGCCAAGACGCAGAAGGTGGCTTCTACAGGCAACAAGGACGCCAAGGTTGAGCTTGCCGTACTGACAGCCTACAAGGAGTGTCTGGAGCAGGGTAAGAACGCCCGCACCGTGGAGTTCGACTCAAAGGAGGAGCAGCAGGCTGCCAAGAACCTCTTCCTGCTGACGTCAAAGCCGGTGCTGTACGTCTGCAACGTGGATGAGTCAAGCGCCAAGGACGGTAACGAATGGACAAAAAAAATTGACGCCATCGCAAAAGAGGAGGGCGCCGAATCAATGGTGGTGGCTGCTAAGACAGAGGAAGACATCGCCGGTTTCGAATCATACGAAGACAAGCAGTTGTTCCTTGAGGAACTGGGACTGGAAGAGAGTGGCGTGAACCGCCTTATCAAGAAGGCCTACGCACTCCTGAACCTGCAGACCTTCATCACCGCAGGTGAGATGGAGGTGAAGGCATGGACCTTCAAGAAGGGATGGAAGGCTCCTCAGTGTGCCGGCGTCATCCACACCGACTTTGAGAAGGGTTTTATCCGTGCCGAGGTGATAAAGTACGACGACTACATGGAGTATAAGTCTGAGGCCGCCATACGCGAGGCAGGAAAGCTTGCCATCGAAGGAAAGGAATACGTGGTACAGGACGGTGACATCATGCACTTCAGGTTTAATGTGTAGTTGGAATAAGGGTGAATGGATTAAGGAATAAAGTTTATTTGGAATAAAGATGGAAGACCTGTATTTCAGAAAATTAAATGTTTACACCAACTCTAAGGAATTGGTAAAATACATATATTCTCTTATCCAAAAATTTCCTCCAGAAGAAAAATTCTCCCTCTGCGCTCAAATTAGGAGAGCATCAACATCTATTCCAATCAATATTGCTGAAGGATTTGGCAGGTGCTCATCCAAAGAAAAAGCACGTTTCATAGAAATAGCGTTTGGTTCTTTAACTGAAATATCATGTGAATTAGAGTTATCCTATGAGTTAGGCTATATTACATTAGAGGACTTTGATGAAGCTGAAAGACAGATAGTAATAATATCAAAACAATTATCAAATCTGCATAAAAGCGTAACAAACAACTTCATAAAAACGAACATACAACAAACCACATAAACTTTATTCCTTATTCCATGAACCTTATTCCACTTTTCATCCATTGGAACCCAGACCTGGTGATATTCTCCCTCGGACCGGTTGCCATACGCTGGTACAGCACATGCTGGCTGGTGGGACTGTTGCTGTCTTACCTTACAGTGAAATACCTGTATAAGAAACAGAATATAGCAGAAGAGAAGTTTGAACCGCTGTTCCTATACTGCTTCATAGGCATTATAGTTGGCGCAAGACTCGGTCACTGCCTGTTCTATGAACCGAAATACTTCCTGTCGTCAGGCACACACATCATAGAGATGCTGCTGCCAATACGCTATGGACTGGATGGCTCATGGCACTTCACAGGCTATGAGGGACTGGCAAGCCACGGCGGCACCATAGGTATCATACTGGCATTGCTGCTCTATTGCCGCAACATGAAGATGCCCGTCATACAGGTGCTCGACACCATAAGCATCTCAGTGCCTATCACAGCATGCTTCATCCGACTGGGTAACCTGATGAACTCAGAGATAATAGGTCGTCCTACCGACGTGCCATGGGCATTCATCTTCGAGAAGATAGACATGCTGCCACGTCACCCTGGACAACTGTATGAAGCGATAGCATACTTCTGCTTCTTCTTCGTATTGTGGTATTACTGGAGAAAGAACCCGGAGCGCGTAGGCACAGGCTTCTTCTTCGGACTTGACATACTGCTTATCTTCACCTTCCGCTTCTTCATAGAATACACCAAGGAGGTGCAGGAAGCTTTCGAGGAAGGCATGATCTTTGACATGGGACAGCTTCTCTCTGTGCCATTCATCATCCTCGGAGCATACTTTACGTTTAGAAAATTAAGAGTTAAGAATTAAGAATTAAGATTTAGTTGACTACATCAGCATATTTCTTAATTATTGATTCTTAAGATACAAACTCAAAAAATATCAACTCTTGATTCTATAAAATCTTAATTCTTAACTCTTAATTATTAATTAACTAATACAATGGCAAAGAAAGACGGCGAGCTTACGCCGATGATGAAACAGTTTTTCGACCTCAAGGCGAAGCATCCAGAGGCGCTGCTGCTATTCCGCTGCGGCGACTTCTACGAGACATATTGCGACGACGCCATAGAGGCATCACGAATACTGGGCATCACCCTGACAAAGCGTAACAACGGCGCATCGAAGGGCGACGCCATGGCTGGCTTTCCTCATCATGCTCTCGACACCTATTTGCCAAAACTCATAAGGGCCGGTAAGCGCGTCGCTATATGCGACCAGCTGGAAGACCCTAAGCTGACAAAGAAACTCGTAAAAAGAGGCATCACAGAACTCGTGACGCCTGGCGTGGCAATACGCGACGACGTACTTAACTATAAAGAGAACAACTTCCTCGCTGCCGTTCACTTCGGCAAAGGAGCATTCGGTTTCTCACTGCTTGACATCTCCACCGGCGAATACCTCGTTGACCAAGGCAACCATGAGTATATAGACAAGATGCTCGCCAATTTCCAGCCTAAGGAGATACTGATAGAGCGCAACAACAAACAGCAGTTCATGCAGATGTTTGGCACCAACCTCTGCACCTACGAGATGGACGACTGGGTGTTCTCTGAGCAGACAGCCACACAGAAGCTGCACCATCACTTCAAGGTGAAGAACATGAAAGGCTTCGGCGTGGAAATGCTTAAGGAAGGTCTCGTGGCGGCAGGTGCCATACTGCAGTATCTTGAGCAGACGCAGCATACACAGATAAGTCACATAACACGACTGCAACGCATCGACGCAGAGCGATACGTAAGGCTCGACAGCTTCACCATACGCAACCTTGAGCTTAACGCTCCGCTGCATGAGGGTGGCACGGCGCTCATCGACGTCATCGACAACACCATATCGCCAATGGGAGCACGTATGCTCAGACGATGGCTCGTATTCCCACTGCGCGAACAGAACCGTATCAACGAGCGTCTTGACGTGGTTGACTATTTCTTCCGCCAGCCCGACTCACGCGATGTCATAGAAGACGAGCTGCACCGCATAGGCGACATGGAGCGCATAGTGTCAAAGGTAGCCGTAGGCAGGGTTACTCCGCGTGAGATAGTACAGCTGAAGTCAGCACTGACAGCCATAAAGCCTATCAAGGTGATATGCATGCAGTCTGACACCGAAGTGCTGAAAAGGGTAGGGGAGAAACTTGATACCCTCGACGAACTACGTGAGCATATAGACACATGGCTCGTGCCTGACCCACCGGCAATGATCGGCAAGGGCAACGTAATCAACAGTGGCGTGAATCCACAGCTTGACGAACTCAGGCAGATAGCTTTCTCTGGTAAGGACTACCTGCTGAAGATTCAGGAGCGCGAAATCAACAACACCGGCATTGCATCTCTTAAGATAGGCTACAACAATGTCTTCGGCTACTACCTTGAGGTGCGCAACACCTATAAGGACAACGTGCCGTCTGACTGGATTCGCAAGCAGACACTGGCACAGGCTGAGCGCTACATCACTCAGGAACTGAAGGAATACGAAGACAAAATACTGGGTGCAGAAGATAAGATACTGGGACTTGAGACTAAGCTCTATGCCGAACTCATAACATACGTGCAGCAGTTCATAGAGCAACTGCAGCGCGATGCTCACCTTATTGCCGAGCTCGATTGCCTTCTGTCGTTTGCCAAGACGTCAGTGTCACATCACTATGTGCGCCCTGTGATAGACGACAGCAACGTCATAGACATCAAACAGGGCCGTCACCCCGTCATAGAGGCCAACATGCCGATAGGCGAACAGTATGTGCCTAACGACGTATATCTTAACAACGACAACCAGCAGATAATAATCATCACCGGTCCTAACATGGCGGGTAAGTCGGCATTGCTGCGCCAGACAGCTCTCATAGTACTGTTGGCACAGATAGGCTGCTATGTTCCTGCCGACGCAGCACACATCGGTCTTGTAGATAAGATCTTCACCCGTGTGGGAGCCAGCGACAGCCTTTCAACAGGCGAGTCAACATTCATGGTGGAGATGACCGAGGCGGCAAACATACTCAACAACGTGTCTGATCGCTCACTGGTGCTCTTCGACGAATTGGGCCGCGGCACGTCAACCTACGACGGCATATCGATAGCATGGGCTATAGTGGAGTATCTGCATGAGCATAAAGGCTCTAATGCGCGCACTCTCTTTGCCACTCACTATCACGAACTCAACGAGATGCAGAACCATTACCCACGCATCAAAAACTTTAACGTGTCGGTGAAGGAAATCAACGGCAAGGTTATCTTCCTGCGCAAACTCGTAGAGGGTGGTTCTGAGCATAGCTTCGGTATCCATGTAGCACAGCTTGCAGGACTGCCACCAGCAATAGTAAACCGTGCCAACGAGGTACTCAAGGCCCTTGAGAAGGAGGCTTCGCAGGTAGGTGCGGCAGGCAAGAAGGAGACGCGCGATGCCCTCAATAACATAACAGAGCAGGGTGGGGGAGCGCAACTGTCTTTCTTCCAGCTCGACGACCCTGTACTTGAACAGATACGCGATGAGATTCTCAACGCTGATATCAATAACCTCACGCCTCTTGAGGCTCTCAACAAACTCAGCGAGATTAAGAAACTGGTAGGAGGGAAGTAAGAGGGAGACTAGAAAAACTAGTTAGAACTAGAAGAACTAGTTAGAACTAGTAGAACTAGAAAGACTAGAAAAACAAAGAACAAAGACAAAAAAACAAAATATAAATGGAATACAACTTCAGAGACATTGAGAAACGTTGGTTCAGCTACTGGCAAGAGCAGCAGACCTACAAAGTTACAGAGGATGAGAACCGTAA
>Ga0247608_10005979_pt1 | contig 12965 bp, 7 predicted proteins | sample 176DNAGHGlowgp2_FD_193490 | JGI IMG/M metagenome (GOLD analysis project Ga0247608, IMG submission 193490) | Sheep rumen microbial communities from Palmerston North, Manawatu-Wanganui, New Zealand - 1766 DNA GHGlow gp2 | ecosystem: Host-associated > Mammals > Digestive system > Stomach > Rumen ... | reverse complement strand
CACATTCGCCGAGCGCAGCATCTTATAGAAAATCAGCATCGGAGCATGTGCCACGAAGAACACCATCGAATGCTGACCGATATAATTCACCACTGGCACGCGAGGCATCTTGATATTCAACAGCACGCCACTGATGCCGCAAAGCGAGCAAATCGTGCATGCCATGATGCTCCACATGTTGCCATCCCACTTGTTGTCCGACATCTCATATTCCCCATGATGGTAGATGTTCATATACACGAACACTGCCACGAGCACCAGCGACACAGCGATGCGCACAGGGTGATTCAAGCGATTTAGCAACCATTTCCACACACGTCCGAGGAAGAAGAGGAAAATGCCAAAGAACACATTGTTCAGACTGAACCACAGCGGGTTGCCCATCGTGTAGAGCCAATAGCTCACGAATGGAAACACCAGCACAATCCAGCGCAATCCTCTCACTTTCTGCAAGAAATGCATGCCGATATAGGCAACGAAGAACGAGAATAGGAACCAGCAAGGTATATTGCCATAGAACGAGCTCGTGTTCCAGATATGCTCCCAGCAGATTTCCTTCACCATCGCATTCTTCTCGTCCATGATGAACCAAGCAAAGAAGAAGTAAATGGCATTGCCGATAGCGCCCCACACGAAGTAAGGAATCATCAGGCGCTTGAACTTGTCCTTGCAGTATTCCCACGACTTTCCGCTCACCGTCTTGTTGAAATAGCCTGCCTTGAAGAAGAAGAATGACATGAAGAAATACGTCCACCACATAATCGTGGTCCACCATTCCTCCGTCTGAAAACTGCACGCACCCGTGATGTGCAGCATAATCATCCTTATGATGCAAATGCCGCATAAAAAATCGAATGCATGGTTTCTATTCTTCATTCTTTATTTGTGAGCTTCGGGTTTGCCAAAGCCATTCATCATTTTCTACCAAACAGATATTTCTTAAAGAACGGGCTCACGCGCAGGATATTGCTTGCTAAGCAGCAAAAGACAATCACCACGAGTGCCACGCTCACCGTCATTACCACTTCGAGGATGAAGTTCGGGTGCATGCTGTCCAGCCAAGGACCCACCATCTTCAGTCGAGGCATCAGGATGAAGTGCAGGAGATAGATGTCCAGTGTCCTCACACCTATATATTGCAATCCGCGACCCATCACCGTCTCTTTCGACACGGAATCCTTGTAGTAGCGGAAGAACATCACCACCATCAGCATCAGCGCATACATCGCCACCGTGCGAGGCAGATTCACCCACATCAGTCGGAGCGTGTGCCATTTCAGCACATCCGCAGCACACACGAATGCTATCACAGTCACCACAGGGAAGAACCAGCGCGAGTCGAACAGACGCTCCATCTTGTCCCAATAGCGATGCACCACATTGCCAAACAGGAAAAACTGAAAGTAGTACACCACCTCTATCAAACTCGAATAGCGCATAAACGCACTCCCCGGATATTTGAAATACTTTGGCATAAACGCCGTCTCATAGATGATGATACTCACCAACCACAGCACCAAAATGCCCCAGGCCCCGTGGGTATTAGAGCGTGAAGCGTGAAGAGTGGAGTGTGAAGCGTTGCCATCCGGATGGCTTTTCTCCTCCCCTCGGGGAGGAAGGGAGGGGGCTTTGGCTGTTGGAGTGCCTTGTATTTTTTGCTCAAAGTAGGCGAACACATAGTAAATCACGAACATAATCAGCAGTGCCCACGTGAACCAGTATCCGCTCTTCGTTGGTGAAGCCATCGCACGCTCCATGGCAGGCCAAAATTCCTTCGCCCTCACCACGAGGCACACCGTCAGGAACACAATCGTAGGGATCACCTGAATCTTGAACTTCTTCCAAATCATCGTGCCCAGTCGGTTCCGCGTCCAAATCATGTCCGCCTTCCATGCCAAGAATCCACTCACAAAGAAAAACAACGGCATGCGAAACAGCACGATAAAAGGCATGGACGTAGATGTCTTCAGGTTCATCCCGAAGCACATCTGCCCCACATGATACGCCACCACGAGAATCATTGTGAATCCCCGCATGGCATCCAGCCATTCCAGTCGCTGCTTTCCTTGCATATCAGCCTTTCATCATCTGTTCTACAAACGACACTGCAAAGTTAATAAAAAGAAAATGATTATACTCAATGAAGTAACGATAAATTAACAACTTGTCACATTTTGATTTTTCAAAACCTCCCCTTTGAATGAAACATTCCTCCCCTTTGCTTGTACTAGTGTTCTCCTTTACTTTTGCTGACGTTTTCCTTCAAATGTCCTGATTTTTTCATTTGAATATACTGAATCAATCCTTTGCTTTTACTGAAATGCCGAGCCCTCAACGTTTTTCTGCCGAGCCTTCGCCATCGCAACGCCGAAGGCTCGGCAAGTCGATGACGAACCTTCGGCAACTAGTTGAATCCAAAGGAACGCTTCAGTATATCCACACATGAACTTCTGACAATCCCCTAAATCGCTTCAGTCAATCCCCTCATGGCTTCATCATAATCACTAAAAAAAGCGCCTTGTTGGGCGCTTTCTATAAACTTATATGTTTGGAACTATTCTATTGAGCTGCTTGGGCGATGGCGTGAACTTCTTCTGGGGTGATGTCGAAGCTGATTTTTTCGCCAGTGATGTCGCCACGGTAAACTCGGCGGATGGTGCAGCCAAGCTTGTCGCAGTTGGTGATGAGGCGGATGACATCGTTGCTACCGTGAGTCAGGCGGTCGGTGAATTCAGCGATGTTCTTGTCGTGCATTGCCTTGGCAAACTTGTCCTTTCCCATCGTGTTCAGGTTCTGCTCGTCGTCCTCAATCACGTTGTAGGTGAAGGTGACGGTCTTGTCGTCTTCAAACTTGATTTTGGTGAGGAGCGTGTTTTCGTCCATCTGGATAGGGGTGAAGAGGGAAGCACCGTAGATGCCGCTCTTGAGGAGACGCTTCGACTGGTCGAGTGGGGAGAGTGCCTTGAATTTCTCGTATTCCGTCTTGAGATATTCAGGAGGAAGGATGCAGAGTACGGTGTCGCCGTTCTGGAACTTGTAGATTTTGCGTACTTCAACTTCGCCTGCGATGAGTGACTCAAACACGGATTCGTCGTAGTCGCAAATCATGTTGCAGAGCAGAGCGTCCTGCAAATCAGCTTTTTTCTTTGCCACGTTGGGGTTGAAACCATCGAATTCATAGGAGTTGGTGAAGATGAGTTTTCCACCTTTGAGCACAAGGTCCTCGAACTTACCAGTGCGGTCGGGCGACTGCGCGAGTCCCTTTTCTTTCTCGGCTTTCACGAACTCAGACACTTTTTGGCGAGCTTCCTTCACGTCGGAAGATTCGCAACTCATGAATAGTGCGGTGGAGAGGATGGCGATTGCCAGAATAAATGTTTTCTTCATAAGATTTTGTGTTTTTAAGGGTTAGTGAGTGTTTTAGATGAATAGACTGGGGCAAAGATAGAGAAAAAAAACGAAATACGAAGAACGAAGGAAGAAAAATAAAGGACGAAGTACGAAAACATTTTTCATCTTGGTGGACAAAACTATTAAGCAGAGCAAAACAAAATTTGTTTGCAAGTGATGGGAACGTTCAAAAATGCTGAAAAATTTGCAAGACAATTAAAAAACACCTATATTTGCCACAAAGAGCGTAAAAACAACAAAAGTAATGCCTATGAAACATTAATTGAGACATTTACCATAAAAAGCGTTAGCTTCTATTCTTGTTCTTGAAAATCGCCAATAATTCAAAAACTATCTAGAGTAAAGGTTAAACGCTCACGCCAACGGCGTGGGCTTTTACTCGTATATGATAGTTGGGTGTTTGGCGATACCTCAAGAACGTAGACGATGTATGAAGTCCACGTTTTTTATACATTACACAAGGATTTTTCAATACAACAATTATTAACAACTAATACTATTTATCATGAAAAAATTATTTATGACTTTCATTTTTGCCATCGTGGCAACTCTTGCAGCTATGGCACAACAAATCTCTGTGGTCACCACTACAGGTGCAACAACCCTTTATCGTACACTTCAAGATGCAATCGAAGGTGCTGACCCTGGTAGCGTTATCTATCTGCCTGGAGGAGGATTCCCCATTAGTAATGATGTGAAGATTAATAAGAAACTCACCATTATTGGTATTGGGCATAAATCAAATAATGACAATGTGGATGGTTTTACTACTATTGGCGGCAATCTGTGGTTCAACGAGGGCAGTAGTGGCAGTGCTGTAATTGGATGCTTTATTACGGGCAATATCTATATCGGTCATGATGATACTGCCGTAAATGATGTATTAATTAGATATTGTAATCTAAACTGTGTTGATATAAAGCATAGTGCTTGTATGGAAACTATTGTAAATCAGAATTATATTCGAGAAACGTGCTCTTTTGGCAACTCTAATGCTAGAATAACGAATAATGTATTGAAAGGCTTCTTTCGTATAGATGGTGGTGAAATAAAATACAATAACTTAACTGCACCAACATGGTCAGATGCCTATACAGGAAGCTTTAATTATGTATATAACACAGTTGTCACTAACAATTTATTATTGTGCGTCTGGGTAGACAATTTTGCAAGCGATTTTAGAGGAGGTGGTAATGTGTTCACAAATAACTTTGGAACTACATATGGAGAAGATAATATTGAAATTGATGGACTTTCATCATTAGAGGAACTTTATGAAAAGTGGAATGGTGGTCAGATTACACCTTCCTCTAACTTCCACTTCAAGGAAGAATATAAGCAATATGAAAACCAATTCGGCATCTATGCCGGCGATGGCTTCAATGATAATCAGTTGGCTCCTGTTCCTTATATCGTTGGCAAGCGAGTGGATACAGAGACCGATTCTTCGGGCAAGCTGAATGTGAAGATTCGTGTCAAGGCAGGACAATAAAAAAGAGAAGCTATGAGTAGGAAAACATTTTACAGTCTGTTTGCCTGCCTGCTCTGCTTGTTGCCCGTTCTGATTCAAGCGCAATCGCTAACACGATATGAATACTGGTTTGATGATAACTTCAGAGGTAAGGTGTCGAAAAGTATAAGCGGCACTGATGTTTTGGTCAAACTCAGTATCGATACCGACCAACTGGACAATGGTATCCATAAGTTCAGTTTTCGTGCCAAGCAGTCGGACGACATGTATTCCGCTATTACCAGTTCGCTGTTCCTCAAACGACCAGCAGCTCAGAACAGCGTGATGGAGTATTGGTTTGACGACAACATTGACCAACGGGATAGCATGAGCATCAGCAACACAGAAGATGAACAGACTTTCGAACTTGACTTGCGTAACAACGCAAAATATCCGTGGGGCTTCCATCAGCTCAACATGCGCATCACCTTGGAAGGCGGTGGTGAAAGTGCCGTTTATTCCTCCCCTGTCCTCAAGCTCTCTGCTGGCAAGGCCACTCAACTCGAATACTGGATTGATGATGACTTTGCTCACGTCCATACCATCAGTGGCAGTCTCGCCTATGACGGACAAGACTATCTCTTCGTCAATGACCTCGACTTAGGCGATGTCTCTCCAGGCCATCACCGCCTCTACTGTCGTGCTGTTAGTAGCAGTGGAAAGACCACCAGTGCCGTGACAATGACACCGATATTGGTGAAGTCACGATATAACGTGAGCAGTGCCGATGTCAAAGTGACACAATATAGTCTTTCAGTAGATAACGAGGCACCTGTTGTTGCAAAGCTCGGCGACCCCGACAATGACATCACCTTTGAACGGGACTTCGACGTACATGACCTGACACCTGGCACACATACCTTGAAAGCCAAGTTCTGGAACAATCTCGGTGCTGGTGTAGGCGAGGAGTCTCAGTTCACCGTAACCGTTCCCGAGACACCATCCATCACTCTCAATGCAACGGAAGCCATTGGTAGAGTCCAACTGCGTTTCGATGTTCCAAGAAGCGTGTATCGGTTCGCTCTCAACCGCAGGGATGCCAACGGTGCCAAGGCTATTATCTACAAATGTCCAGAAAACGTGGCTGGCGGTGGATTCTATACCGACACTCCACCAGCTGGCAATTACACCTACTTCATACAAGGCGGTTACCGCGATGCCTCTGGCACCGCACACTTAGTTTCTTCCGACGAGGTGGCTGTCAATGTGGCAGAAGTTCAGGCACCCAACGGCTTCGGATACATCACTGGCATCATCTGGCCAAAATACGGAGCAGCCAACATGCACGACATCGTCTATTCCGACGGTTGGGAAACCACAATCACCGACAAATATTTCGAGCGGCAGCAGATTCCTGTTGGCACCACACTTACCATCTCCGTCAGGGGCAACTCACTGGAAGAGTTTGAAACAGCCACCGTCACCATCAAGGCTGGAGAGAACCATGTCAGCTTAAAGGATTTGAATAATGTCGCATTTGAGTCCAAGCCCAACTACAACAACCACGACTTGGATTTCTGCTCTGATCTCGATTGGGTAGGTAATAACTACCAGTTCTCCGTGAAGAACGTCACCCGTAACACTTGGAGCGGCTATGTGCGCCTGCGTATCATCACTAAGGATAAGGCACTGAAGGAAAAGCTAAAGGCGGAAGAGGAAGGTGGTGACGGCGAGACCACTGACCCATCCATAGAGGAAGATTATGGCGAGATAACGCCTGGACTCCGTGCTGAGGACAACTACGTCTATGTCTATTCCACGGAAATCAAGAACCTCCAGAGTGGAGAGTCCACTATGGTGAGCCTGTCGCTCGACGATGTGTTCGCACCCGACAAGAATGACTGGTACTACATCTATTTCGAGTCGGTGGGGAAATGGAACATCGACCCGAAGGGTTCGGAGAAGGTGAAACTCATCGGTATTGACCATGACTACAGCGTCACAGAGAACCCTGTTTTGCGCCAAATTAGCAAGAAAGACCTCAAGTTGGCTGTAGCCAAAGAATTGATGCAGGATGCTGAGTATGGTGCCAATATCATTCTCGCCTGCTGCAGTAAGCTCAACCAGCTAAACGGCATCATTGGCAACATGGGTGATGTGGGATGGGTAGAATTGTCAAAAATGTATAAGGAGAAGTACCCTATTGACCTGAATGACCTCAACCAGTACATTGACGAAGCCATCGAGACGGAGAGTGCTGCAAAGTTCAAGGAAGATCTGATGATGCAGGCATTCCTCTTCGATGTGTTCGGCTACAATGCGCTTGACTTTGCAAACACATTCCGTGAAAAAGTTGCCAACGATATCTTCAAGTATTCAAAAGGTGTAGATGAATACTTGGGTGGAGCTATGAAAGTTCTAAAATACATCAGGGATTATCGTACTTGGGAAAAGATGGACGATTACGAGCAATACTTCTATTGTGCTGATGCCATCCTCGACGCTGCCGACCGTTATACGAACACTCCTATATGTGAGATGTTCAAGGTATATACCAAAATAGGCAAATCACTCATCCAGAAAGCTCTCGAATATGGTGCTACCTTATATGACAATTACGCTGGTAGTATGTTGAAGGATAATGCTGCGTCACCTAGTGATAGAAAGGACTACAATCGCAATATCGATTTCAAGATTATGGTACGCACAAACTCTAAGATGAATTTCTTCCATGATAAATATTTCAATTTTGAAAAAAACGGCACTTCTCCTATACGCAATGTGGTGGTGAAAGCTCACAATATTCCAGGTCGCCCAGAAGCGATTGCGACTTTCTATTTCGACCTCGTGCCAGTATCTGATGGTGTCATGCTCAAACAAACAAGTACGCACGACGAAAGTCAGCTGGATGATCAAAAACTTATCGATAGGATGTGGATGGAAATAAAGTGGAAGAATGGACGCATTACAAAGGTGCCACTACGTGATGACATTGATGGTGTGGTATTCAATCAAGCTACCTTAGGACAGCTAACTCATCTTTATACTGTCTATCTACAGTCGGAAACGACAACGTTTGATAATATGGCAGATGAAATTGAAATTAAAGAATAGCAGACTATGAGAAAAATTGCAATCACTATACTGGCAGCCGTTCTCACTGTAGCTGCACAGGCACAAAAAGTGACGTTCACCTCTGAGGGCATCGAGGCCGGTGTGAGACACCATTTGGGACTGGATGCAAACGCGGATATATTGCAGAGCCGCGCTGACACTATCACGGCCATCGACCTGTCAGGACTGGGCATCACTGACTTGAGTGACATCGTCTATCTGCCCAACGTGCGGACGCTCGACCTATCGGATAACAACATCACCAATGTTGGACCGCTCAATGTACTTGATTCTCTCAGCGAACTCAACTTGAAGAAGAACGCGTTGGAAAGCATCAACCTACTGGCATTCTCCAACTCATATAAGATGATGGTGGATGTCACTGCCAATTACATCGAAGACTTCTCCTATCTATTCGACTGCATCAAGTGCCAATTCACGTTCATTGGCATGAATCGCCAGCAGAAAAAGGACATCCCTTACCTCGATGTGTACCAACTTTATGCTGACGTGAAAGATAAGGGGCAGCCCGTCATCTGGTACCGTGGCTTCACCAATATGCAAGAAATGCCTGTGATGGTGTGCGGAAATACCCGAACAGATGCCGTCATTGATGGGCACCTGAACTGTTTTGCAATTCCGAACACACCGACAAGCACAACTGCTGTGGTGCTCAGTTGCGGGGATCAGAGCGACACGACGTATATCGTTCCACCAGCAAACTTTGTGGTAGGAGCAGGCGAAACCATCACGATAGAAACTGGATTGCCAGACGACTATAGTGTGTTTTCTGCCTATGCTGACTATGGCAATGTGGAAATAGACGGCAATGCTATAAGATACACAACAGATAATGTTGTGGAAGTTATCATTTATTTCTGCTATTATCAGGGTGAAACACTAAAGGGTTTTTCACGTTTCTATCTGAACAAAGTGTTGCAGGGTGATGTGAATATGGATGGAAATTTAGACATCAGCGATGTGGTGGCTATAGTCAATTACATTCTTGGTTCAGAACCGAGTGTATTTAATAGCACTGCAGCAGACTTAAACAAGGATAGTAACATTGACATTAGTGATGTGGTTCGTTTGGTGAACCTCGTCTTGGAATGGTAAGACTACAGGATTATCAATGAAAAAGGTGGAAAGAATCACTCCTTCCACCTTTTTTGTTGGTATTTAGATTGAAATTTACTTCACAAGTACTTTCTTGCCATTTACGATGTAGATGCCTGAACGGGTGATGCTGCTGACGCGCTGACCAGAGAGGGTGTAAATTGAAGTGTGGAGCGTGGAGCGTGAAGCGTTGCTTTCAGTCACTTGCTCGATGGCAGTTGGAGCGTCCTTGCCGATGTAGTAGAGGTGGAAATTGTCGAAAATCGTCCAGTCGGCAGAGATGGTGGTGTCCTTGCGGATACCGAGTTTTGCATCCTGAGTGCCGTCGAGATAGAAGTCAACGGTGTTGCCATCCACATTCAGATGCTTCTGGTCGAAGAGGATGTTGGCTGCTTCCATCGTGTTGGCGAAGAAGAGCACGTCTTCTGCTTCGATGGTTTCGTCGGTAGCGTTTGGACTCCAATAGCCGTTGAACTGCTCACCCTTCACGAAGAAGTTTGCCCACGACTGGATGTCGCTCTGCATTTCGTTGGCATAGAGCTTGGCGTTGAGCACGTTGCTTGCTTCGCCCGTTTCTTCGTCGATGGTAGTGGAGTTCGTGTAAGCCGTTTCGCAAGAACCGTCGCGATAGAAGCCCTGCACGGCGAAGCGATAGAAGCCTGCTGGCAGACCGCTCACAATCTGATAGATATTGAAGTTCGAGTTGTAGAACTCACACTCCGAGTAGTAGTTGCCAGGGTTGCCCGTGGCGATGGTCCATCCTGCATGGCTGTCGCCCGCGAAGCTTGGATTCACGAGGAAGGCGGTAATATCCACAGGGTTGTTCTCGTCGGCTGTCTTGTCGGAGATGGACGACTTCATGATGGCTGTGAGTTTGTCCTGCAGCGCCTTCACAGCTTCAGCATCAGGTGTGGAAGCGGCGAAGATGGCTGCTTGCTCTTCGAGCTTGGCGGTAGCGGATGCCGTGCTCCATGCCTCGGCAGCTTCAACCACCACTGCATAAGCGCGATAAGCATCCATCAATGCCTGGAATCCAGGGATGGCTGCAACCGTTGTGGAGTCAGCCTCGAGCGTTGCTGCAATGTTGTTGCTCAGGCTCTTGAGAGCGGCAGCTGCTGTGGCGGATTTGCCAGCAATTTCGTCGTTGAAAGATTCGAACGAAGCCGTGAAGGCATTCTCTTCTGCTGCCACTGTCTGCGTCTTGTCAATCAGGCTCGTGAGGAGAGCGATGGCATTATATGTGCCGTTGTTGGCAACGATGGATTCAGCTTCAGCATTGGCAGCGGCGGCATCGCCCTCGAAAGTGAGGGTGGAAACGAGTTCGGCAATCGCCTCTTGCTTTGCCTTCAGGTCGGCAGTGAGATCCACATCCGTTCCGTAATAAATGAGGCGGAAATTGGTCACACAGAACCATCCCACGTAAGCCTGTCCGATGGTTGTGGATGCGGCACCGATGGTGAGGAGTCCGTCTTCACCCACCAGAATCTTGTCGGTAGCGAGGGTGGTCCACTGCTGAGCATCCCAACCTTGGTTGTCGAGCACGGCACTCACCTTGGTCACTCCGTTAGCCGTGGCGTAAGTGTGCTGGGTGGTTGGTGCAGCGTTGGTAATCCAGTCGGCAGACACGCTGTAGTAGCCAGCAGGCAGACCCGTGAGGTCCTGATGTACATCGAGAGAGCCCACGGTCGTCTTGTTGTGCCAGTTGTTCCAGGTGATGCGTCCTTCTGTCCAGTTCACACGTGCGTCATCCACCACGAAGGAGTTGCCATTCACCCATCCTGCGGAATTGGCATCGGCAGGCGTCGTGTTGTTGGCATAGCCGTGGTCGCTTTCGTAAGGGAAGCTGTAGGAACCGTCCTCGTTCTGGGTAGGCTCAGCATCGGGATTGGCAAACCAAGGATGGAGCACGAGTGCGGTCACGTCGATACCTGTGCCGTCGGTAGGGATTTCTTGAGAAGTGACATAGACGCCCTTGGCTGTGGCAACGCTGGCATTGGCTGTTTCAGCATCGGCAGGAGAAGTAGGGTTGTCGAGCGTGGCAAGCACTGCTTCGAGCGTTGCCAAATAGGCATCCTTGCCAGGGTAGTTCGTGCGGTCGGCATATTCCATCTCGGCAGTGATGTTTGCCTTGGCTGCATTGCAAGCCGCTACGATGCGCCTGATTTCCTCCATGCGGGCGAGGATGTCGGCAGCACCCTGCTTGTAGCCTTCCACGCTTGGGTCTTCATCCACCTTGTCGGCAATGTCCGTGGCGTAGGTCTCGAGACCTTCGAAGAGAGCCTGATAATCCTCGAGTTCACCGAGGAAGTCCTCGTATTCGTCCATCACGGCGATGAATTCGTTCTGTGCCAGTGCCAGGCGCACATCGTCATCCACCTCGCCACTCTTGATTTTCATGACGAGCTGCTGCTGCTCCTCGCTGAGCGCATCGGCATAGATGGTGAAGTCGTCGTAGGCAAAGGCAGGGTCGGGGTCAGCCCAAGTCCACTGAGCCACGCCACCGAGGTAGAGGTCGGCATAGTTTCCGAGGTTCTTGAAGAAATAGGAAGCGGTGCCGTCCGTGTAGAAGTCCGTCTTGCAGTTCCATTGGTTGAAGAGCTGTGCATCCACATAGACGCTGGCGGTGTTCTCCTTCTGCGACAGCACGAGCGCGACGTAGTGCCAGTTGTCGTTGAAGTCCGTAGGCACGAGGGCGATGGAGTCGTTGTCTTCGCTGTCCTTCACCACTTCCTCCACCGTCTTCTGCTTCAGCCAGTCGGTGTTCTCTTGGTTCGATCCGCTGACGTTCTCATCGCCGCCGAAGTCATCCCATCGACCAGCCCAGTCGTTGATTTGGAGCCAACCGCGGGCGTTCTGCGCCCACATGGGTCCGTTCCATCCGTCAGCGGATTTGAGTCCACGATTGCCAGCGGTGTAGAAGGTGTAAAGCACCGAGAAGTAGTAGTTGATGTTAGGGAAGTTGAGATTTGCAACGGTTGGGTTCACCCAGAACCCGATGGAGATGGCATCCGTAGCTGCATCGCCAGCCTTCTTCAGTCCGTCCGTCTCGATGCGCAAGTAGTTCGTTGCCTTGGTCGTCACAGCCGCGTTAGGAGCGTTCTGGTAGTAAGTGCCGAAGTTCGGGTCGGTGGATTGGCGCAGTTCGCCATCACCCACTTGTGTACCGTTCACGTCAGCAACCGTAGTAGCTCCCTCGAAAGTGAGTGAATAAACAGGGCGAGGAAGGGTGGTCTGTGCATGGAGTGCCACAGAACAAACCATTCCAGCAAAGAGCATGTAGATTTTTCTCATATTGCTAATTTTTTTGATAAATGATAGTTAGTACATTTCTTTTATCGAAAAGATGTTGCAAAGATAAGGGAAATAGAGAAAAGTGAAAAAGAAAAAGCTAAAAAAATGAGAATGAAAGACTATCGTTGAGGCAGCAAAAAATCCCTTCCGACAAGCTGGGATGAGCAAATCGGAAGGGATTTCTGTTACTCTCGTGACGAATAATGACACGTGAGGGTGATGTTCACATTGATTGTTATTTATAATTCGAGAAGAGATTCTTCTTTTCCATCATTTCGATGATGGAGTTTTCGAGGTCGGTTCGCTTCACGATTTCGTTTTCTTTCCAGAAGCGTGGGTTGTATTTTGTTTTGTCAATCGCCTCGCGTAGTTTGGAGCTGTTGCGCACGGCTTGCCTGCTTGCTTCCTTGAGTTTGCCTGTGTTGAAGAGGAGGGATGAGAACTCGTAGGGGATTCCGTCGTAGATGGCTGTGGCGTTGGCAACGACAGACTGCACTTCCGTGAACTTGCGGTGGTGGGTATAGGTGATGTCGAATTTGGCTATCAGTGGGAATCTCCTACCCAAGGAGTCGCGCACGAAGAG
>Ga0247608_10005977_pt1 | contig 12966 bp, 13 predicted proteins | sample 176DNAGHGlowgp2_FD_193490 | JGI IMG/M metagenome (GOLD analysis project Ga0247608, IMG submission 193490) | Sheep rumen microbial communities from Palmerston North, Manawatu-Wanganui, New Zealand - 1766 DNA GHGlow gp2 | ecosystem: Host-associated > Mammals > Digestive system > Stomach > Rumen ... | reverse complement strand
TAGATAATTAGAATCTTAATATTGATCCCCCCCAACTAAGTCCTACACCAAAACCAGAAACCATGACTTTCATACCGTTATTAATAAGTCCATTTTCTATACAATTCTTCAGACCTATTAAAACCGTGGAAGAAACGGTGTTACCTGTAGTGGCAAGATCCACAAAGAACTTATCTTTTGGTAAAACACAAACCTTGCGAATTGTATTTAGCATGAACTTGTTTGCCTGATGGAACACATAATAGTCTATTTCGTCTTGTTCCATGCCATTCTTTTTCAAAATATCCTTCATCATGGCAGGAACGGCGTCAAGCGTGAAGTTAAAGATGGCAGAACCATCCATGTAAAGATAGTCCTCACGCCGTATATGTCCATCATCGTCTATGGATTCAACTCCTGTTTTTTCTTTTTTTCGTGAAGCGCCTGTTTCAACTATAAGATGTTTGTATCCACTTCCATCGGTTCCAAGAGCAAATTCACCAATCTCTGCAAAGCCATCTGTAGAAATCAGGCATGCGGCAGCTCCGTCACCGAAAATGCTTCGGTTGCTTTTATCCGTTGGATGCAAATACTTGTTGTAAGTCTCAGCTGTAAGCAAAAGCACATTCTTTGCAATACCTGCAGCAATCAATCCTTTTGCCATTGCCATGCCATATATACAACCAGAGCATCCAAGATTATAATCGAAGGCCCCTGCTGATGTGGGAATTCCTAACTGGTCTTGCAGGATGCATGCTGTTGAAGGCAAGAAATAATCGGGGCTCTGTGTGCAGAGCATCACAAAATCAATAGTGGTTGGCGAGATGTCGTATTCTTCAAATAGTTTACGAGCAGCCTTTTCGGCCATATCCCCAGCCGTTTCGTCTGGTGCAGCCAAATGTCGGGAATTGACGCCAACTTTTGCAGCCACCTTGTCAACGCTCCATTCTGGGAATTCTTCTACGAGTTCCTTGTTTGTTACTATCTTTTTTGGCAGATAGTAAGATAATGCTTTAATAAAAGCCATAATTAACTTAGTTTACCTCCCCCTGAAATTTTAACATTACTTCCTGTCATCCATGATGATGCGTCGGAAAGCATATATACAGCCAGATTGGCAATGTCTTCAGGCGTTCCGTAACGTTTTAAAGGATATTTCTTTTCGTCTTCTTTCAATTGATCTTCGTCTATTCCATCGGCAAGAACAAGGTTTGTCCATACCATTGCAGGACTAATACAGTTGACGCGAATTTGTCGCGGAGCCAATTCCAAACTTAAGCAATTAGCATAGGAAATAATGGCCCCTTTAGAAGCACTATAAATGGCATTGCCTATACTTGGCGACCATGAAGCAATGGATGCTATGAAGACGATAGAAGCAGCTTTATTAATTTTCTTTTGTGCCAGTAATTCTTTTTGGAGCATTACTGGAGCATTGAAATTAATGTCCATAACTGTTTCTATGTCTTTTTCATTCAGTTGCTTACATAAGATGCGTTGCCCTATTCCTGCGCAGTGGACCACACCGTCAAGTTTGGGCAATTCTCCTACAGATGTTTGCAGATGGTCTGATAGGGTTAAGTCGCAAATCATTTTCAAATGATTACCCCTTTCCATCATGCTTAGAGTTTCATCTATTTTCGATGAATTGCGTCCAGCAACAATAAGGGTCGCTCCCATTTTTGAACATGTGACAGCGACACCTCTCCCTATCCCAGACGAAGCACCCGTGACAAGGATTGTCTTTCCTTTTAATGAAAAAGGGTTGAATGACTCACCCATAGAATTTATTTGTTTTTAATCAAGTTAAATAAATCTTCCACTGTTTCACATTCGCGTATCTCCTTACCGGTGACAGTCTTTCCATATTGGGTTTTCACCATGGCAATCACCCCCATTCCTGTTAAAGAAGACCACTCTTCCAATTCATGAAATTCACAATCTGGTGTGATTTCAGACACGTCAGTATCATCAAACTGTTCTGCGAATGCGATAATAAAATCTTTTAATTCCATAATTTATTTAATTAGTATTTCCACAATATTTCTTCGTCAACGATTTCTGCTGGATGTCCAGAAACAAGTGTATAGGCTGGCACGTTTCGAATTACAAGTGACAATGCACCAACGATAGCGCCATCTCCAATTTTGACTCCAGGCATAATAGTACATGATTCTGTAAGCCAGACTTTATCTCCAATAATAATAGGACGAGTATTTTTATAACCTTGCCGGTTCATATAATGAGAACCGTTGTTGTCACGCATAGTTATATGACGGCCAAGCATGGTGTTTTTCCCAATTTCTATGCTGTTTTGACAAATGATGGTTGCACCAATATTGGAAGACACTCCATTTCCAATTGTTAATTTAGCATTGGGGAAAATTTCAATATCCGCTCCATATCCAATGTTAACAACTCCATCAAGTTGTAAAGTGGCGTTTTTATCTACTAAGAGTCGAGTCTCTAATTTGGATTTCTTAAATTTTTTCTTGCCTAAAACTGTAATTCCCTTTTTCAAGATTCGACCACCTTCTCGGACTTCTATTGTAGTGTGAGGGGTTGGAATAATCACATTCTCATGGAGAATCTCTTTTAGAGTATTGTATCTCCAGAATTGGTAAAGAGCCTTAGGGGATAGTTGGGTTACAGATAGAATGCGTTTTAAATAATTATATTTATGCTTTATTCGATGTTTTATTCCTTTTTTCTTTTTAAGTGAAAAATTGTATTTTTCTGCAAGATCAAGGAAGGACATCTTGTTCAAATCTTCAAAAAACTTTTCCCTATCCACTTTGGGAGGTTCCACAGACAAATTCAAAGAGCGGTTTCCTGCTTCAATACTGTTGAAAGGAACTTCAACAAAATTTATTCTTTTCTTGACTTGTTCAAAAAAGGCTTGTCCCTTCTTGGAATTGACCATTACCAAGGATGTTCCCAAATTCTTCTCTAAAGAACGATTTACCTTTTCAATTCCCCAGAAGTCTGCTAAGGTTATATCTGCTATACGCGGGTACCCTTTAAATTTACAATCATAACAAGAGGGTCGGCAAAAAACCCCTGTACGTAAATATCCTTTTGTAAAATTGCTTTCATTTCTTGTTTCATAATAAGCCTTGCCGTTTTCAAGAATAACTTTTTGTGTAAGGTTCCGCCAACCATATTCCTTACTTTTTGCCTTGCAATATACGACTTTTGAACCATATCTTTCTTCAAAGCTATCTAAATATTTGCGCCACACTTTTGGTGAGTTAATACCACGGCAGATATAATCTGCAATAATAAGATTGTCATAGTTTTTACGCAAAAAGGCTCTTAAAGCAGCCATTTGGCAAGGTCCACCACAAACAAGGACTTTTTCGCCTTTTTTTAGTAAATCTCTTACTTGAATGTAGAATCCTTCAAGGTTACTTTGAAGGTATTTACTGCTTCTTAACCTGGGTAAATCTTTTTTGTCGTTAGAGATATATTGACTGACAGAAAAATCATCGTTGAAAACAGCACCACCTACATAGCCATTGCCTTTATACATAACATCAGCTAATGCAGAAAAGAGGCCACCAGACGTGGAATCGAAAATGACCTCCATGTTTTTATGCTCTGCAGCATAGCAGATGCTTTGCGGCAAGTTGTTTTTCTTTAATTCCTTTATGTTGATAATGGGGCATGCCTTTTCGCAAAGATGACAATCGATGCATTTTTCCATATCCACCTCTGGATACCAAAATCCTTCATTGTCTGTCTTAAAAGTAATGGCATTTTGGGGACAAATGTCTCCGCATGCATTGCAGCCACAGCAATCAACTTTATTTGAAATTTTTATCATCTTTCAAGATGTGGTTTGTTTGTTATATATTTTTAAAAACTCATATTAACCTTACCCTCATAAGGGAGGGAGTCTTTTTGCTAAAGATTGAGGGCTTTTTCAATGATAGGCGCCATGAGGACATCGACGATAACGTTAACGCTAACGGCAATTTATACATAAATGCACTTTGTGTGCCAAGTTTTAGTAAAATTAAAAAGCCGAAATCCGTGTTGAGTACCTTCTCTATTACTCGAATTAAGTCATAATATTTGTATTCGGCTAGAAGACTACCGAAGAAGACAATGGGTTCTTGAGAGGCTAGTTACATAATGTAAACAAAGGTGATATCGAAAAGGCCAGATTTAATAATATGCTATTTGTATTTCGTTATTATGATATTGTTTTGAACAATTTTTCCCACATAATAATGATGTTGTCTAAGGCATAGAACTTGGAGCGCTCTATGGCATGTTGTTGCACTCGCTGCCGATAGTCTTCATCTTTTATCATGCTTCCTATTGCAGATGCTAACGCCTCCACATCCTCTGGTTTACAAAGCATTCCGTTCTCACATAACTCAATTCTTGAATTTTGGAACATTGAACTTGAAACGCCCTCTGGGCATAGTATATCCCTTTGTCTCCCATTAAAGTCGCAGGCTACAGGAGCACATCCTTGACTCATCGCTTCTATAAGAACAAGGCCAAATCCCTCATACCTGCTACTCAGTACAAAAATCTCAGATTTCTTATAGAGCGACTCCATATCTTTTTGGAATCCTAAGAATTCAATATGGTATTTTTCTGACCGCCATAACCAGTCTCTGTGGTTATCGTCATCGTTGTATACCCATTCGGCATCAGGTAATAAGCCCTTGAGATATTCAAAACTCTCTTTTTTCCCATTACCCGCAACCTTCAACCACCAATCTTGTAACTTGTAACTTGGATCTTGGATTTTGCTCCATGCTTGGAGCAAAATATCGAATCCCTTATAGAACCATCGGTCTAGATGTCCTGCTGCCAAAACTATTTTTTCCTTATGTGGCATTGTTTCAACGGGTGTAAGGAAAAGAGGATTAGGCATAACAAAGACTTTTCCTAACCGGTTTCCGATAGCTTTCCGATCTGCTTCAGTCAACACAGTTACAGCGGAATAGAGTTTGTTAATGTGAAATTTAAAGAACTTCTGTTTGAAATTAAGAGGAGCATTATCAGGACGCTCAAATCCATAATGTTCGGTCATAACAATGGGAATACGCATTCCTAAACAGGCTATATAGGTAATCAAAGTACATAATCCCATAATGCCAATAATGGCATCAGGCTTTTCCTTTTTGATTATTCTGCGGATTTTTCTTATGGTTTTGAACCATTTAATATATTTGTTTGCCTTTTTACCAGCAAAATCGTAAATTACAACATCGGAGTCTGTTTTATATGTAACGGGCTCGTTTAAGTCTGTTAGTATAATCATGTCATTGCCTTTTCGGGAGAGGCCGTTTGCAATCAGAGCACCTACTCGTTCTGCTCCTCCATGGCTAAGTGCAACTTGTACTATGGCGATTTTCATATATTTATTTTACTACTGATAATGATTCTATAAGCAAATCCCGGTGAGCCTCACACCTGATATCATTTAGTGCTTTTAACTGTCTTTTTTGAGAAAAGAAAGATGGTAGAAAACCTCTTTTATATAATGCGCGAAGATACTTGTTGGTGTAAGGAACATAGTCTACAATGTAGTTCTTCCTTTTTGAGAATGCATATTTCCGGAATTCGTTTTCCAATTTGGTTGAGTCGGAGATAATTGTGTTTAATAAGGCAATTTGTTTTTCAAAAGCATCAAACTCTTCTTTTGAACCTGTAGTTTTTACTTGTATATCTTCGTCGGCACATTGAATATAAGGAATAGGATGAATGTTGCTGATAACTTTATCTGTAATATTGATTTCTAACAGATAACCCTCATGCCAACTCCTGTCTTCTTCACTTTGAGGGCTATAACCACGGTCAAAGAAGAAATTACCTAATCCATAATAGATATATCCACCTCCGTAAGGTTCAAAGCCACTAAAACAGTGTTGGTGATGATTGACCACGAGATTAGCACCAGCATCTATAAGAAACCTATAAAGGTTCTGCATCCTAGGTGAAGGAAACCTATATCCCTCATGCCCTCCATGCGTGATTATAATAACAATATCCGCATTCTTACGTGCTTGATTGATGTCATAGAATGCTTGAATGGGGTCTAATCCATTGGAACCGCATTCATTTTGAACAGAAAATTCATGTTCGCAATAGTTTATAAACGCTATACGAATATCTCCAAAGGATTTGTATAAAATCCGTCTGCGTTCTTCATCGGTGTTTCCACCTCCCACATAGTCAATGTTTTTATCCGTCAGTTCTCTAATAGTTAGGGCAACAGCCTTTTTCCCATAATCGTAAAAATGATTATTTGCTAAAGTAACAGCGTCAACCCCACATTTTTTCAGATAGGTGATGGATTCTTTGGCAGTTTTTAGGCATGGTCCAATTTTTAGGATAGGAATACAGGAACTATCTGCGACAGGTGATTCCAAATTGATAATGGTATAATCTGCTTCTTGCAAAATATTAGTTACCTCACAGCTAAATGCCGTTTGGTTTTGCACGGAAGACAATCCGCGATGTTTGGTGGCAAAGTCTCCTCCAATGATTATTTTCATGCCTCTGATAATTCCAAATGAAGTAACTGGCCAATCTTCTTGTCCCATTCTTCGGGATTGAATTTGCCTAAGCCTGAAGCAGGGAAGAACGTAAGTTCACCAAAATAGATTTTATTTCTTACATTGTAGAAATCTACTCGCAAATGTGGTATGTTTGTAGATAATGATTTTGCTAAGTTTAGCATCTCGTCTAAATTATCAGGCTTGGCTATTATTATATTGGAATCTATCCGCTTGTGACTCTTTTCAAATGGCATCAGGTTCCATTTGAGATCATAAAAGTTAAAGCGTATGTCGTTTTGGTGACGTCCAGAAGCTACTAGAATGAACTTTGGCTCACCATTGAAACAATGTACCTTATAATCTTTTAGTTCATAACCACTTTCATCTTCTAGATATTGTTCAATTATTATGCGTGGCACCACATTCTTGTAAGGCCATTCACGAGTTCCCCAGTAGTTAGTCTTGCCAAGACCATATTCTATCTTTTCACGGGCCTTTTTTATATCGAGCTTGCTTTTATCTTTACAAATAACCACTCCTCCTGAATCATGGGTACATTTGATGACAAATTGATTGGGAAGTTGATTGAAATTGATTTCGTCGAAAGAGTTAAAAACACCAAGAGTAGGGATGACATATTCTTCACCTATGATATTGGCAACATATTCTTTGGCTTCAGCCTTATCTACCATCTTGGTATATTCTGGTTTTCTGTCGTGTAGTTTTAACCACTGCAATTTCTCATTGTATGTCTGAGGGTTGTCCAAGTTCAGTTTCTTATGGAAAACGGTATAATATTTCCATGTCAAAAATATTCTGTCATTTTTGATAAGCGGTGCAATTTGGTTTAGAAACAAGCCAAGACCAAATAACGGGTCTTTAAATGCTTTAAATAGTTTGCTCTTGTTATGTGTAAGCTTATATATAATAGGCATATCTATAGTGATAGTGTTTAGATTCTCACAATTAGTTTCTTTCCCCCGAATAAAAGTAACTTCTACAAAGTTACAACTGGTTGTTAATAGTTTAAGAATAATAAATGAGCAGAAACATCAGGAATCTTATTTATTTAAATTAGGCTTTTTCAAAAGACTGTAAATAGATATTCTTATTTTATCAATAAGAATAGAGATAGTAAAGACAAAAAGAATATACAAAATAGTTTTGTAAAGAAAGATACAAGAAGGATCTGTCAAATACCATTTTTTTATAATTTGTATATAGTATTTATTAATGAAGAAAGGATTAGCATGCAATAAATATATGGCAAAACTAGAAATCGCTATTTTATTGATGGTTTTGCTCTGTAGTTTAATTTTGGAGAAAAAAAGGAAAAAATAAACAGATGCTAATATCACTAATGGAGAATTATACCAAAACATTTTATGCATTATTCCTTTATAATTCTTCGAAATAAAGAAAACCGCAATAAAAGTAATCAGTAGTGTTAAAAGAAAGTATAACAATAAATCGGTTCTGCATTTAAACTTAAAAAATATATGTTCACTTTTCCTTATATATCCCGCCAAAATGTATAATCCAATAAATGATAGCGTAGAATACCCACCATCAAACCAAACTAGTGATACAACAAACCAACCAAATATAAATTGAAAAACAAAAAATGCAATTAAAAAGACTCCTATTTGTTTGGATGAAGAAGATTCTATAAAATGGTTTAAAATAGGGGAACATATATAAAGCAATAAATAAGCCTTGACAAACCACAATTCTTTATCAAGTAAAAACAATGACAGAATTCCGTGTAAATTTAAAGTTTGTTTTGGATTAACAATAGCCGATAAAGTAAAGATTAATATGCTGAAGAAAAAAATCTGAAAGAGGAAATCATACAATTTTTCCACTTTGGGCTTAATGCTGTTCCATCCAGATAAAAGAACAAAAACATTAACACATATTATACAGAGACTTTGTGTGAAGATTCTAAATCCAGTTAAACTTGGACTAGTTACGAAATCTTCAAAAGTAGGTCTTCCAATAGACAAAAAGTTAGCATGTACACCTAAAACAAGAATCATAGCGATTATTCGCAATAATTCGAAGTTTGAATCTCGAACTTTAATCATATCGTGCGTTTGGCGTATATTCATTAAGATGAAGGCTTGCTATTATTCTTGTTTTGTCAAGCGTCCTATAGCTGAGCGGACGTTTTTGCCTTTTAGAGAGATTGGTGGGTTTCCTGTCCCTATAGTGAAATTGTCAAGATGAGCGGGGGATAGGTCTATCCTGTCTTCTCCTATTGCGCGCAAGAACTGGTAGCCGTTATTTATTCAATCCTGTATCCAATTCGTCTCGTTTAATTTGTCTCACCCCTACAGCTTCTCCCAAAATTGAATGAATAAGCGAAGTATAGAAGTTTACATCGGTTTTGGACATCTTATAACCCAACAAAACGTTGTTTATCTTTACCGACAAGTATGGGCGTGACTTATTCCCTTAGGAAAGCTCCTTCCATTGAATCATTCATCTCGCTATAGTGCACCATACATAAGCGTTTTTTAACAATAATGTCCAGAAAACGCCTCAAGTTTTGAAGTGAACGGAACTTATACAATCGCATATTGCTATATAGTGTTCTGTTAACAATTAACCATATCATTCCTAATTAATTCTGTATGACAATGGGACATGCCAGTGGCATATATTTAGTAGCACGGAGTGCGTTTATTAAGTTTCAAATTTCTTTCATTCATTAATTCTTTGGACAAGCTATGTGACTTTGTCGATTACTGAAACGATTCATGGAAGAATCGATTACATTAGTTCTGAATGCGTTTTCAGTAGAAAACGATGACGAAAGGGCCTCTCCCTAGCCCTCCCCCATAGGGAGGGGATTATTGTTTGAGGGTGATTATCCATAAGTAGGCTTTTCCATTAGTACACGATATTTTAAATAGGTGCTTACTAATATCTGTACTACAAAGACGAGCGTATATGGCAGCGTTATATCAGAAAAGCTTACCGAATGATAGAATTCAAACAACGGATTACTTGTAAGAAACATAAAGATAAGGAATATCAGCATAATTACAATAATAAGATAGTGGTATGGTAAAACCACTCTTTTAGCAACCTGATAATCTTCAAAAATACTGAATGTTAGAGTAAAGCTGGAGAACACATACATACCACACTTCATCAGTTTTATGAAGATGTCCCCAAAACCATCTGATCCACCCTGGCTTATAGAGTATGCATATAGGATAATTGCAGGTAAAAACAATGGCAAAGCCAAATTCACCAGCAGCCAAATGAACAATGTCTTATATGGAGTATGCCGATACATATACTTAATGCCTTAAAATAGAGGTGATAAGAGCAAGGCAAATGGCATATTGACATGACTTATGGAATCGCCACCAACTGCTGAAGTTTTATACCTGTTTCCAGACGAAAATGCTCTAGATGGTTGTTACGTGATGGACTCATCTTCGGATAGTTATTCATGCATATTGTGCAATGCTGGTGGCCTACCTTGAAATAGTGGTTAAGCGGAGTACGTTTCTTTGACATCTTACAACGAAGATTGTAGATGAAGTCTTTTAACTGTTGCATGCCCAATTTCATGTCTTTCCATAACTGCTCATCTAAGGAGGTTGTGGTATTCATTTTGAACTCCACAAACCAAAGGTCGTGTTTATCGAAAATGATACTATCACAACGTCCCTTGGGATATTTGTCATTAAACATATAATTGGAAAACCTATAACGAATCAAACCGCCATCAACGCAAATATGATTAGCATTCCAGTTACTTACAGCAAGTGCATCGGGACGTGGCGTTTTGCATATAAGACAACGATGCTTGGTCTGGTCATCATAAACGTAGGATACTGGTGGCGTAATCCGGTGTATCTGATATTTTTCTTTACACCTGACATCGTCATGTGTTTTATTATGATATGTCTGCCATTCCTTAACCCAATATTTGTGTGGGAAGCATATACCCAATGAACATTTAAACCGTCTCATGCCTTACATTAGATTATAGAGAAAGGCAAAATCGTCATTTAACTTCTCGGTTTCAGTGTCGAAGAAGTTATCACCTATCAGTTCTGTCTTATTATCCTTAATAGACTGACAATACACATCTCTTGCTGGATCTAAAGAATAGGCCTCGAAACGGTCTGCATTGATGCCCAAGAATACCTCATTGGCTGTATTCAGCGTTTCTGATAGGAAATGCTGTTCCAGTTCCTCACGCTTTGACGGATGTGCTTTCAAGACCTTGGAATAATAGAGCATATTGTTGAATGTTGACAACACATAAGGGCTATGGGTTGTGACAATCATCTGAGTATGACAATGATTGGCAATGAGTACCATCAACTCTATTAGCAATTTCTGAGCTTCTGGATAGATATGTGCCTCAGGTTCCTCGATGATACGAGTGGTATCAATATTGTTACAGAGGATATATATCAAATCCTGAATGATACGAATTGACTCCTGTTGACCGGAGGATGCATTACCAAGGGATATGGAATTTTTATCATCGACTTGAATACTTTCGGTTCCATTCTCATTCTTGTAACTACCCTTCAGTATTTTCTTGGCGATATTCAACACCATTTGGCCAAAAGGATTATCCAACTTCTGCCGGTAGCCGTTGGAGAAGAAATCAACAAGTCGTTTACTATGCAACATGAAAGAACGAATGATTTCTTCCTCGTTACCACCAATGTGCTTCTGTTTATCACTCAGCTGCCCAAAGAATAGCATCTGGAACTGCTCAGAGAAAGAAACAGTTATATTTCTTCCTGCTGGAATATATAGTCCTGTTTTAACATCTTCAAAGGTATTACAAGATTCTTTCAAAACTCGACCATAGAACTCGGTCCTGATTTTCATCTCGTTAGCGGAATCCTGTGCAATTAACTCCTTAGATTGCTTCTGGAGAGCAAGTAATTTTTCTGTAGAAGCAGTTAAAGCATCATGCATAGGTTGACTAAAACCAACCATGACCTTATCGTCCTTAACCCCGAAATGCAAACTTTTATTTGTCTCAGAGGACAATAGGAACTGAGTTCGGAAATTAGGGTCTGGGATTTCATTATAGGAGAAATATTTCTGAAATTTTTCGATGATTCGGAGATTAAAGTTTATCATAAAAACATCAACCGTCATCTCCGGTGCATCAACACTGAATAAGTCAATATAAAACTGCTGAATAAACTTAAAAAAGTAAATAAGTTTAGCTATAGTACTTTTACCTGATGCCTGAGGGCCAATAAGCAGCAGGAAGTCCTTGACTTCAATTTCAGCATGGGTAATCTGCTTGAAATTATCAACAATGAGTTTTTGCATAACCATAATTATCTGCTATTACTAACTAATAGAGCATTATACTTTATAGTGCCGAAGATTGGTTTTCAATCCAAGTCCATGCTCTTTCCGGAAGTAAGCCCTGACTGTCTCTTAGATTAATAGCTACAACCAAATAATTTCTGTTACCTAATATAGCTCTTAACTCTTTATCCAAAGCATTAGCTGTTGCCTTATCTGATATAAGAATATAAGAGGACTTAATATAATGAAACCAGTTCTTGATACAGTCTATAGAAACTAACTGATCGTGAAATTGCTTAAAATTCGTCTGGTCATCTCTGTCAAACATCAGAGCATAAACAAATCTATCATTCATCGGCCTCCTCCTTTCTTTCTATAAGTCTACCAAGATATGGGTTGGGATTGGCTATACTTGCCAGATGCTCTGTGTCTATTAATTGATGATTATCCTTATCCCCCATCACTTCAACTATTTGCTTCTTGATATTGAACTCCTCTGATCTCAACAGATCTGGATTCTTAAAAAGGCAATAAAAATGTGAGATAGCATACATAATGAAGAGTAATCCAAGTATACATGCCAACACTATCAAAACCCATCCCTCTTTAACAAAGATTGCTGCTATCACAAAAAGCATCAAAGAAAAGAGCATCAATTTCCCAAGGGAATCAACGACGCTCTTAACAATTATTCTGCTAATTGCATGAGTTATGGAATTAAGCCAATTTGACATAGGTAATTACTAAGAGACTGATATATCTTTGTTTTTTCATTCAATTTAGGTGACAAAGGGCAGGTTCCTGTCGCGGATCCAGACGTTGTATAAATCTTCGGCCCGAACTGGTTAAACGTTGTAGTTCGCGAACTGATGCTCTGGATGTCAGGTAACATCATTGAACGGTGCATACTCTAAACTCCCCTCACCTCATGTAAAACGTTGAGGCAAAGGTTATTACAAAAACCAGAGATGTAAAAACGCCAAAAAATGGACATTTCTGGGTACAAAGATAGGTAAAATTTGGGATAAAGGCAAATTTTAGGTTAAAGTTTTTAGGTTAAGGGTTAAAGATGGATGTTTGTGATAGTCCTTTGGACTAGAAATCTTTCAAATCTGAACAAAATTATTAACGATAACTTTAACGATAACAAATT
>Ga0247608_10005975_pt1 | contig 12969 bp, 16 predicted proteins | sample 176DNAGHGlowgp2_FD_193490 | JGI IMG/M metagenome (GOLD analysis project Ga0247608, IMG submission 193490) | Sheep rumen microbial communities from Palmerston North, Manawatu-Wanganui, New Zealand - 1766 DNA GHGlow gp2 | ecosystem: Host-associated > Mammals > Digestive system > Stomach > Rumen ... | reverse complement strand
ACGCAATCTCTTTGTTCCTGAAGCGGATGTTTGGGAAGTCCTTCGTCCAGAACATCATTCAGTGCTTTTGTTGCAATTTTGGCTGCGTTATAAAATTCTTCGTAATCAAATTTCTTGTCGTGTACGAATTCACTGAGATTCAGTGAGCCGAGTAAACACGAACCGCCGGCCGGAAGAGGTTCCTCCGCGCATGGATTTGTGCCGGCATATTCAAAATTAGGATTGTTGTTTAACAGATTGTATCCACTGATGCGATCCCAGAAGAGAATTCCAGGTTCGGCATAATCCCAATTCTGCCTACACAGTAAATCAAACAATTCCTTTGCCTTTACAGTTTCTTCAATATTTTCTCCTGTTTCCGGTCGCTCAAAATGGAGTTTCCAATCCCCATCAGATTCAACAACTTTCATGAAATCGTCTGTGACCATTACTGAGATATTTGCGAAGTTTACTTTGTTCAAGTCACTCTTAATTGTGATAAACCTCTTTATATCTGGATGATCACATGGCATTGAAATCATCAAAGCTCCGCGCCGCCCATTCTGCCCTATCTGCTCGGTCACCTGACTGAACGTGTTCATGAATGAAACTGCGCCGGATGTGTTCTTTGCCTGGTTATGTACCTTTGCTCCGGCTGGAGCTAATTTGCCAATGGAAATCCCACATCCACCGCCATACGAATATGTCCTTGCAAGCTTCCCACAGGTGTCATATATTGATTCGATATTGTCTTCCGGCGCTGCCAGTACATAACAGTTTGAATATGTTGTCTTTTCCTCTGATGAATCAACTCCTCTGTTACTCAAGATTCTTCCGCCAAAAAGGAATTTCTTTTCCTTTATAAGTTGCCGGACGTTGGCATCACCTCCGCTCACTCGATCGAGCCATTCTTCAAAACTCTCATCGTTCCTTTGATACTTTTTGTGCCAGATATCAATTCCTAATTGATTATCCGCACCTAACCATTGTTCTATTGTCATATTTCTTTACCTATAAATGCTACACAATCTTCTAGTGATTCTATAATTTGAATTATGCTTCTATAAAACCCATTATTATTAATTATGAAATTAACCTCATGCTCTACACCATCAAACATGCCTACATCAGATAAACTTCTACGGTATGCTTCGTCCACATCATCACCACGCTCCAATGATTTAATCAATCTATAAGCGCGCTCTACATAAAGATATACCGAGAACACATTAGAAAACTCTTTCTTTAATTCTCTAAGACCGGACGGAGTTGCCACTATCACTGAATTGTCATGGCAATCTGATTTCTTAATACCGTACTGCCAGCCTCGATATGTAGTATGCTCAACGAATTCGCCTTTAATTGCCATGTGATTAAATTCATGCTCTGATATGAAATGATAATCTTTACCATCGCTTTCACTGGGTCGTCTTGGTCTGGTTGTATATGTAACGACCTTTTGATATTGCGGATTTCTCCTTACAAATCCATCTGCTAATGTTGTTTTTCCGGATGCCGATGCACCTATAATAACTATCATTGAAATCTCCTAATTGTATTTGTATATTGTGACATCCAGCAGATCTGCCTTTTCCATTACTGTTAGTCCATCATATTGACATTGAAGATATTCTTCGGCACATTCCTCACAAAAATCCTCACCATCAATATGATATTCTGCTTTTTCGTATCCACATTGGTCGCAATATACAACTGGTACATTTTTATATGGACATGCATCGCCCATGCAGCCTATCTCTCGTGGGCAATCCACGCATTCATCTATATATTGCATCATTATTCATTACCTGATTTATTGTTATATTTTTATATTGCCTATAGTTAGTTTGCTTCTTATTTATTTTACAAACACCTCCTTGCACCTATTTATTTCTTATTAAAATTATATCACAAATGCTTATATTGTCAATGAAGTTATTGTTATATTTTATAAATTTTCAATTATTTCATAATTCAATAACCATTTATCATATTCGCCCTCAATAGGTTCATATACTCCATTAACAAATTTTGTTTTTTGTTTTCTGGTATAATCAATGATTTTTATAACATCATATGATGATACTCTATTCTTATAAAAGGTTCTCTTATCTATTTTAAAATCTACAAGGTTACCACTCTGCAATGAGTGAGCCTGGATTCTGGGCGAATATCTGTTATCCACCGACAATACCGCAATCATCTTATTATATCTGGGATCTGCAATATCTATATATCCTAAATACTCATCCTGTGCTTTAATTTTGTCATGCAACGTGCGTTTATGATATGTCACGTTCTGTGCATATGCATTTAAGAATTCTCTTACATCCACCTTAGAAAATGTCTTTTCAGTTATCTTTCCGGCATATGGAGTAATCAGTTCTTCTGGCAAATTTAATCGCTGCAGTTTGTCTTTACTTATATTAACAGCATTATACAGATTCAAAAACACATCATATATTTTCAGCAGATAATTGGCATCACCAAATTCTGAGAAGAAATCTAAATTAATCAGGATGTTTATCTGGTTCTTTTTAGCTGTGGTCTTTTGCTTAATGTCATACAATAAATCTACGAATGAATTATATTGATTATCACGGAGCGAATATAACTCTTCAGCTACCTGACTGTTTAAATCTTTAATGCTTGCAATACCTTTGTATATTGCGTTTTCAGACCTTACACACTCATACTTGCTTCTGGAAAATCTAAAAAGTGCCGGCTTTAATTTAATGTTAAAATATTTTAATTCATTGGTCAGCTTTAATGTTCTTTTGTTATCTCCTTCATAATAATTGAATGCCACTGTGTAATACTCTAAAGGATAATGAGATTTCAGATATGCACCATATAAACTGTCATATGCATAAGACAATGAATGGCTGGCATTAAATGAATACTTGGCAGCCTGTTCAACTACAGTCCATGTTTCATTGAACCCGTCTTCAGAACCTACTCTGCCAATCCATCCTTTTAAGAGTTTACCCTTTAGTTCCTCTAGTTCCTGTTCCTTAAACTTTTTCTTAGCAATCTTTTTGATGATATCATAAGAACCTGTTTCCTCGATGCCTAACCAGATCAGATATTTCATTATAAGTTCCTGATAAATCATTCTGTGATTGCCTTCAATTAATAAGTTATCAAGTTCTGGCACATTAGTTGAATAAGGTTTCCGGTCAATGAAATCCTGTAATAAACTTGCACAGCCAGGGCGGATGATTGCTACAAATGCTGACATCTCTGATACTGATTTAGGTTTATACCTCATCGCTAATGGTGTAGCAAAATCACTATCAGCCTGGTTAATCGTACTTGTCAGTCCTTTGGCATAAATATCAAATGTCCTGTCATCCAACAATTGATTAAATTCTTTAATTGTAGGGATTGGTATATTAGCCAGTCTGCAAACATCTCTGATAATTGCCCACACTGTTACCGTCAAATAATCATTTTTCAGATATTTATATTTATCGCAGTAATAGCCGTCCAATAGGCAGCACATCTTGTCTTTAGTCCGGACTAACCCCAACTCTTTTCTTATAGGCTTATAGTATAACAACATACTGCATGGAGACTCAGAAATGCTCCTGACTACACCTACCAGCTTTTTGCTTTCCTCAATAATAGTCTTCCATTTTGGATCATCTTTATATCTATCAAAATCCTCAGTGATATGTACATATTCAGATAACTCCATGCCAATGCCCTTACAGTATGTTTTAAATGCACTCGATTCCTGAAGTGGTTTCCAAGCTATCATCCATGCACAGTTCTCTGCACCTAATAAATCCTGTGTTGCTTTGATAAATGGCTCTCTGTCAGTGCAGTTAAGATCAATATCTGGCAAAGACCTGGCACCAAGAATTCTTTCAACCGACATAAATCTATGTGGAAACAATGTTATCGGAGAATTTAATCTGTCTATATCAGTTAAGCCTAACAACTTAGTAACATAAAAACTAGGAGCTGAACCTCTGCCAGTGTTGGTCAAACGTCCGTTGTATTTCTCTTGTGCATTCTTGGCTACTTTATAATCAATAAGGAAATAGTTCTCCATGTGAGTCTTTTCAATAACATCAACCTCATTACGGATAGCTTCCAAGTATTCATGCCATCGCTCTCTGGGTATTTTCTCTCTTTCAGCTTTCCATCTCTCATTAATTATATTTCGCAGTTCCTGAGTGGGATTGTCTGATATTGACGGCAGTTTAATATCTGTATTAATCAATGTGATTTCGCTGCAGTCATCAAATACCAAAGTATTTTCTAAAGCTTGCTGTACTTGCGATTCATTCAATATACCTTGCTGTTTATATCTGTAAAAAATCTCATCTGAATCTGGATAATCAAGCATCATCTGATGTTCATCCTGATATACCAAATCATTACCTCTGAGAAAAATATCTCTTAATTTGGCATCCTCTGGATATATATAATGACTGTCATTGCCATGAATAATCTGAATACCAGATTCCAAGCTGAAATCTAAAAGTCTTGAGTTGACTTTTTTCTGCAAATCGAAATCATGTGACTGCACTTCCAGGAAAAAGTTATTTTTAAAATGTCTTTTTAAAGCCATCAACAGTTCTGGATTATCCCATATTCCGGCAACACACGCAGATGTAATTATTACATCATCAGGATTCAATGAGAACAATAATTCATTGTCAATTCTGGGCCGGTAGTAGAATCCGGTTTGATGTGCTTCTGTCATGATATCATTTAACTGTTCTGCTCCGCTGTTGTTTTTGGCAATGATAATAATGTGTCTATTACTTCTGTCTTTATTGCCATCAGCATCAGCTAATCTGTTTGGAACATAATAAGCTTCAGTACCATATATCATCTTAAGATTGTATTCCTTGGCACATTCCATCCATGTAAAGATGTCTCCAGTCACACCATGATTTGTAGTAAACACAGTCGTATGCCCTAGTTCAACTGCTCTTTGACAATATTCATATTCTTTTGTGGCGACATCGACCATCCACGGATTGCCTTTATGATCATGTTTATGATAATTATTATATCTCATAACTCTTTCCATTCTGTGCATTGATTGGCTTCGCATGAATTGCGGAAACTGCATAAGTTGTGGCAATAGAAATATTCACCTTTAAGTTCTGGATTGCCATCCAGTTCTTCAATTACGGACTGAAAATCTTCTTCATTCTCTATAAGATGAATCGTATCCAACATCCATTGAATCGTTTGCTCATATTCTTTTTGATTAAACGGAATTGTTGCCAGCTTTCCGCCATTCTTAAAATGATTCCACGTTAGTTCTTTAGGAAATTCGCCATATGTTTCATGAATAGCATGGCTATAAAAGTACATTTGTTTTTTATATTTCTCAAAATTGTCTTTGGCATTTGCTTTTACTTTGCCGTCCTGACGAAATGGATAATCACTTGATTTGTTGTCTACTATAACGATCTTTCCATCACGTTTATCTCTAAGCAATAGATCGATAAACCCCAGAAATGAATAACCATCTATTTTACATGTAACTTTTTGCTCAACTCCAAGTATTTCATAATCATTCAGCCAGGAAAAATCTTCGTTATTAAAGTAGTCTGCACATGTTTCAAATGTCTTATCCATGATTGATTCTCTTGTTTGATAGAAAACATTCTGATCAAAATTATCTACATAATATTCAGTCGCTTCATCCGGTGTCAGTTCCCCATTAAAAATCATTGCCAAAATCTCATGCACAAAAGAACCAACCTCTGCATAATAATTGCCTTCAGCCAAATATAAGCTGTCATCCTGTAATATATAATTTAGATAGAACTCATACTTGCAATGCTCGAATGTCGTCAGTCTGGAATATGACCATGTCATCTTATCAATTTCTTTTCTATATTCATTCAAGCGTTATATCACCTTCTTTCTATGGGCATACAACTCATCCCATATAGCTTGCCCCATATCGACCGGAGCATTCTTAGCTTCTGGGCCGCCTAACAATTGCTTGGGATCTCTGATAATATATACATTCGTTAATTGTTTTAATTTATCAATGTTCTGCCGGACATCATTATTGTAGTAATTAACATCTGTATCATATGCAAATACTATGTTAACTCTTAGTGCAGCAAGCAATTCAATCTGCTCTCTGGTCAGTGTATGCTTCTCAGCTGATGCACAATTGCAATATCCCCACCCCTCTGCTTTCATTACTGATTTAATGGATTCAAAGATTATTATCTCATTTTTTTTCTTTACGTCTTGCAGTGTAAAATTCAATCCTTGGAAATAATCCATGACTCCAACAGAATAATAATTAATGTATTTGGGAATTCGCAGAGCCTTGAAATTAGGATATCTGGTTCTGCCTTTGATATTAATCAGATTACTCTGGATATCATACACAGGATACACAATGCGGTTCTGGAAATTATCAATTCTGATATCATACTTATCCATAACACTTTGGGATATACCCTCTGTCAGCCATTCTGTAATTGGTTCTTTTTTGTATTTGTCATATTCATGCTGGTCAAGAATTCTGTGTGTGCATTCTCTGACTTTACTTTGTTGTATCTGTTCATATTTACGCAGAAAAGCTATGGTATTAGAAAAGCACATCTTGCTGACATCCAGATTAGCTAAGGCAGATGCTTTTTTTACTGCTTCCGAAAAACTAAGATTCTCAAAATCTTTTAAAAAATTTATTATCTGTCCATGCCGTCCGCACGAAAAGCAATAATAATAATTTGCTTCCGGATTAAATGAAAGAGAAGGAGTCTTATCCTCATGCTTTGGGCAATGAGTAAAATAATCATTCCCTCTCTTCACCAAATCCAAAGTCTGACTGGCGTACCCAATGAGATCGACATTATTATTAATTTCATCTAACATTTCCTGAGAGTATTCAATTCTCAATAATATCGCCTCCTCATTGGCACTAGTAATCTTCGCTTATTTCATGCTGTTCTGCTTCAACTATTGTCATAGTGTCACCATTAAAGGTGAAATCTATGTACTGATCATCGTCCTCTGGGTGATGTCTTCCCAGACGGTTGATTTCAATTTTGGCATATGCGTTTCCACACTGGATGCCATCCCTTGCTATCATTTCCTGAGTTTTGTATCCCCATTTGATGGCAACTGACAGATACTGATTAATCTTTATACTGTCCTGAACCTCGCCATTTCTGTTCAGCTGACATGCTGCCAGCACAGGAAGATTCAACTTGCCAGCAATTTGATTTTTTAGAAAATCGCACTTGGCACCTAAGATGTTGTAGTTATCGCTCGTTGATGTTTCATTACTTTTCAAGTAATCATAAACTACAAATCCCAAGTTCATCTTATTCTGCAACATCCGGCATAAAGAAAATATTTTCTCCATCGACATGTCCGGATCATAGATGTGGATAAATGGCTGTTTTTTTAACCAATCCATCCACTTCTTTAATTCCTGTGCTTCCTCTGAGGAGTATCTACCATTCTTAATTCTGTTAACATCTATGCCAGACAAATGCGATAAAAGTCTTTCAGTATATAATCTGGTCGGCATTTCTCTGTCTATTACCAATGATGCAACACCATTTTTAAGCTTATGCACTACTTCATTCATCAGGAACACTGACTTGCCTTGCTTGTATTTAGCCTGGACTACAAATAATTCGCCTGGTTCATACGTAAAAAAGTTAGAAAACGACTTATATTTTGATGGCATTCCATACATACCATCATCAGTTCTACGGCTGATAATCTCATTCCATATATCATCAAGTTGGTCACCTAATGTCTGTACCTCAGATGTCATCAGATATTTTTTAGTGAGGTTATCAAGCTGAGAATAAACAGTATGATTAAGTGTTTCTAATGATGTATCATGCTGAAAGCAATCCTTTTCTACTCTTTGCAATGTGGTCACCAGATCTCTCTTGAAAGCATATGTCACTACATTCTGTGCAAACATGTGGTACTCTTCAAGAGATTCTCTGGCGGTATATTCAAATAATCTCATCTGTTCCTGAATAGATGGTAAGTTATACTGACTTAAGTTTTTCTGAATTGCACTGTAACTCTGAAGTTTATTGGATACATTGTATGCATCAATATGGGTAATTCCATCGTTATATAATTCTCTGATTGCCCAATACATACATGAATTGTTAAAATCCTCAAAGTGATTAGGCTGCAAATAATCAGAATGCTCAACGTATTCTGGGTGACGAATCAATGTTCCGATTACACCTGATTCAGACTGAACATCAGATAATTCAGAAATATCCAATTGATCACCCCTTTCTTTTAAATATATCTCCGAATCCTGATGGTTTATTATTAGTTACAGCTTTGAATTGCGGTTCATCATTCTCACGTTTTTCGATTTTGAATGACTGAATATCTACTTTATTCTTTGCCAGCTTTCGTTTCTCATATTCTTGTTTGATTTCATACCTATCCACGAAATATTTAAAACCAGCCGGATAATGCAGATTTAAATTATGATTAACTATGTATTTCATCACGAAGACCAGATAATCTGAATCAATTCCTCTGGCAATCAGCTTATTTAATTCACTCACCAACTGAGAAAAGACTACTGTATCGCTGATATGGATGTACCATAAATCTTTAATAAGTTGGATATCGGCTTTTTGCTTGTCAGTTTTAGCATCATTGTTCTTCTTTGATTCGTAACAATCCTCATGATAATATGCATTGCCATCTCTTACATATAGCTCAATTGATGTATCAATCTCTCTGCTATCATGCTTACAAAAATCAAATCTGCATTTTCGTATATCTTTTTTAGCCATCACTATTCTTCCGATTTGTTTATCATTTCTTTGTTACTGTTAAAACGGCAGACCTTCTGCATCATCTGTTTCCGGAACATTCATGAATTCTTCATTTGTCACATCTTTATTGATCTGTTTTTTAGATGTCTGTTCTCCATCAAGTTCAATTTCAAAAATTGTTAGTGTCAGTTCATTACATTTATCTCGAATAAAGAACTCTAAATCCCTATCTCCATTTGCTTTTGCAAGCAGATTGTCGCATTTCTTCTTATTGAAGTAAGAACCGATGTCCAGGTCTATTATTTTAACCGACTTTCCGACAGGATGATCTCTGTCGCTGGTCACTGGAAGATTTAAAGTAGCTACTTTTTCTGCTGCACTTCCTTTAAAAATCAGCTGTCCATTAAACCAAACATGATATTCGCCCGTCTGTTCACTTTTTGTGGCAACACTGGCTTGACAAAAGTACAGTGTAGTGTTATCTTTCGGATTCGTCCAAGGTCTGGCGCTCCAGATTTTCACATATGAGCTACGCTGATTAGCCACATTCATTCTTAATCCCATGTTATTCACCTCATTTCTTAACTGCTAAAAGTTGTTTCATCAAATTTTGCAATACTTCTATATCATCTATATTGTTATAGTTGCCGGTAATCAAGTCATCGCCAAGGTCTGGGTTTGCCTGTTTCTCTGCAGCCTTGCACAATTCAGCCACTTTCTGTTTTGCTTTATCGGATAATGCACATTTCTTTGTAACCAGATCCTTAACTTTTGCTTTCAATTCAACTGTTTTACTTGCTTCTTCAGGCAAATCCTCTCCCTCATAAATATATAAGCCGAGGCCATGCAATGCACATGCTTTAACTAAACAACGTTGTTTGCTCTTATTTGCATCAACACTAGTAATGTTTTCTGCCGGAATACTTCTGTTTTTGAAGTCCATGATTGCAAGTATTTCCACGATTTCCAAATCATCAATGGTCACGCCAACCTCAACCCAGCCTGTTTTGCCATCATCATGCCAAAATCTGGTATTGCCCAGTTCATCCATGATCTGTGGATAGATTTTATATGTTGCGTTGGGATATCTTTTCTTAACTTCTGCCCATGCAGATGCCCATGAAACATATGACAATCCATTCTTTTGCTTGATTTTGTCGGCAACATTGACATCATTTAATGTTTTAAATATGTTTTTGTTTTCTGCCATTAACTCACCTTACTTCTAACTGGCAATCAAATATATCTTCATACATAGACTCTTTTTCAATAATTGAGAAATATTCGATTGCAATTTTCACACTATAAACTCCACTGTTTAATGGTTTTCTCAGAACAATATTGCTTATCTTATGTCCTGGATATATAAGGTCACTCTGATATAAGAAATAACCATCATCCATAATAATTGAATACTGAATTAAATAATTATTATCATCTGGATTTCTGATATTTACCATTTGATTAATCTGGTTTTTACTGAAATATAATTCAGTTATTCTGGGAACAATCAGTCCTTCATTATTCATTTGTTGTTCATTATGACTAATATGATTGTTTATTATTATTAATATAAGCAGTAAAACCAGACAAATTACTACTACCAAAGGATATTTGTTTTCCATTTTCTTGTTATATTTTTAGTATTTAATATGTAAGTTACCATGTTCATTCATCCAGTCTATAATTTCCTTATAATTTTTGATTTCAACGATAGTGATTGCATTTGATACAAATCACCAATATCATGTTTATTCTCTGACATTATCTGAATCGACCACCTCCATTTGAGCCATCTACGATGACTAATATTGCAAACAAAACAACAAATACAACTATTAAACTAATCCAATCTCCCACTGACATGTGTACCTCTTTATATATTATCAAAGATTTGTAGTTTTACAATAGATTTATTGTTATATTATTTAGTAGAAAAAATATGTGCCTATTTGCATAGGCAGCATATCTTATCTGATAATTTCTGTGACCCAGGGTTCATTCTCATCATCGGTTTTATATAATGCGAACATTGAAATTTTGCACTTGTATCCCCAAGGATTCTGGTCAGCATATGATTTCAACTGATTCAAAGAAAATCCAAATCTATGGTCTACTTTGATGAAAATTCCGTCATTGTCAATGGAATAAGCGGTAATTTCTGGAAATTTGGCGGTTATGTAGTCGTATAAATAAAATAGCTTTTTTATCATCAAATTGACCCCTATTTTACCCCCAATAATTGCGGTTTTTATAAATTGCACATTATCATTTTCATCAACATATATGCTCTTTTGCCAATTCTTGATCATTTTTACACTCCTTTATCATCCTATCTCTCATCGAACGCTTGTTCGCTTCTCTCAACCATAGGATATAATACTTTTGTAACAATTTCAAGATGTAAAATTTACCTGTCCAATAATTCGACCTGAGTCACAATTTGTTATCTGTAACTTACTTACATATAGTATCAAGTTTATAAATTAATGTCAATTGTTTTACTGTTATATTTTATAATTCTGAATATAAACGATCAAGTCCAGCTTCAAAGGCACCTATGCCGGAAAAATAACTACCAACTTTTAAATTATCAAACAGATACGGCATCGCTTTGTATAACTGTTTATATATGTAATAAAGAACATCAACTACTATTGAATTTCCAGCCTGTTTATATAGCTGAGTTGATGATACGTTAGTCATTTCTTTACTTTCAGCTAACTGCATCATCTCCAGATGTCGGTCTGGCTCATATTCTGCCATGAGTTTTCTGGCCTTTTCTCTGTCTCCCAAACGTGCAGCCAGATAATCCTCTTCAGAAAATCCCATCAATTTGAAACATTCCATAGGAGTCAGTTTCCTAATTCTATACTCATAATTCTCTTCGCTCATAACTAAACTATCCTTTGCTACTGATGTTAAAGAATTTGAAATTCCATCATCATGGATTTCCAAAGCTTCATTTTTGTTAATATAGTGTCTGCTTCGTGTTGCACACGGTATGGCTCTAGTAATCACTTTTACTCCAGTTCTACCTGACCTTTTGTCTTCATATTTCTCTACCTTATCTAGAATCATTATCCAGTATTTAACACCGAGTCCGGCACACAACGTAGGTGATACCCCCCCTACCATAAACTACATTAAACTGATGTTTACCAGAACCTTTATCAATGTAGCCTATCTCTTCAATTCTATAATTCATTCCTTATTAATACATAATTATCTTTCAACACAGTTGAAATGGTATTGCTAAGTCCATCAGTCCTTATAGCTACTTCTCGTAAATTGCATCTGCGTTCATGTATCATGCCTTTGTCATACTGAGAACGGATTGACTTGGCATATTCATTTCTCTGATATTTTAATGCTGCTATTATCATTTCGTATTATCACAAATGGGTGATTGCCCCCCCCGTTCATCGTCAAAATCGTTGGTGCCACGCCATTCTGAGAATAAACAGCACCCCTACCGCCAAGAAACTGCTTAATTGGACATTCATAAACACTGCCCAGAATTTCTGTTTCTCTACTTTTCATTATTCTTTCGTTTTACCTCTCGCTTTTCAATTATCATTGGAATTAAGCTTGTTCCACCGCCGCCACATCCTGGGCATAACAGAGTTGGGCAAAAGGCATCAATACTATAAACTTTACTTCTTTGGCTACTGTTTGGATTTAATCCACCCAACTGAATTACATTTTTCATGTTTCCTCTTTACAATAATTAATGGGATAAATCCACCACCTAATCCGGCAGCCGCAGGTATTGTTGGCGACAATGCGTAAATGTCATATACTCTTCTGCGTAAATGGCTATTCGGATTTAAACCGCCTAAATAAACTATGTTTCTCATATACTATAATCATTGGTTGCCGACCGCCCCCCCCATAGCATTCAACGTAGGACAGCACAGTTCTTTATTCCAGACATTTCCAGCATAGCTCATCCCAGTGAATTCCTTATTATATACGTTTCCGTATTTCTCAATTATTTGTTTTTCTTTCATTATCTTTTACTTGGCAAATTATCATCGGCTGGTTGCCCCCCCCCTTGCATAGTCCGCAAAGTTGGTGAGTAATATAAAACACTCCAAACATTGCCAGCATAGCTTGAATTAAATTTGCCGTAGACGTTTCCATATAATTCCAAATTTTTATTTTCGTTCATTTACTTCTTTTACACAGTACAGAATCTTGGGCGGATCTTTGTATGTCG
>Ga0247608_10005974_pt1 | contig 12973 bp, 14 predicted proteins | sample 176DNAGHGlowgp2_FD_193490 | JGI IMG/M metagenome (GOLD analysis project Ga0247608, IMG submission 193490) | Sheep rumen microbial communities from Palmerston North, Manawatu-Wanganui, New Zealand - 1766 DNA GHGlow gp2 | ecosystem: Host-associated > Mammals > Digestive system > Stomach > Rumen ... | reverse complement strand
AGGTCCTTACATATTAATTAATCCTAAAATAATAAAAACAAAAGGAGAAAAAGAATGTGATGAAGGGTGTTTAAGCTTCCCTAATGAATTTGGAAAAGTTATAAGACCTACAGAAGTACAAGTTGAATTCTATGACAGAAATGGAAAATTCATTAAATTAAAAGCAAAAGATCTTTTAGCACAAGCAATATGCCATGAGGTTGATCATTTAAATGGAGTGCTTTTCACAGATAAAGTAATACCTGGAACATTAGAATATGTTGAGCCTAAAAATTAAAAACTACTAATAAGCCTTATAAATATATATTTTAAAATGGAGTGCGTAAGCGTTCAGCCACTGCATACTGCCATTGTAACAGGCAGAGCCTTAACAATGGGCAGCAAACCAGAGCGAAGCGTAGGGCGCCTGGAGCAATTGACATATATAGTTCAATTATATAATTTATTATATAATTGAACATATGAGAATTGCGACACCAAACGGAATGATAAAATATATATTTATAAGGCTGAAAAGTAATTATTAAAGTAATTTTAAACATTATTCAGAAAGGAATTAATAAATTTATGAAAATTGTATTTATGGGAACACCTGATTTTGCTGCAAAATCATTAGAAGAGCTTATAAAAGCAAACTATGATATAAAAGCAGTTGTTACAAATCCAGATAGACCAAAAGGACGAGGAATGAAAATGCTATATACACCTGTAAAAGAGGTAGCTATTAGCAAAAACATTCCTATTTTTCAACCTGAAAAAGTTAAAAACAATATAGAATTTATAAATAATTTAAAAGAAATAAATCCTGATGTTATTTGTGTTGTAGCTTATGGCAAAATTTTACCAAAAGAAATTTTAAATATTCCCAAATTTGGATGTATTAATGTTCATGCATCATTGCTTCCAAAATATAGGGGAGCGGCACCAATTCAGTGGGCAATATTAAATGGAGATAAAGAAACTGGTGTTACAACAATGTATATGGATATAGGTATGGATACAGGTGATATGATTTTAACTGAAAAAGTTAAAATTAGAGAAGATGAAACAACAGGAGAGCTTTGGGATAGATTATCTAAAATTGGAGGTAATCTTTTAGTAGAAACCTTAAAGCAAATTGAAAATGGAATAGCACCTAGAATTCCACAAGGAGATGATTATACAATGGCACCGATGTTAGATAAGCAAATGTCTAAAATTGATTGGGAAAATAAAACTGCTGAAGAAATTAAAAACCTTGTTAGAGGATTGAACCCTATTATGGGAGCATATACATATTTAAATGGAAAGAAAATAAAATTCTGGAAAGTAGAAGTTGCTAAAAATATAGGATATGATGAAAACAATATAAAAATATTTAAAAATGGTACAGTAATTATTTCTGACCCAAGAGATGGAATATTTATAAAAACTAAAAAAGGTATTTTAAGAGTATTAGAAATACAAGGAGAAAATGCAAAAAAAATGCCAATTCAAGACTTTTTAAGAGGAAATAGAATACAAGAATATGAAAATTTTGAATAATTCTTAATTGAAGAATAATTACAATTTTGACTGTGTTAAAAAACTTGTATAAAAAAAGATAAACATAAAAACTTTTTTGAGAAAAAAAGGTTTTTAAAACAAAAATAATAGAATAATCTGTGAATAACTTTAAACCTTGAAACCTAATATTTATAGTTATTCACAAAGTTATCCACAATATCCACATAATTGTTAATAAAATAGTAAACATAAAAAGATAAACATAATGTAACCTAATAGACATAATTGTAATATATTTGTAACAAAAGAACAATTTTTGAAATATTACTGTAATATTAGCTATTTTACTGTAATATTCTTGTATAAAATTCGACATAAAAATGTAAAATAAAAAAATATCTGACCTCCAACCTCTAACCACTAATTCTAATACATCATATAATAGAGAGTAAGGAGGAATAAAAATGAAGAGAATATTTAAACATTTATTTAGACAAATGGATAATAATGATATTGATATAGAAACATTAAAAAGATTACAAAATCAAGGTACAAGAATAGTTGATGTTAGAAGTAAAAGAGAATATGAGGAAGGTCATATTAATGGAAGCATAAACATTCCAGAATATGAAATTAACAATAAATTTGAAAAGATTTTTATGGATTATAATGAAACAATCATTTTATATTGTAGTACTGGAGCTAGAAGCAAAAGAGCTTGTAAAAAGCTTATAAAAAAGGGATATGCCAATATATATAATTTGTATGGAGGAATTGAAAGTTGAAAAGAAACAAAAAATTAGTAATAGCAATTTTGGTAATTTTAATAGCAGTAGCAGGACTATTTATGTTTAAATATAGTGAAAAAAGTAGATATAATAATCAAGTTAAAAATGAAGAAAATAACGAAATAATTGCAGTTAATGAAGCAATTTCAGAAAATGTAATAGAGGACAAAATAGAGAATAATGAAGAAGAAAAGAATAAGGAAGAAAACAATAAAGATGGAAATAATGTTATAAGAAATGATAATACTGAAGAAAGTATTGTGGATAATACAAATGAAGAAAACATTGAGAATAAAACTAAAGGTGAAAATAATAAAGAAAAAAATAATAAAAAGGTAATTGTAATAGATCCAGGACATCAAAGAAGAGGAGACAATTCAAAAGAACCAATTGGGCCAGGAGCAACAGAACAAAAGGCGAAAGTAACAACTGGAGCTACTGGTGTTTCAACAGGACAAACTGAGGCTGAACTAAATTTAAAAGTAGGCTTATTATTACAAAAAGAATTAGAAAGTAGAGGTTATTCTGTTATTATGACAAGAACAACAAATGATGTTAACATTAGTAACAGCCAAAGGGCAGAAATTGCAAATAATGCAAATGCAGATGTATTTGTAAGAATTCATGCTGATTCGGTAGATACATCAAGTGTAGTTCGGAATGTCAACATTATGCCAAACAGCTAATAATCCATATAATGGTGCAATTGCATCAAAAAGTTATGATTTATCAAAAAAGATTCTGGATAACATGGCTAAACAAACAGGAGCAAAGAATAGAGGAGTTACTAAAACAGATTCAATGAGTGGAATTAATTGGGCAAAAGTACCAACAACAATTATAGAAATGGGATTTTTAAGTAATCCAGGAGAAGATGAAAAATTGAAAACACAAGAATACCAGAAAAAAATAGTTACAGGAATAGCAAATGGTATTGATGAATTTCTAAATTGACGATAAAAACAATATATGTTAAAATATTATTAAAAATTCGGAAGGAATGAACAAAATTTGAACGAATACCAAAAATTTATTAGAAATTTTAGTATAGTAGCTCATATAGACCATGGAAAATCAACCTTAGCAGATAGACTAATAGAGATGACAGGAGCTCTTTCCAAAAGAGAAATGGAAGAGCAAGTTCTTGATAATATGGAGATAGAGCGCGAAAGAGGAATTACAATAAAAGCTCAATCTGTTAGAATGAAATATAAAGCAAAAGATGGAAATGAGTATACTTTTAATTTAATAGACACACCTGGGCATGTAGATTTTAATTATGAAGTTTCTAGAAGTCTTGCTGCATGTGATGGGGCAATTTTAATAGTAGATAGCACTCAAGGAGTTGAAGCACAAACTCTTGCAAATGTTTATTTAGCAATAGACAATGATTTGGAAGTATTACCTGTTATAAATAAAATAGATTTACCCAGTAGCAGGCCTGAAGAAGTGCAAAAAGAAATTGAAGATATAATTGGAATTCCTGCGATAGGATGTCCTTGTATATCAGCAAAAACAGGCTTAAATGTAGAAGAAGTATTAGAAAAAATAGTCACAGATTTGCCTTCTCCAAAAGGAGATGAAACTGAAAAAACTAAATGCTTAATATTTGATTCATACTATGATAATTACAAAGGTGCAGTTGCTTTTGTTAGAGTTATGGATGGTAAAGTTAAAACTGGTGATGAAATACTTCTTATGCAAGCAAATAAAGTATTTACTGTAACAGAAGTAGGGTATTTTGCACCTGGAAGTTATATGCCAGCAAATGAACTAAAAGCTGGAGAAGTTGGATATATTGCAGCAAGTATAAAAAGCTTATCTGATATTCATGTTGGTGATACAATTACATTAAATAAAGATAGGGCTGAAAAGCCTTTAAAAGGATATAAAAAAGTACAACCTATGGTTTATTGCGGTATATACCCAATAGATGGAAGTCAATTTGAAGCTTTAAAATTTGCATTAGAAAAATTAAAATTAAATGATGCAGCTTTAGAATATGAACAAGAAACATCAAATGCCTTAGGTTATGGGTTTAGATGTGGCTTTTTAGGTCTTTTACATCTTGAAATTATAGAAGAAAGACTTGATAGAGAGTTTGATTTAGGTTTAATTACAACTGCACCATCCGTTATATATAAAGTACATAAAACAAATGGGGAAGTATTAGATATCTACAATCCTGGTGATTTACCACCACAAGCCGAAATTGCTTTTATGGAAGAACCAATAGTTACAGCAAATATTTTAACTCCAAAAGATTATGTTGGTGGAATAATGGAAATGTGCCAAAACAGACGTGGAACTTACATTGATATGAAATATTTAGATGAAAACAGAGTTGAATTAATATATGAAATGCCATTAAATGAGATTATATATGATTTTTTTGATAACTTAAAATCAAAGACTAAAGGATATGCATCATTTGACTATGAATTTAAAGATTATAAAGAGTCTAAACTTGTTAAATTAGATATTTATGTTAATGGAGAACCAGTGGATGCACTTTCTTTTATTGTTCATAAAGATATGGCATATAACCGAGGAAGAAAAATGGTAGAAAAACTAAAGACTGTTATACCAAGACATTTATTTACGATACCACTTCAAGCATATGTTGGTGGAACAGTAATTGCAAGAGAAACAATTTCAGCTTTGAGAAAAGATGTTTTAGCAAAATGCTATGGTGGAGATATAACTAGAAAGAAAAAACTTTTAGAAAAACAAAAACGTGGAAAGGCTAGAATGAGGCAAATAGGAAAAGTCGAAATGCCACAAGAGGCATTTTTATCAGTACTTAAACTGGAGGAAGAAGATAAAAAATGAAACTAAACATCGTCATGGTAGAACCAGAAATACCAGCAAACACTGGAAATATTGCAAGAACTTGTGCTATTACTGGAGCAAAATTACATTTAGTACATCCTTTAGGATTTAAAATAGATGAAAAAAGTGTTCAAAGAGCAGGGCTAGATTATTGGGATAAATTAGAAATAGAAGAACATCATTCACTAGAGATGTTTTTAGAAAAGTACAAGCCTGAAGAAAACAATATGTTTTTTGCAACAACAAAAGGGAAAACAAAATACACTGATATTGATTATTCAAAAATGGATGAAGTTTTTGTGTTATATGGCAAAGAAACTAAAGGACTACCAGAATGGTTAATAGAAAAATATTTAGATACTAAAACTATAAGAATACCAATGCTTCCAACACTTAGGTCACTTAATTTATCAAATTCTGTTGCTATAATTACATATGAGATTTTAAGACAGCATGGGTTTGAAGATTTGCAAGAAGTGAGTGACTATTTTAAAAATAAATAAAAATTGAAAGAAAAAAATAGAAAATGTTATAGATAATAATATATAATATATGTAAAAATAGTAGATGTAAAACATCTACTATTTTTCTAAATCATCTTTTATTTTAGCTCCTTTTTCATTATCCAAGCTTATTAAAAAAAATAAATCATCGATAGATATTGTTGGATTTTCATTTTGAAGTAAAATTATTAAGTTATATATTTTTTTTATCTTTTTATCTGGATCATAAGTAAGATATTTCCTATAGCATGTTCTTAAAGAATCTTTAAGGCTTTTGATGATATCATTAAAAGATTGAACATATTCATCATTACCTAAGCTTATTAAAAAAGATAAATCATCGAAAGATATTGTTGGATTTTTATCATGGAGTAATTTAATTAAGTAATATATTTTTTCTATCGTATTATCTTGATAATGAGTAAGATATTTGCTATAGCGTTTTCTTAAAAAATCTGACAATTGTTCTTTAAAGCTATGAATATCATTAAAAGGTTGAAGAAATTGAAAAACATCCATAAGTGTTAAATCTGTAAGAGAATCAGCTACTGCTTTGTCTTTAGGTGAGTTATTAAAAGCTCTTTTTTGAGATCGTCTAAAATTACGGGGATTAGTATCAGTATAATAATTATCGTAAGAATCTTCTAAAGGCAAGCGTAAATTAGATACACTTGTATAATTAAGTCTTTGTTTGCTTGAGGGTTTATTATATTTATTTGTTTGAGGCTTAGTTTTACTCATTTTATTCACTCCTTAATAATATTATTATAACACAATAAATTATGTAAATCAATAGCTATTTGAAAAAAAGTAGGAATGATTTGCAAAAAATAATATTTTATGATAATATATCAAAAAAATAATTAGATGGTGAAATTATGAAAAAAATCATAAGTAAAGAAAATACAACAATTAAACATATAATAAAACTTAAAGAAAAAAAATACAGAGCTGAGTATAATGAATTTATTATTGAAGGTGCAAAAATAGTTAAAGAAGCAATAGAAGAAAAATCAAATATAAAAAATATAATTATTAGTGAAGATGCATTAAATAGTGAGTTAGTAAAGAATCAGCTTAAAGCAGTAATAGAAGCACAGAATTATATATTAGTTACAAATAGTATATTTAATTTATTATCTGAAGTGGAAAAACCACAAGGAGTACTTGCAGTTATTGAAAAAAATATGTATAATAAAAAAATAGATTATAGGCAAGATATAATACTTATTTTAGATAATATACAAGACCCTGGAAATTTGGGAACTATTATTAGAACAGCAGATTCTGTTGGATTGACTCAGATTTTAGTATCTAAAGGAACGGTAGATTGTTATAATTCAAAAGTGTTAAGGTCCACAATGGGAGCAATCTTTAGAGTAAATATAATAGAAACAGATAACTTAGAAAAAAGTATTGAAGAAATTAAACAAAATAAATTTAAAGTAATAACAACATCACTTCAAACTGATAAATCAATTTATGATATACAGTTAAAAAATATAGCAATAGTTATTGGTAATGAAGCAAATGGTGTTTCAAAAGAAATAATAGATTTAGCAGATGAAAAAGCAATTATACCTATGAAAGGGAAAACAGAAAGTCTAAATGTAGCTGTTGCAACAGGAGTTGTGCTTTATGAATATGTTAGACAGAATATTGAAAGGAACGAATGATAATATGGAAGATAATAAAAATGCTTATTCAGAAGTAATTGAAATATTAAAGCTTGTAGATGATGAAAAAAGATTAGAAGCACTGCCAATGGAAATGCTAGAGCTTTTAAAATCTAAAGCAAATCCAGAATACAAACCTGTAATAAGTAAAGAAATACCATTAGATGAACAAAATTTACAACCAGAAACTTATGCTATTTTAAATTGGATTACCCAAAAATATTGGGAAGATGCAATAGAAAATGGCGAAGCAAATCAGTTTAATAATATAGAAAAAATAGAAACAAACGAACAGAATAATCTCGAAGAAATACAAGAAAGTATTTCAGCAAATAGTGAAAATTTAGTTATTACAGAAATTGAGCAAAATCTAGAGACTGCAGAAACTGAGACATCTAATTTACCAGTATTATATGATGATTTAAAATGGTATGAGAAAATTAAAATAAAAATAATTGAATTATTTAATAGAATTTTTAAAAGAAACAAATCAAAAGAAAATCAGGAAGGAAGCATTATATGAGACCAGTTATAGAAAAAAACAGATTTGGAGTAAGACATATTATTTATATCATAATGATTATAATATGTGTAATAGCAATTGGAATAGGTGTATATATGCAATTTTTTAAAGATGAAAAATTAGGGGTTATATTTGGAATAACTAAAGAAACAGAAGATCAAGAATTAAAAACTTTGCAAGAAAATTTTTTTAGTATTTTTACAAATGATATTGAAATAGTAAATGATTATTCAGATAATGTAAAAAAAATAAAAGAAGACGAAGATTTAGTGGTATTGGCTACTAATACACAAGAACAGCAAGAAAAATACACAATGGATTTAAAAATACCTTATTTTAATATTAAAGAAGATAATGCAATTAATTTAAATCAAAAAATAAAGAATATTTTTAAAGATAAATCTGACAGTGTAGCCAATTCAACTTCAGATGTAAATGTTATTTATAATGTTAAGTATAAAGCATATTTAAATAATAATATACTATCATTAGCAATCCTTTCTGAATTTAAAGAAGGAGATAATAATCAAAGAATTATTGTTTTGACATATAATTATAACTTGGAGAGTAATAGTGAAGTATCAATAAATGATATTATTTCAAACAAAAACATAGATATCAAACAAGCAAATCAATATATAAAAAATACTGTTGATAATTCTCAAAAGGAAAATCTAAAATTAAGAGATTTGGGATATCCGATAGATGTAAGAGATTCTAACAGTGAAGAATATAAGATAGAAAATGCTAAACAATTTTTTCAAGGACAAAATGGATATTTATATGTATTGTATCCTTATGGAAATAAAGAATTTACAAGTGAAATGGATATAGTAATAATTAGATAAAAAATATAGAACCAATAAAAATAGGCGAGAAGCAGTTTAAGCTTCTCGCTTATTTAAGAAAAATAAAAGGGGATGTTTTCTTTTTTTATACTCTAGGAAAGTCATCATCATAAGATGATAGACTTGACGTAGAGGATAAATATGCGAACGTTACAAATTCTAGCATTTTTAAATAGCGTAGAATTTGTTAGTCCGTTTTTAAGTTAATTTTTCAATTAACTATATATAATATACAATATAAATTTGTCCATTTTGTGAATGTGGTGTGAAAAATAATTATAATATTGCATCTTAACTTTGCTCACCTAAAGTTAATGTAATTTCTTTTTCAGCTCCATCACGGTGAATTTTTAATTTCATAGTATCACCAATAGAATGTGTATTTTTAATTTCGTTTAATTCATTCATAGTTTTTATTCTTTTACCATCTGCTTCTATAATTACATCTCCAACTTTAAGGCCTGCTTTTTCAGCTGCTGAAAACTCGTCAACAGTAACAATATAAATACCTTCAACCATATTATATCTTTTTGCAGTAGCTTCAGTTAAATCTCTTCCTGAAATTCCAATATATGGTCTTTTAACTTTTTTATAAGTTTTTAATTGATTAATTACATCTGTTGTTGAGTTAACTGGTATAGCAAACCCAATACCTTCAACACCTGTACTTGAGACTTTTAATGTGTTTATTCCAATTACTTGACCTTGAGAATTAACTAATGCACCACCACTATTACCAGAGTTTATTGCAGCATCTGTTTGAATACATGTGTATGCAGTAGTTTTTTCACTGTCTTCAACTTTTCTATTTACAGCACTTACAACACCACAAGTAATTGTAGTTCCTAAATCTAAAGGATTTCCAACTGCCATTGCAAATTCTCCAACTTTAACACTATCTGAATCTGCAAATTCTGCAGCAGTTAAACCTGACTTTTCAATTTTTAAAACAGCTAAATCTGTTTGAGAATCTTTACCTACAATTGTTGCATCATATTGTGTTTCATCATTAAATAATTTTATTTTAATAGATTTTGCTTCTGAAATTTCATAATATGTTGATTGAGATTCTGAGCTAACAACATGGTTATTTGTAACTATATAGCCATCTTCACTGATAATAATTCCAGAGCCAGAGGCAGTTGCTTGCGTAGTAGAATTTCCTCCACCAAAACCAAACATACTAAAATAGTTTGATGTTGTAACATCATAAGTAATAGATATTCCAACAATTGATGGCAAAATCTTGCTTGAAGCAAAAACAGCAGTATCTGAATAATTTGAAAGTGACACTAAATTAGGATTAATAATTCCAGTATTTTCATAAGATGTAGAATTTGTAGAACTGTTTTCTCCAATTAGTTTCTCTCTAATATTTGGAACTCCAAAACATGTTCCAAGAACTAGTGAACAACCTAAAACACCACTAATAAATGGTACAAAAATACTACTTCTAAATGAGCCTTTTGAGCTGTTATTAACGACATTTCTAAATCCATTTTCTTCCATAAATACAATCCTTCTTTCTTTATCTATACATATATATTATAATAATTATTTTAAATAATACAATAATTTTGTGAAATTTTTGTGAAAAAATTATAAAAATTTTGAAAACAAAAAAACAAGAAAAAATGAATTGAAATTTATATAATTTTGTGGTACAATAAGATATAATAAAAAGAGAGGTGAATGTCATGGTTACTGCAAAAGAAGTTGCAAAATATTTTTTATTAAAAGATAGTGATAAAAAGCTATTTAACACAAATTTAGTTGAGTTTAATGATAGAAAAGCATATGAAGGTAATATTAGACTAAATAAATATCTATATTTTGCACAAACAGTATATTTAGCAAAATATGGAAAATTATTGTTTGAAGACAATTTTGTAGCATATGACAATGGTCCTGTTATAAAAGAAATAGTTGAAAATTACCCATCAATGCAAACAAATACTAAAGAAGAAATAATCTTACCAAATGAAATAAAAAGTTTTTTAGATAAAATATATTTATCACTTAAAGATGCAAGTTGTGAGGAATTAATTGAGATAACACATGAAGATACAGCTTGGAAAGAAGTAAGTGATAGGACATATTATGCGCCAATAATAAACCTAGAAAAATATAAAGCTAAATTCGAAAAACAATATAGAGGCTTAATAAAAATAATGGAGATATAAATGAATTTAGAAATAGGACAAGTATTATGGCTAAAGGTAAGATATAAAACGGATATTGTAGCTAATATGGCACACCCTATGTTAGTAGCGGTAATAGACATTGATGATAATAAAATAGAAGTTATAGCAATAGATAAAGCAAGAGAAAAAATTTCGCAATTATATAATGAAGCAAATTACTTTTTGGATAGTGAAAATCCAAAAGAAAAAGTAATATATGTAGATAGTTATGCACAATTAAGCAATACATTAACTATAGAATTTTTTCTAGAATTAATAAAATTTAGAAAAACAACAGCAAAATTATCGAAGGAAAAATTAACAGATTTAATAAATGATTATAAAATATATCATAAAAATAATTTTATACCTGATGAAAGAAAAGTTCATATGACTAAAAATGAAATCTTAGAATTAAATAAAGATATCGGATAAATTTTTGCCACATGCACCTACTATTTTTGGCAACAACGAAAAATAAAAAACAAGCAAATTCTATTTTTGCTTGTTTTTATTGCTTTTTATGTTTATTCTATGATATAATATAGACATAATTTAATTAAAGAAAAGAGGCTAAGTTTGAAAAATAATTACAATTTTGGCTGTGTTAGAATTTTGTTAAAAAATGCTCATGTACCTTATGTACACTCCGCTTTTTACACAAAATTCTGCCTTGCCAAAATTTAATTCTTTTCCAAACTGAATTAGAAAGGAAAGTCAATAAACATGGGATTTTTTGATAAATTAAAATCAGGATTAAGTAAAACAAAAGAATCATTTGATTCTAAAATAAATAATGTATTTAGTAATTTTAGAAAAGTTGATGAAGATTTTCTAGAAGAACTAGAAGAAGTTTTAATAATGTCAGACATGGGAATGGATACATCTGTAAAGATAGTAGATAGTTTAAGAAAAAGAATTAAAAGAGAAAACATCAAAGATGAAGAAGAAGTAAAACAAGCTTTAAGAGAAGAGATACAAGCTATTTTTGATGATGTAGATAATTCTTTAAAATTAGATACAAAGCCATCTATTATACTAGTTGTTGGTGTAAATGGTGTTGGAAAAACAACATCAATAGGAAAAATAGCAAATAGATTAAGAAAAGAAGGTAAAAAAGTTGTAATTGCAGCAGCAGATACATTTAGAGCAGCAGCAGTTGAACAACTTGAAATCTGGGCAAAAAGAAGTGGTTCTGAAATTGTAAAAAGAGCAGAAGGAGCAGACCCTGCATCTGTTGTATATGATGCAATTAGAATTACTAAAGAAACTGATAGTGATGTGTTGATTGTAGATACAGCTGGTAGACTTCATAATAAGAAATATTTAATGGACGAACTTCATAAAATAAAAAAAGTAATAACAAAAGAAATGGGAGATTTATCTCAAGAAGTACTTTTAGTAATTGATAGCACTACTGGCCAAAATGCAATAAATCAAGTAAAAGCCTTTAAACAAGAAACTGATGTTACAGGTTTAGTTTTAACAAAGCTTGATGGAACAAGCAAAGGTGGAGTAGTATGTGGTATTGTAGAAGAAAACAAAATTCCAGTAAAATTTATTGGAGTAGGGGAACAAATAGATGATATGGAAATTTTCAACAGTGAAGATTTTGCAAAGGCTATAATATAGAAACAATGCATCATACACAAGGAGATAAATAGATTTTAAATGATATAGAAGAATGTTTAATAATACGAAATTTTTCGTAATTTAGGAAGGAAGAAAATTGGAAAAAAAGAAAATATTTACGATTCGTAGATTAATTGTTACTCTATTTTTAATTGTATTTGCAATTACTGCATATGTGAGTTATAGAGGAAATTATCTTGAATTTAAAGAATTAGGAGATAATTATTTAAAAACATTTTTAACAAAACAAAAATACCAATATAATGTAATGATTTTTAATTTTATATTTGTATTTTTAATTATGTATTTTTCAGGTAGAAGAATAAAAAGGGGAATAAAAGTTTTTTTTGAACAAGAAAAAAAGGAAATGCCAAGACTGCCAAATAAATCAATAGCATTAGTAGTTGCAAGTATAGAAAGTTTAATTGTTACAAAAATATTTACACCTAATATTATACTTCTAATGAGTAATACAGCAGTGGGAGAGACAGACCCAATTTTTG
>Ga0247608_10005973_pt1 | contig 12979 bp, 19 predicted proteins | sample 176DNAGHGlowgp2_FD_193490 | JGI IMG/M metagenome (GOLD analysis project Ga0247608, IMG submission 193490) | Sheep rumen microbial communities from Palmerston North, Manawatu-Wanganui, New Zealand - 1766 DNA GHGlow gp2 | ecosystem: Host-associated > Mammals > Digestive system > Stomach > Rumen ... | reverse complement strand
TCGTCTGTCTGCGGGAGCTCCAGGTTGTACTATTTCGTAAACACCAGGACCCGGAGTTACATGCAAGACAACATTTCCAGGGATAGGATAAAATACTCCTCCTTCGTTAATCCATTTCTGATTCATCGTTTAAATTTTATTTTAAACATTAATACATATTGTTTAATAACTGATTCAGATCTACATAGTCAATTCCACAGTTCTGAGCGGTTATGAGATCTTGATTTGATTGATTATAGAGACCAGATTGTAAGCCTATATAAATACAATCTTCGCGCTTTAGATTTTCCAACACATTCTTAATCACCCAATCTTTCGGCTGATATATAGAGGTTGACATTAAAATCTGTGCACATCCATATTGCTTCCTTAAGAAACTGGATAGACAACAACACCAACCTTCTAATACCATCGTCCAACCTTCTATTCCATTGATATCATTTAAGAATTCCTTCTGCACAATACCAAATACATAGGAGGGATTAAACGCTGCAATCTTAGTCCAAACTTCAAATCTTGGCTTCAGATCATAAACCGCTCTTGGCAAAAATCCAGCTACACCATTGGATTGATAAGTCTCCATTAACCCATCAAAGAAGTCAATGAATATAACTTTCTTATCTCGATTAATCGGTTTCCCATCTTGGCTTCCTGGTCTTGGTGTTCCCCATCCGTTATTGTTTCCTCCAGATCCAGAACCCCACCAACCTGTAGAGCCTGACTGTTGATTTCCAGATCCCCACCAGTTATTCTCTTGCTTATTGTTCTGATCTCCCCAGCCACTTCCCCACGTTGGTTTGCTACTGGGAGAGCCAAATCCAGATCCAAAACTCATATCGGGTTTCCTTCCTTCTTCAAGTTCTTCAACAATTTTATCGTGTTCTATCTCTTCATCGGATACAAGCTCACCATCATCATCGTCATCATCTCCAGACAAATCCGCATCAAATGGCAGCTCTTCCTCTTTCATTAATTCAGAATAATCAGGGGGAATGAAGCTTTTCTCTTCACTCCCACCAGTCTTTTCAAAAAATTCACTCACTTGCAGTTTTCTTTATAAACAGGTCCTGCATGAGACAACTCTTATTGGATGCTACACAATTAGTATGTTCCTTGTTATAATCCTCACACCATCCCGTCGAACAAACCTTTTCAATAAGGTCACTCAATCGGATAGTCGGATTTTTCTCGATCAGCCTCTGGAAAATATCCTTCTCATTCTTGAAACCTTCCTCGAGAGAACCCGGCACCGGAATCATGTTGAGATTTTCTGGATCATCAGTTTCTCCTAATTCACCACAGAAATCTTCAAAACAACGCTCTCCATCTTTCAGGGCACGAGGATCACCAATCTTATCACAGATATCACAGTAACTACACCTTGTTTCACATACAAGTTCATCATCACCTACATTGAATAAAGGACGAAATTTAAACTCGAATTTTGCTCCGTCTTCTCCGTCTACTTTAATCACCTTAACTTTTTTCTGTTCGCTCATGATTTTATATTTATGTTTATATTTTCTTCAGGTATAAGGAATTCAGGGCCTACGGTTTTAGTCGAGATAAAAGCCACATTATCTCATCCATAATCTTGACACCAATAGCCGGATCATAGCATAGAGTCCAATAGTCACTGTCTTCTTCTTTCAAGGTCATCCAATTACCACTCTCTCCAAAAGAACCAACTACACAGCGACACATATCTTTCTCTAACATTACTTCCTTAGTTTTCAATCTTCCGAGGCGTTTATTAGAGATCGCATGCCTTACTGTAATTTCTCCTCCTGGCCAAACTAAGAATCTATGCGTTTCTCCCCTTCCGATTGTAGCTAAAATATGAAAACAATCTTTACAACCAGCTAAATGATGTGGCGAGTAGAGAGGAAAAAATCTAGGGTCTATTATCTCTACTATTTTCATGTCTCCTCCTCTTATTTGAAACTAGCACAAAAGTATCATCACCACAATTACCTGTCCAGATATGATATTTTTCGCCAGTCTCATCAGTTATACACCCTTCCCGTTCTGACTTATAGATCTTCCCTTCAATATATCTAAGGTCATTTGGATTTCCTCCCTTCATATATACCGTTCTAATACATCTATAACATCTTCCTAGCTTTACATTCATGTCTTTTTCTTTTATTAGACATCAGAGGTTTAAAATGTATCCTAAATACATCAGATAGCATTCTATGATATTCTCCTAATTCATCAATAAGAGTTATTATATCTGAATCTATTATACAAAGTTTTAAATCTGGACCCGTTATATCCTCTTTAACTTCATATATCTTTCCTGAGATAAAATAATGAATATTTGATTTGTATTCATCAATTCCTATTACACACTTATAAAATTTATTCACATATATAAGGAAAAAGAAGGGACAGCTATTCATCACGAACAACTATCCCCATTACATTTACATTTGACAATTATACTTTTGTTGGGATGCCAGGACTCGAACCTGGAACGGCTTTAACACCACCCTTTTGATCCAAATTCAAACGTGCTACCAAATTACACCACATCCCAATCTTCACTACTATTAAGGTTTTGAGGTCTCGTATAATATCTCAAGTTGTCGTTCCCTAAGACTAAAAACTCTACCTCCACCAAAACAAACTACTCCGGACCTTTCAGAAACTGTCACTAAAGTTTGTACTCCCGACGCTCCAATTATTTCAAAAGATCCATCCCCTCTATCACGTCGGTCTAAGGTTACATCTCCATTCCCATCGATGAACTTGACTTTGGCACGATCTGAAAGCCATACCGGAACTTTCTCACCAATCTTCCAAGTCTCTATCATCTCTGGGTATTTATCATTCCTCCCTCTCTGCTTATAACTCATCTGGCTTTACCTCCAATTCTCCTTGTTTTAGTCGTTTAAGCATAGAAGCCAAGATATAATTTAAGGAAGGCTGACAGAATGAACAAACATAACCCTCACCATTAAATCCATCTTCTCGTTCACTTCTCCAAAATTCTAACATCTTTCCAATCACTACAGGTCTCAATAATATTTCTTTCGAGGTTACTGTGTGAGTCGTATAAAGGTTAGTCATGTCTGGAGATTTATGTAACATTGAAGGAAGATAACGATTAAACCAACTTTCTTTCTCCCCGTCTTTATAAATCGCATAAAATTCCTGGCTCGTTAATCTCCGGGTCTGATAAATAGGCTTGGATATAGAGGAGGCGGCAATCTTCTGGAGTTTTTCGCCTTTTAAGTTGGTGATATTCGAAGCATGAGTAACTAAAACCATACCATGACTCCCGAAAATTTCCTTATCATACTCCAAACTCTCCATCATTGCTTCCCCTAATTCTCCTTCCGATTCTACCCAACAACAAGCCTGATATAAAGACCCGAATTTCTGAGCCAGTATACCCATGCGATGTTCAGACGGGAGGACAAATAAAAGATCACTAACTTCTCTCAATTCGAATAACCGTGTATGTGCTTCTTCACTCAACGGTATCTCATCTATTACAACCAGACTCAATATCGATTTATCCGGCTGCTCACCCACATAAAATCTATTTCTCATATAACACTATCTCTATCCACCCATCACTCTCTGGGTCGTAAATTTTATATATAGGACGTTTTCTCTCTATCCCCTCTAACAGATTTTGCCAGATAGGAGATGCTTCACGGATACTTAAGATCTCTGCATTACCCTCTAAGTTCAGGAAATATTGATAAGGACTTTCACCATAATCAATACCAGAACAGAGATCAACTTTTCCGTTATTCCCAAACACTAACGTCATTCCTAGTCCGCCCTCTGTAATCAACTTTTTTAGAGAACTTATATTGATCATTCTTTTCATCTCAATATCCATAATTTTCCTGTTCTTTTATCAATCACTATGTTATCTTGAAGTAATGAAAAATTGGGATTGTTCAAGATACTTTTCACTGATGACTTTCGCTTATTACCCCTCTTTAACACACCCAAATAAATTAATGTATTCCCTAAATCCATCATTAATAAGGAGTGGAAGGGCTAAGAGATGAGTTTTATAGTTCTACATCCGATCTAACCTCATCCAATAATCTATAAAGCTCTTTCATCTTACCATTATAGTCCTCCATAAACGCATTCCAAACTCTGAAGTTATGCCTCTTATTTCCTCTCCTCTTCAATAACTCATCCAATATTTCCTTTTCCATAACCTAACAAAAATATTACCCGCGCTTGTTTCTTCCAACTTGTTCTCTCCTCGCACCGTTCATTACCCTAAGTCGAAATTTTATGTTGGAATAAATCTTGTGAAACCTGAAAATCCCAACATTTCTTTCCCGACTTGTTCTTTTACGGTGCCTCCTCCTCACGGCTTGATCTTTAAAACGGGATTACAAACTTTGCGTACGCCTGATTTTCCGTTTTATCCTTTAAGCCGTCCTCACATTTTCAAGTTGTCCAGAGTCAATTCCTTTCAGGAGATTGACGTTAAGCGCGGTAATCCATATACCACAAATTACCAGAAGGAGGATCTAATGGCTTTTGCAACTCTTTTAATGCTTCCTCCCTTTTTCTCTGACTCCATCTCTTATTACCCTGAGCACCAAATTTAAACTTCTTAGCCCAAACCTGCTGAAAACCCGGGAAAACAGAAACCGAGGATGATAAGGAAGGGTAAATTGTAAATCTATTATTGCTATTCATATCATTATTTTTTTTATCCGTTTAAAATCAAAGTTTTCTCTCCGTCCAGAAAACGCTAAAATCCTTATTAATAGAAAGAACATTTTAACAGTTTTCTACATTTAACATGTGGAGAGCTGTTTTTTATTCTTTCAACATTCAATTTTTAATATTGAATTAACCAAGCCCTTTTTAGTGTGCCGGTTTCACAGAGCTTGGAAGATAACCGGATAGATCAGTGAATTTCCTGGTCGAACTAACTTTTGAATACACCAGCAAAAATGGAAAAGTATTACAAAAGAAACTACAGAGTGAACGTACCTGATCACGAAAGGTATGATCACCCTAGCACAGTCGAAATTCTAGGATTGTGCCAGAAAGTTATTGAATTGCTACATTAAGCTTCCAATAACTAAGGAAAGGTGAAGAAAAGTAGCCCAACCAAGAAATCCACATTAAAAGTGGTCCTGAGATATTGTTCACAGCTCTATCTCAGGTTTTCAAGACAAAATTCAGATCGCCGTTTGCACCTGCCCTAACGATCTGAAAAGAATGGCAGGAGAGCTTTTAACGCTCAAAACGAATTTAATCATTAAAAATATAATCAAAATTCACACTAAACCCATGTTCGAGTTTCCTAGGGTCAGGTATACTGGTCAACAAGGAATCCGGAACTATAAATTACCTTCATGGCAACCAAAACACGCGGAGGTAAAAATAGATCCTAGCATGGTAAGTTTCGGTGAAGACTAGTAACCAAACTTCCTAATAAACTCGAATAAGGGTTTTCCTGAGAGATTAACAGTCTTTCAGGTTTTCAAGACATAAAATACAGATCACCGAAGTTCAAAACATAAATTTGAACTCTGCACCCGCCCTAGTGATCTGAGGAATGGCGGGAGGGTTTTATGCCCGAATTGGATCTACAAAATCAGACATAAAATGATTAAAGTAGAAATCCTTAACAAAAATCCTTATCAGAGTTTTCCAAGGTTTCACAGGATAGATGAGACTAGAAAACCAAGGAGCTATAAACTTCCTTCATTGGATTTCGGACCAAAAGAAGTTAAAATTAGTTCCAATAAGGTCAGGTTAAACTATTAGATATGAAACCTGCTGAATAAACTCTGATAAAGAAGGGTTTTCCAAGATTTAGATATTATTATCTGGGTCTTGGTTTTTATTTTGTTCGTCGTCAGTAAACTCGTGTGGACCGTGATAGTAATAGTGACCATCCGGAGCAAGTTTACCTGTGTCTATGTATTTTTGGATAGAAGGAAGATGTTTAACAATCACTTCTTCAAGAGAAAATTTTTCATCATATTTAAATACAAGTTTTTTTAATCTCTCCTTCAAAGTATCTTTATCTTCCTCATAACACCAAATATACCCATCATGTGATTTAATTAGTTCCAAACAACAAGAGACAATATTGCTTTTTCTAAGACCTGTTATTTCAGAAACTTCTTTTACCCCACCTGAAAATTTCTTTATGAATTCCCCAGAAAGAGAATATTGTAAAACAACTTTTATTTCTTTCTTTTCTAACCAAGTATAGTCCTTAAACCAACCTTTTCTTATTGATCTTTCTAAAACAGATAAATCATTATTCCGAAAGTCTACTAATTTCGTATACTTTTTTGCTATATTATAACAAGTATCATAATCTAATGTGTCTCTAACAGGAGAAATCCAAGTATAATCGTCTAACCAACCATGTCTCAATGCACTATCATATGCGGATGCATTTCCTACTTGGAGTTCTTTTCTTGTTTTGTATTTCTTTGCTTCTTCAAAACAATGATCATAATCCCAGTACCCCATTTCATGTTTGGAGTTACGTATAGTCTCTAACCAAGTATAATCATCTAACCAACCATTTTTATATGCTGCATTATAGATATTATATGAAGCTTCCATAAATTCTTTTAGAGTATTATATTTCTTGGCCTCCTCATAACAAATCTCTCTGGTCCACTTTCCTTTTCCTAAAGAGCCTAAAGAACCACTATTCAGTCCAGTTTTCGCTACATTTAAAACATTCCAACCATCTTGTTCATATTTATTTCTATAATAGTCCTCTTTCTCTAACCCTTCAGACAATGTTAAATTACTTTCAAGAATTGTCATCTCTGGTACGGGTATATTTTGAGATTTTGCAAATTTAAAAACAGAGCTCTTCTCAATGTTTCTATGTGAAAAATCTCTATTTTTTAAATTAACAGATCTTCCAATATAAATTGAATGTTGGTCCGTAAAAATATAAGCATAAACATTATCTTTTTTATCTGTAAATGGGTTCTCCGATCTAGAAAGCCAGTCAAAGTCTTTTAACCAACCCTTCTTTCTAGAGATACCCTCGGCTGTTCTATAATTTTTCCTAAAATCTTTTAATGTTTTAAACTTTAATGCAAGTTCCCTACATTTTTCATACGTCCATTTAATTTTTGTTGAAGTCTTTAAAGATAATTGTACGGCTTCCTTGGTGGATAAAAACCAAGTATAATCCTTCAGCCAATTATTTACTAGAGCAGATTTGTATGCACTAGCACTTTTCTTTTGAAGTTCTTTCTTAGTTTTACATTCCTTAGCTAAATTATAACAAGCATCATAAGTCCACTTTTTGGGGTTTGTACCAATCTTTTTCAGCTCCTTAATGGTCTTCCTTTTTCTCTTTTTCTTTTCCATAGCTGGCTATAAATTAAGTTAATTACTCTTCTGCTCAAAATCATCTGGCAGAAACTCTATCAGGCCTTGACTAACTGCCCTATCGTAGCCATAATGCGTAAGTGCTATTTTGGCTTCTTTTCGATTGTTATAAATCGTATTTGTTGGTTTATATCTCAACATATTCTCTGTTTTAAAGAAAAGTGATAGAATAGATTTTAATTCTAAACTATCACTTTCTATTTTATTTACTATATAATATTACTTCATCACTGTTCAAAGATTTAACCACATCGATTAATCTTTGATTTGTACTTCCCCTAAAAAGGCATTTAGTAGATCTAAGTTCTGGTATAAATTTTCCATCAACCAGAACATCAATATATTCTAAAACTTCTTTTCTTTCGGGATCTACAATTAATTCTTCCCATGTATAGCCAGTATAGAGCCAAATATTACATTCCGGAATAGATGTTTTCAAGTCTTTCAGGAAACTTATTAATCCTTCTACTTGATAACATAATCCATCCCCTCCAGATATTGTAACTCTCTTATGATCATATAATAATACATAATCAATTAGCTCTTGGTTTTCATAATTTTTGCCAATTCCAAATTTCCAACTAGCTTTATTATGACATCCCTTACATTCATGGTTACAGCCTGAAAGATATATTGAAGTTCTCATCCTTGGTCCATCAACTATTGTATCAGGAACAATCTTCAATACATTCAACATTTTATAGTGTGTGTTGTACTCTATGCTTCAGCTCATCCAGCTTTCCAGCGTTCCATCGATCTGTAGTTCCAACGAGGTAGCCTGTAATTCTTTGTAGGACTGTAAGATGCTCTCCACAGACTGGACAAATTCCGCCATCGTTGTCTTCATTCGATTCATAATTACAATTTGGGCATCGTGTCTGGAAATGGTTCACAGAAAGATATCCAACATTATTCTTGTAAGCCAAATCGACAATGTCCATAATAGACTCTGGATTCTTTGTTGCATCGCCATCTACTTCAACGTAGAAGATATGACCACCTAAAGTCAATTTGTGATACGGGCCTTCAATCTCAGCTTTATGAGCAGCGGAACATGGATAATAGACAGGTACATGGTTTGAGTTAGTATAAAACATAAACTCAGTAATACCAGGAATCTTTCCATATGTTTTCTGATCAATCTTTGTAAATTTTCCAGCTAATCCTTCTGCTGGTGTTGCTAAAATTGAATAATTGTGCTGATACTGTTCTGAATATTTTTTTGAATCTTCAAACATCTGCTGAATAATACTCAATCCATATTCCTGGCACTTTGGATCTTCTCCATGATGATGACCAGTCAAAGCCACCAGAGCCTCTGCAAGTCCGATAAATCCAATTCCTAAAGTTCCCTGATTAATTACATCTCCAAGTTGATCCTCTGGACCTAATTTATCTGAACCAAGCCAAAGTCCACTCATAAGAAGTGGGAACTGCTTTTTCAACGCGGTCTTTTGGAATTGATATCTTTCATCAAGCTGTTTTGCTGCTAAACCTGTAATCTCTGAAAGTTTCTCCTTAAATCTATTAAGTCGTTTCTCATTAAGTTCAGGAGTAGCTCTTGTAATGTCTACTTTATATTCTTTGTCCCTAGGGTCAAGATAAATATATCCATCTTCAATAGACACTTCAATGGCTATCTTAACAAAGTTAATTGTTGTAAAACTAAGATTTCCACGTCCTATAGAAGTTCTCGGACCAAATCTATTATCGAATACCCTTGTGCGACATCCCATGGTTGCTACCTCATGTTCATAGCGTTTAGGATCATCTTCTTTCCAATCTTTATCAACATTAAATGTAGCATCAAGATTTAAAAAGTTTGGAAAAAATCTTCTCGCACTTACTTTACATGCTAGTTCATAAAGATCATAGTTTGGATCACCTGAAAGATAAGATACTCCTTTCTTTAGTTTCCATATCTGGATTGGGAAAATCGCGGTAGCTCCATTTCCTACACCGCGATCTGTAGATAAAAGAAGTTCTCTCATTACACAACGGCCCTCTGCACTAGTATCAGTTCCGTAGTTGATACTAGAAAACACAACTTGGTTACCTCCTCTACTATGGATGGAATTCATATTGTGAATAAACGACTCCATTGATTGATGAACACGCGAAACCGTTTTATTCATCGCAGACTGTTTAGCTTTTTCAATTGGATCTGAGATACTAGATATGTCTTTCTTTATATAATCTTTTAAATTTTCATTCCTAATTTCATCAGTGAGCTCCAAGCCTAACAATTCAAAAGAATTTTCAAGCTCTTCAATATAAGTTAAACGAACATATGGGGCTAGATAAAAATCAAATGCTGGGATTCCCTGACCACCATGCTGTTCATTCTGGACAGTCTCCATGCTAATTGCAGCAAGAATAGATGCAGTTTCAATCCTCTTAGCACCTCTAGCCTCACCATGTCCCGCTTTAAACCCTTCACTTAAAATTTTGTCAAGCGGATGTTGAAGGCATGTTAGAGACTTTGTAGGATAGTAATCCTTGTCGTGGACGTGAAGATAGTTTGATTTAATAGCATCTCTTACATCATCTGACAAAAGATAATTATCTACAAATGGTTTAGTAGTCTCAGACGCAAATTTCATCATCATACCAGCAGGCGAGTCGCTGTTCATGTTTGCATTCTCTCGCGTAACATCGTTATTAACTGTATTAACAATGCTCATAAAGATATCTTTTGTCTTGGCTTCTCGAGCAACATCTCTATCATGGCGGTTTTTGATAAATTCTCTAGCAGCATCCTTACATTTAGACTTCATAAGCTCATTTTCAATGAAGTTCTGAATAACCTCTACCGAAATTTCTCCAGAGTTCTTTTCTTGAAACTTATCTACTATTCCAGAAGCTATCTTACTATCAATTCCTGATTCAGTTCTTTCCATTGCATGATAGATACTGGACTTCATCTTTTCTGCTGAGAAATTAGCTTTTCTGCCATCTCTCTTAATTACTCTAATATTTTCACTCATATAGGAATTATATTTTTAAATTGTTAAACATTATATTCAATTCCTAAGATACCTAGATATTCTCTGGCATCCGTTATTTTTATCTCTTCGGAAATGTTGTTATACTTCTTTGTAAATTCAACATATTCCTTCTGCTTCTTCAAATATTCTTCCACGCCTTGAAAGCAATCAGCGCGTGTTTTTTCAGAGAGCACTTTTTCAGCAATAAACTTTTCATCCAACATTGTCATTAATATCTTCTGTACGTTATTGCCACCAAGTATCTCGCTCTCTTTCGTTACCGCGCTGGAGATAATAGAAGGCGTGATTAGTTCTGGCTGTTTTTGGTATTCATAGTATAATGGGTCTGTTACTCCACGTTCTATAATAAAGTCGTAGTTCCCGTATACATAGTCTTGAAGTCTAGTTAGATGTAATAAAGCGTAATTCAGGTTAGATTCATTACACAGCCAAGGAAATAATGCATCTCTATTATACTTCCAGTTCTTAATTGCGCTTCTGATTATCACAGTATTCTCATCACTCTCATCTCCAAAATAACCATACTTTTGTTTAATAGTCGAGGATTTAAGAGTTCCAGATAATCCATAGTAAATTTTAATCATCTACTTCAACCTCCTCACAAACTTCAAACTTCTTTTTAAAATCAGACTTCTCTCTTACGTAAATTTTTGATGGAATAGAAAGTGAACGGTAAATTACACATTCCTTCCAATCTCTGGTTTGCATTTTCATCTCTGCCTCTGACTCGATAATCCGGTAAAGATTCCCGGATTTCTTATGTCTATATACCAAATTTTTCATTTCCATATCTATTATAAAGAGTTCGGTCCGCTAAAAGCGCAAAATGTCTATTTACGCCGCTCAAAATTCTCTTCCAACACTACAACACACAAAAGCGGGAAAAGAAAATAGAGACACCAGTTAAGCCTAAGTAATCTCTATTTTGCTTGGGTTTTATTGTTTTCTTCCTCAATCCACTTCTTCATCTTCCAAATCATTTCTCCAATATCATCACCATAGATACCTCCTGAGAACATGATAATTTTAGATTGTCTCATTTCTTCAAGTTCATCATATCCAAAAGGTAAAGCTTGTTCCTCACCTTCCCAACCATCAAGAACATATGCCAATCTATATTTTCCAAAGTTATTCTTGTGCATAGTCCAATTTGTTCCATCTACTGCCTCTAACTTCAGTGACCAAACATTACGTGTCGGAAATTCCCAATATTCTTCACCATTAGGATAAAATTTAAGTTTACCGTGCGAAATGACTCTAGGAAGTTTAGTGAATTCTGTTAATGCTTCTGCTCGTCTTCTTAAATCCAAAATCTTATCACCCACATTATTAAGGATTTAGAAGATTGACAACAGCTTTTCAATAAATCCCAAGTCATTATTCTTCACTGAGTACTTTTCGTTTACTACAATAGAACCATCCTCATAGTTAACCGTAGTATTCTCAGCAAATACGATCTCCTTCTTCTGAATTGCCATTTTATCCTCATAGTTCTGTTTAGCCTCATTAATCTTTTCGGCCCAGTACTTAGGATATTCACCAGCATAATCATCAGGATTCAATTCTTCTACCAATCCTGTACTATCAAAAAGTCCGGGTTTGGGGTTAGGGCATTCAAACTTAATTGTAATAAGTTCATCCTCGTCGTTTGTAACACTCACCTCCCAATAAAAATATTTCTTTCCAGACTTCTTGTATTGATGTGAATCAGCCATCAAATCAGACCAAATATCTTCAATTACAACATTAGTACCATTGTAAACCTGGCCACCCTCTGAGAAAGTAACCGTGTCCTGAATAAGTTGATCTTTAAGAATATAAGGCTGACCATAACATACCTTATCTGCCATTATATTATTCCAATGATTAAAAAGAATTATGACTGGAGCTTTTACACTCGTTTGTCATAATCCTTAACGTTTTCTAAATGAGTCCTAGCATCTTCTCACCCGCTTTAAGATAAGAGAATGCATTAAAGAACTCCGCATGATGAGTTGGATAGTGGAGGAATGATTTTGATACGTGCTTTTCAATTTCAGCACTAACATCAGGATCATTCTCATACTTCGCTAAGAAATATGCCAAGCCGCCTACACAAATAATACCATCAGAAGCGTCCAAAGAATCTGCTGCCTGATTTTCAAGGAGATCAAATACCTCCCCTAAGTATTTCTTTGTGAATTCCTTTACTTGTTCTGAAATATCATATCGTCTTCCTCTTCGAATAAAAACTCCCCCTTTATCAAGAATATTCTGTCCTTCTTTTAAAGATATTTTTAATTGAAAATTCCGGAAGAGAAAATCTGCGATAGAATAGACAATACGCACGATTCCGCTATCTTTTACACCGACAGCCGCACCAGCACTAGCCTTAGAGCCAATAACGGTTGCCCAGTCCAAGGTATAGAAACCACCATCAACAATAAGATAATTGTTAAGAGCTGCTTCACCCATTGAACCAGTATTTGTATCTGTTATGTCGAGTCCTTTCAAACTATATCCCAATTTACATGACAGAGCCTGAGGAAGAACATAGAAATAGTTATCCTTCTCTATCATTAGGGTATCATAGAGGTAAGCTAAGAGATCATCTGCTT
>Ga0247608_10005972_pt1 | contig 12980 bp, 19 predicted proteins | sample 176DNAGHGlowgp2_FD_193490 | JGI IMG/M metagenome (GOLD analysis project Ga0247608, IMG submission 193490) | Sheep rumen microbial communities from Palmerston North, Manawatu-Wanganui, New Zealand - 1766 DNA GHGlow gp2 | ecosystem: Host-associated > Mammals > Digestive system > Stomach > Rumen ... | reverse complement strand
CCCTGGTATATATAACAACTGACCTGTTATGTTTTTGTTCACAACATAGCAGTGTCTAAAATGGGACACGACATGCTCTGTCTTACTTCGAACATGTCATGTCCGGACGTAAGTCCGGCGTACCTCGCACGACGTTCATCGGTCGCCATTTGCCATCGCCTCAACGGCTGATCCATTTCATCGAGCTTGAAAGCTGAGTCCACGCATAAGCCTGGAAATTGACGATGTTCGGATAGTGGATTCCGTCTATGACGATGTCGTCGTAGGTGATGCTTTCCGCTGGAGCTCCTCCAGTGAACTTCGCGGTGACGAACGGCACGCATGACATCCTGCTCATCGTCGCCACCGGCCCGGCTGTCTTAGAGAATCTCACGTAGATCTCGTCGACGGACGACGGACCCGACATCACCTTCACCTCCTCGATGGCTATCGAGCCCGAAGCGTCGGTCGCGTGCTCCTCCTTCGCTATTGCTCCCGAGTAGCATGATGCGACTTCGATGATGCATGTCGTCATGCCCTCGCTTCTGACGGATCCTCCCACCAGGAAGCGGGCGATGAGGTTATTGGAGGCGTGCGTGTATGATCCTGCCTTTATCCATAGATCCGTCTTATTGCTTTCATTTACTCCTCTTATATACTCTTTGAGTCCGTATGAGAAATGGAAAAGGCCGGAGATGCTCGCATCGTTGGTTTTGTCGAGGACCTCCCTCGACATGGCCCTCGGAACGCCTCCGACCAGGACGACGGGCTTTCCCAACGACGAGTCGTTGTCTCTCCCGACGTCGTCCGTTCCGAGCATCGTCACGGACCCGTCCGTGAGCTGCGTCTTGTCGGCCTTCAGCTCGAGGTCCGCGTCCACGTCCGCCGCGTCCGCCTTCAACGCGAGCGCTGCAGTCGTCGACGTGCTGAGGGCGTCGAGGTCCTCCTGAAGGTCCTCGATGTTTCCGGCATTGGTTCCGACCGCCGTCTGGACGTTAGCGACGGTGTTCTCGAGGGCCGTGAGCTCTGCGATCGCCGCTTCTAAATCCGTCCTAAGCGTCGGGTCGACGTTCTGCTCGACCGCCGTGAGACGGTCTTTAATCCGTACAATCTGTGCTATAACCGAACGGTTGTCGTAGCATTCGGCCTCGCTGACCCCCTGCCACGTCATCCGCTCACCACCATACGCATATGAAGCACCTCTCGAATGAATCTACGAATTCCTTAAACAAGTTTTTCCACCCGTCGAGGTTGGCGTTGACCGCTTCCAGGTAATTGAACAGGTCCTGCTCGGTTATATCACGCGTCAGGTGCTCCTCGACGTCCTCGTTCCTGACCTTGTCCGTGCTCGATGTCCCGGCGTGCGTCCCGCTCTCGCTGGCGCTCCTCGGACCGCTGTATGTCTCGGTCTCGGAATACGATCCGTCGTCCTCGACGGTCCTGCTTTCCGTTCCATCCTTGCCGACGGTCTTCCCGAAGGTCGTGGTGTCGGTTCCGGAACCGCTTCCGGTCTCGGTCTTCCCGTAGGCGGTGGCGGTGCTGTCGGGCGCCGCATGGTCCACGGTCTCGACGACGGTGTCCTTCCTGGTCGTGAAGCTCCTCACCTGTGTGCCGTCCGTCTCGCTGGCGTCCTGCGCGTAGTCGGGAAGGGTCGATGCGAGGAGAGTGTCGGGCGTGTCGCTGGTCCTTCCGGACTGATGGGTCGTGAGCGTCTCCGTGCCGGTGGGGGTGGTCTCTGTGGTCTTCTCGACCTGCGCGATCGTAGCGGTGACGGTGTCCGTCCCGCCCGTGGTCGTGGAGCTCTGCGAGCTCTTGGCGAGCGCCTCGGTTCCGCCCTCGGCCACGTCTTCGGTCGTGGTGACGCTCTCGGACCTGTCGTCCGATGTCGTTCCGGAAAGGGTGCGCCCAGGGATGGTCTCGCTCGACGTGCTTCCGGTGGTGCCCGAGGTCTCGCCGGTCTGCGTCTCGGTGCCGTCCAGGGCCTTCTCCCTGTCCTCGGCCTCGTGCCTTTCCCTGACGCGCCTGATGCCGTCTATGAGGTCCTGGCCGTCCTCGGTCGCCGTGTACATCCGGATGGCCCTGTCGAAGAACGGAGCCACCTCGTCGAAGCGACTTTCGAGTAAACTCTGCCATCTCTCGAGGGTCTCGCCGTTGATCATCCGGAACCTGTACTTGCGGTCGAACCTGTCGGACAGCGTGGCCTTGAACACGTCCAGCGTCGGGTAGTCTTCCCACTGGCACGCCCTTATCCCGTAGTCCGGCCAGTTCTTCTTCACCTCGATAAGCTGGGGCGTGACGATCATCCCTGCACCTCCTCGTTGATAGGGTCGTCCTGCATCGTGGGCATGCTGCCTATGTCAGTGAGCTCCACGTCGATGTTCACGCCCAGGACCTCCCCGATCCTCTTGCACGCCCGCTTCCTGCAATCGAGCTTGTCGATGCGCCTGGCGGCGGCCTTGTCGGTCCCGCTGGCGGTCTCGCCTACGCTCTGTTGGGCGCGCTTGGTTATTTCGACGGTCGGTATCCCGAGGTAGGACAGGCCCTCGGACATCCAATGGTCCCAAACGTCGAACACGGCGGGGTCCAGGCGCTTGCCGAGGTCCATCACCTTGGGTTCGCTGTCCTGGCCGTACGGCGACATGAAGACCGCCGGCACCCTCTCGGCCATGGCCAGGTAGACGTTGCGCGCCGTGAGGACGTTGGACTCGTCCACGGCAAACGCCACGGGCGTTCCGGCGAGGAGCTGCATCTGATTGATGCTGAGGTCGCAGTCGGCGAGCTGGCGGGCGATCGTGGTCATGAAGGGCATGTCCGCCGACCTGTCGCTGGCGTTCCTCACGACGACGCTGTCCTCGGACGTCCACGTCTTCCCCATCAACGTTTCGTACAGGTATCCGTTGACGGCGTCCGGCTGGACGCGCCACCTCTGAGGCTGGCCATACATGTTCACGCCCTCGCCCACGGCGGGGAGGAAGTGCAAGTCGTCGCCGATCATCACGGCGATGGTCTGCCCCTTCTCGTAAAGCCACCTTTCGGGCGCGGTGCCCTGGCTCATGTCCTGCATGGCCTGAAGCGCCGGGTCCGACAGGTCCCACTGGAACATGCGGCATGCCGCAGTCCTGAACAGGCTCTCGAGGGAAGCCTGCACGTCCCTCTTGAGGCATTGCACCCCCTAAATAGCGTGCTTGTCGTCGCGGGGGCGCTCGCACGACAGCGTCATCCTTCTCTTTCCATCAGCCAATGTAACATCCCCTGGTCAGTATTCCGGCGATGTGCTCGACTCCCCACGCGGGCACTATCGAGGCCGTCTTCCTCACGATCCTCGCCGAGTCGCACTGGTACGGGCCCGCCCAGGTCCATCCGGTCGTGGTCGAGGGCGCGCGCCATCCGTCGTCGTTCAGTCCGTACTCTGCTATTGAAGCGTCCCACCTCGACTTCGAGTCCGGGTCGGGCTCCTGCACCGCCAGCACTATGCCCCTGCGCTTGAACAGGTCGTAGGTGCTCTGTCCCGTCATCGCCACGCCGCCTATCTTGGATAGATACGTGGACTTGATGGCGATGGACTTGTCGTCGTGCCACCCGGACACGCCGTAGTCGGCCAGCGCTCCCACGATGCCGGCGCCCATCGACAGCGCCGCCATCTGAGGGGCGGCGCCCATGGCGGCGCCCGCCTTGGCCATGCCTGCGGGCGTGGTCGCTCCTGCGGCAGCCTGGTTCGCCCCTATCATCCCGTAGGCTCCGGTCTGCGCTCCTCCGGTGACGCTCGAGACCATGCCGCGCACGAGGGCGGTGTCGCGGTCGAGCTGCATGGTCCGCATCTCGAATTCCTTCTGCCCGCTGTACACGTAGTCCGACAGGGCGTTCTTGCCCAGGGGAAGCGTCTGGACGGGCACCTGCCATTCGATGACGTGCTCTATCGCCACGATCCTGATGAAGAACGTGGTGAACTTGTTCACGAGGGCGGTCTTGAACGACGTCAGGTCCGCCCACGGCAGGACGTCCACGACCTCGTCCGAGTATCCCTTGAGGACGCACCTCTGCCCCACGTCGGGCGTGCTCGTCGCCGTCGACGACATGAAGGGCATCGTGTTCTCGGCGCCGGTGATCCATACGACCGTGTTCACGCTTCCGATGGTCCTCGGCGTGCCTGCACCCATGCCGTGATAATCCGTGGCGGTGTAGACTCCCGTAGACTGTTCGACAAGCTCCACGACGGGCCAGTCCGTCCAGCCTGTGAACACGATCTGCTCGGTCTGAAGGCCGAACTCGTTCTGCACGAACGTATAGATCGTCTGAAGGTCGGACACGTCGTGGCCGTCCACGGTCGCGCCCGCAGGCGTGCCGTTCTTCCGGAACGGGATATACACGACCGTAGGCTGGTTCGACGTGGTCGCCATGAAGGACATGATGAACCATGCGACGTACGATTCGGGAAGGACCGTCTTGGTGCTCACGTCCGCCCAGTATTGCACCGGGTATGTCTGCTCGGGCACGTCGTCGAACATCGACGTATGAGGCACGCGGGTGAAGTGCGCCTCCTCGACCTCGACGTCGCCCCACCACGTCCGCCACGGGTCCACCGTGAAGTCGACCTCCGTCACCTCCGCGCCGTTCACCATCGACAGCGGGCGCACCGAGTCCACGAATGCGTATATCGGTCCGCACTCCTCGTACGTTATCTTGACGACGTCGGCGGACCACGGTCCGGACCTGAACAGGGTCGGGCCGGGTCCCGCATACGGCACGGGAAGGCGGATGGTCCCCTTCCCGTCGGCGCCGTATTTCGCCGTCGCCGGATAGACGTCCTGAGTCACGCTGACGGTCGGTATCAGGCCGTCGCCGGAATTGGCGGGCACCCTGTATCCTCCCCTGTCGAACGTCGACTCGTAGAAGTCCACGCGGGTGATCATACTATCATGACCCCCGTCTCGAGCATGATTATCCCTATCGCCGTGTACAGAAGCCTCTCGACGGTGAGGAGGCGCCGCTGTATGTCGGACAGCGCCTCCGATGCCGCCTGAAGCTTCGGACAGTCGTCGGGCCCGTAGGGGCATCCGTCGACCATCGTCCGAATCACTCCCCGGCAGGAGCGAATATGTAGCCGACGTTGAAGAACGGCCTGGTCTCGAAGGCGTACTCGTAGGTCATGAAGTACGTGGTGCTCCTTCTGGCCGGGTTCCTGAACGCCTCCGAGGTCATGCTGTCGGGCATGGGGTGGATGGCGAACGCGCGCCTGTCGATGACCATGCCGAGCAGGTCGCCGGCTCCCTCGGGCTTGCCGTAAGGGTCTGCGAAGCTGTCGACGTAGTCCATGTCGGTGTCGATGCGGAGGAACTCGGGGTTGAAGGTGTCGGCGTACAGCTTCCTGAAGGCGGGATACTGGACCTCCTTCACGAGGGCGATGTCGACGGTGTCGCTCCTGGTGTTGTATCCACAGGGGTTGTACAGGGCGGACTTGAACCCGAACTTGTTCTGGCTGAAGTCCCAAAGGGCCTCGGTCATCTCCTCCGCGAAGCCGTCCTCGTCCACGTCCTTGGTCAGTATCTTGAACTGCCCGGACTTGGCGGGGATGTTGACGGAATCGGGCGAGGTGGTGCCGGTGAAGTACTCCTTGGCGGCGGTCCACATGTCATCCAGGTAGCAGGCCATGGTGGTTCCGACGATCTCCGCCATGAGGTCGCCTATCATGTCCTCGGTCTGCACGTACTTCTTTATCTCGGTGTCGAAGACCTCGAGCGCCGTCTGGCGGGAGAAATTCTTCTTGCTGGCGTATGCGGTGAGGTCGGGCCTGCTCCCGTTGAACAGGTCGGTATCGGGCGCATCCGGATCGTACGCCCTGCTGCTTATCTCCCCCACCCTCGAGGACATGACGCTGTCGCCCCTGGTGAGGGGGCTTATCATGTACCTCTGGAAGAAGGACAGCTGCCTGTCGGGACCGAAGCACGCCTGGCGCCCGATGTCGGACAGGGCGCCCAGCATCACCGGGGAGGGGGTGGGCGTCCAGCTGGCCAGGTCGCTGGCGTTGGACTTGAAGGTCGCCGCGTTCATGTCGGGGAACCTGCTCGCGAAATCGACGTCTGTCTGGGTCATTTGTATCAAGACCTCGCTTCTATTATATCGAATACCTTTTTTACCGTTTCCTTTTTAAAGTCCTCGAACGAGGGCTCATTCTCAGGCTTCTTCCCCTCGGTCTGGCGCACTATCTGCCGCAGGTAGTCGCCGTTCTCCTTGCGAAGCTTCGCCGTCTCCTTCTCGAGCTCCGCGATCTTCTGCTGAAGCTCGGCGATGGCGGATGCGGCATCGTACTCCTCGGTCTCCTCGCCGGAATTCTTCTCCGGCTCCTGAATCTCGTCACTCATGGTATCACGTCAAAAGGGGACACGTCCGCCCTCGCGAGGTCGGGTGATCCAGCCCGGCGTTCCCCCTTCCGGGGCGGTCGTGAACGCCTCGTGACGGCGGGTGTCCGAAGGAATCATATACAGAACGCATACATCACGATTATGCCTCGGTCGAGGCAGGATGAAGGCATGGCAGTAGTCAAGCTGAACAGCATATTGTATGAGTCGCCCTTCGGGGACGACTGCGACTTCGAGAAGATAGAGAACATCGTCGGCGTGCCGATTAACATCTGCTCGGTGAAGCCGGTGACGATGAAGTCCGGGAAGGCGGTCTACTTCCGTTACGACGGCGGCAGGAAGTACACGATCACCTTCGCGAAGTCGATAGTCGACACCCTCACGAAGGCCGACGTGCTCGCGGTCATCAAGCGCGAGGACGTCATCGCCTGCACCGTCGTGGAACGCCCCAGTCAGAACAACCCCGACAGGAACGTTCTTGTGTTGGCATGACCTGACTCCATTCGAGGAGTTAGGTCCATTTTCTCCTGTGCGAAACCTCCTTAGGGAGGGCCCGTCGGCCCTCCTTTCTCAGATTCTTTCCAAGAAGGAATACTTCGTGGACACGTCGTCGAAGAACACGTGCCCTTGCTGAACGAACTTCTTCAGGATGCGCCAGCTCGACGTGTCCTCGACGCATATCTCGCACTCCCTCAGACCGTCGAGCGTTCCGTATTCATAGCCCTCGACGTGCCCTTGCGACCGCTGGACGTAGAATACCGCCCGTTGACGGTATATCCGGAAATAGTCGGTGCCGAGGCGGACGGACATCCACAACGGGACGCCCTTCGGCACCTTCCGGACGTAGGCGCTCGCCGACCTGATGCCTGCGGCGGCCTGGTGCACGTCTGCGCCCAGCATCGCTTCGGACCTCTCGACGTCCAACGGCGGAAGCCACTCCCATGCCACGTCGGGCCCCGCCCGATGGCATCCGTATCCGAGCAGGCCGTTGATGTGGAAGTAGGACAGGAGGGGATTGTCCCACGTCATCGGATTGCCGACCATCAGCACGCGCACCCTCGACAGCCCCTTGTCGCCCCTCGAGGTGACGCTGTCGTGCTCGATGGTCTTCACGATCGTGCGGATGGCGTCGCCTTCGGATGCGACTCCTGGAATCTTCTTGTAGGCCATCGGTATGAACTCGTCGAGCCATACCCACTTCATCGTGTCCGGGAACACCTCCTGCTTGACGTGGTTCACCTGGCTCAACGCCCTGAACCATCCCCGTATCTCCCCGTCCACGGCGAGGTACGGTCCGTTCTTGTTACGGATCCATTTGAAGCGGGCGCCGTCCTCGAACACGTCCGCCCACGACTGGACGGCGGCGTCGAGGTCGGCCACCGTCCTGTACAGGCACATGAAGGGAAGGTCCGAGTCCACGAGCATGTGCTTTATCGCCCAGGACTTCCCGCGTCCCCTGTCGCTCAGTATCACGTTGTACCGGCAGTTGTACCCGAGGAGCTCCCGAGGGCTCCAATACCCTTGCTTGTCCAGTCCCATGTTCGCACCCTCACGGTGTAGACCGTTTCCTTGAGCAGATAGCCGCCTTTCACCTGCATGCCGGCCAGCTTGCCCTTGTATTCCGCCCCGCTGTGGAAGTTGTCGTAGGTGACGTGCTCCTTGGCGGCGTCCGGCAGTCCGGCGCACTTGACCTCGAAGGGGTGCGCCCGCCCCTTCTTGCCAGCCTCCCATTCGTAATAATGGACGTACTTCTTCGGACCGATGTACCTCGCCCTGAGGCTCATGGATTCCAGCTTGAACGCGCCCAGGCGGGTGGGATGGATGTCCGTCGGACGGACCGTCCTGTCGCCTATCACGTGGAGGCTGTCCGTGTCCGCATATACGAAATGGTCGCCCAGGGCGTCGGCCTCGGTCACGATCCGACGGCGGGCGTATGCCGCTATGAACATGGCTATCGGGAGATACGAATTGCCGTCGTCGGTCTCGACCTTGGCGAACTTCAGCTCGCCCTTGTCGCCCATGTAGGGCACGCATGCGGTGCGATACACCTGTTGTCCGAACTTCCCGTACAGGCTGTTTAGGAACCGCTTCGCGGTGGCCTTGGACGGGCCGTCGCCCGCCCTTGAAGCCGCCTCCTTTATCGCCATCCAGTGCTTGATGTACGGAACGAAAAGATTTTCGACGGACCTGAAGCACCACAGCCTCGTGCACTGCCATATCACTTCGTAGTGCTCCTCGAAAGTCTACAAATCTACGCACGTGAGGACGATCTACTCGAAGCCGTCCGAGTGCTCCACGTAGTCGGCCTGCACGCTTCTGAAGTCACCCTTGCGCTGGTACGTGGGAAATTTGCCGGGCTTGAGGTCGTAGAACGCCTCGCCCATGATGACGAACAGCTCGCCCGGCTCGGCGCTGGCCCTCCTTATCGGGTATCCGTAGGGCATGGGGAGGGTCATCGCCCAGGGATACATGCTGTTCACGTCATACACGCGCACGCAGTCGAGGTCCACGTCCTTGTACTTGGGATTCAGGTACGTCCATCCGCCCCTGTATCCCCGTCTCAGCGTGGAATCCATCTCCTTCAGCGTCGGGAAGTACTTCATCCATTCCTGATGCGGATGCCGCCTCCCCTCGGACCACATGTTCCGGAAGAACTGCATTGCGTCGCCCGCCATCGTCATGGCCTTCATTCCGCGATCGTACAGGTCGGCGACGGCCACGGCGAGTATGCGGGTATCCCCTTGCACCCTCGCGAGGTCCTCGTCGGTGTACTGATACCCTGGCGGTCTGCGCTTGGTCACGTCGAGCTTGCTCTTGCCCTCGATTCCGTATATGCCGGCCACCGTCTCGAGGCTGAACCCTGGAAACTTCTTCAGAGAGTCGAGATAGTCGTTGTAATGGCTCTCGGAATACACCACCCTTAGGCGCATCCATTGGCCGACGTCCGTTATGATCGTCGAGAAGGTGCCCGGCTCGCCCGATTCCGAGTGCGTGAAGCCGCACTTGAGGAGGTGGCACACGTAGTACGACATGTCGAACTTGAGGTTGTGGAACCATACGGTGCTGTCCTCTATCTCGGACATGAGAAGGTGGAACGTCTCGATGCTCCCGCCGTGGCGCTCCCAGGACAAATCGTGCACGTCGCGGACGCTCCACAGGTACACCCGGACGTATCCGTCCGCGTCGTAGTCGACCTCGGTCGAGGTTTCGAAGTCGGCGGCGAAGACCGCGCGGCGCACGCCCTTGGTCATGGTATCATCACCCGTTCGAGGTTGAGGATCCTCAGGCAGTCCTCACATATGTATATCCGGAAGCGCCCGACCATGACGCATATCATGCAGAATACCACGCCTTCCTGCTCGCAATAGCATGGACGGCGGACCGACGTCGTCCCTTCGCTCATCTCCTCGCCTTCTTCGCTTTCGCCTTAGGCTTCTTGGCGTTGGCCTTCTTCGCGTACCTCTCGAGCTGGCGGACCTCGGCGGAAGCCTCCTTCATCGCCTCGACGTCGTAGTCCCCGATGCTGGTCTCGTGGTCCTTGTACTTGTCGTAGATCGTGCCGATGCCGTCCGGATGAAATTGGATCTGATAGTCGATTATCTGGTCCGCCGTCATCTTCTCGAGCGCCGCATGGACCCGCTTGCGCTCGGAAGGGGTGAACAGGTAGGCGCCATCGAGAAGCTTCTCGAAGCTCTCACGATACATGGCCTCGCGCTTCGCCTTGAACTGCGGCGTCTGGCTCTCGAGCATATAGTCCCTCAGGCGGTTGTACATGACTCTCGATTTGAGCTGCGAGGCAGGGACCCTCACCCGGATGGGAAGGGCGCCCTGCATGTACGCCTTGTTGACGTCCGCCATGTCGCCGTACTTGTAGCGCCATTTCCTCTCGTGCCAGCGTATGCGCTCGTTGAACTTACGCCGCATGTCCTCGTACTCGGCGAGCTCCTCGGGACTGAGGAAGCCGGGCTTCTTGCCCTTCTTCGGCACTTTATCGCCTCCTCCTATTCCTCGTCGGTCATCTTGTACGAGGTGAACGAGTCCATCAGGCAGGGCGCCTTGTCCTCGACGGAGCAGGCGTCCGCATAGACGTAGGCGGCATCGAGGGCGCCCATCTGGACGACGTACTGCATGGCGAAATAGACCGCCCTGGCGATCTCCTTCTTGCCGTAATAGACGCCGTAACGATGGAAGGAACCGTTCTTCTTGAGGACGACGGTCACGTTGAACCATCCTTCCATATTCACCATGTGCCGGCGTTCCTCGATGCAGAACGCCTTCTGCCATTCCTCGCGCCATGGGTAGGCGGTCATTCGTCCGCCTCCGCTGGGTACATGCACACTACGAACCGCTTCTGGACGTACATGAAGCGGTCCTCTCCATCATCGTCAGGCGCATACGCCCTGAACCATCCGTTCTCGTCGGTACGAGGATAGGCGGTGCGATCGTCTGTTCCGGTGAACGTGTAGGCGCGGTATTGGTCCACGCCGTCGCATACGGACAGCCACCACTTCATGCGCTCACCCTATTGATTTCGTCGCCCTGGCTGTCGAAGAAGTACACGTCCCTCTCGCCGTCGTTCCAGACGTATGCGAGACGGATGATGCCGCATATCCTACACACGTCCGTGTGCCGGACGTAGGACTCCTCGGTGAGGGGCTCGTGCTCCTCCCATACGTGCTCATGCCTCAGACGGCGCCAGTACGCTATCCTGTTTCCGCCCGTGCCCTCGACGCGCTTCTCGAGGTATCCCTGCCTCAGCATGTGGTCGAGGTGCTTGTACACGGTGCGGATATGGTCGTAGTCGCCCTGCTTCCTGGTAGGCGGAACCGCAAGGGCGACCTCTCTCGTCGAGATCCATTCGGAACCGACGGCACGCCTGATGTTGTCGGTCATGTCGCTCATCTTCTCGCCTCGTTGTAACGAGTCGAAGAATCCCAGCGGTAGTCGACCGTGACCTCGCCGGACCAGCGCCCGACCTTGACGGCGTAGTCATGGAACCACTTGTTGTCATCGCCGGTGCCGATGACTGCGCGTACGATGCCTGTCTCGCCCTTGGCAAGCGGAAGCGTGCCTGCGCTGACGGCGGTCCTGAGGGCGTGCACGACGTTGGCAGGCGTGACGCCCGTCAGCCTGGCGACCGGATGATCCTCGAACCACAAGGTCATGGATGCGTCGACATGGTCGGACTTCCAAAGCGGGGTGGCATACCATCCGGTCGGACCCTTGCCGCATACGTACGGGAGGTTGCCGACCTGTATCCTCTTGTAGTTATCCAAGTCGACGTAGACCTGGACCCATACGAGGCCCTCGGAATGATCATCGCGCAGACATTCGCCCGCCCGACGGGCGAGGGCGTTGATGTTCTCGAAGCGGACGATGACATCGCCGACGCGGACGATGTCGCAGTAATACCGGGCATAAGTCTTGCCAGGCATCATGCCTCACCTTCCTCGTACCACTGCGCGAGCTCGCTGTCCTCGCCTGGGAAGTAGCACCGGTCCCAATTGGGGTACACAGTGTAAGGCGAAGACTCGACCGCGTCGTCGATGACCGTCGGGTAGGTTATCGGGTAGACGCGCTGGAACGCCTCCCATACGGACTCGTCAGAGTACATGCCCAACCACACCTTCGCGATGTCGCCATCCGCACGGGTGAGCCATATCCTGACAAGCTCCCAGTCGGGAACGGCGAAGGCGTACGCCGCCGCATCGGACGAGGCGTCATCCTCGACGATCCAGATCTTGACGCAGTCGGGATGACGTCCGAGGACCTCCCCGACCGCCTGACGGATGTCCGAGGACACGGCGAGGATCACGCCCTCGCGCCCGTCGTCGTAGACGGCCTTCATCGGAACCACCTCGCATACGCGTAGTCGACGGGAATGCCGTCCATGGTCTTCCAGCGCTCGTATTCAGGATCCGCGCCGTCAAGAAGCATCATGCCCTTCTGATACTGCTTCAGCTCGAAGGACATCATGCGCCAGGTGTTGCGAGGGCCCTGGTCCCAAAGGGCGGTGCAGGTCGTGCCTGCGATGACATACCGGACGTTCCTCGCAGGGTCGTTCCTCTTGACGCCCGTACGCTCGAAGAAGCTCACCTGACGGCCTGCGTAGCAATAGTAGGCGTACAGGTTCCTGATGATGGAACCCTCGGGCGCGGACACGAACAGGACGTCCGGCAGGATGTCGTACACGTCTTCCCACTGCTCGCGAAGCAGCTCGAAGGGATCGCGCCCAGACCCGTCGTCCTTGCAGACGATGGTAGCCGGCTCACGGCAGCGGCGGTCATCAATCATGAAGTAGAGCTCGGCGGGGTTCTCGGCGGCCATGTGGTCGAGCATCGCTTCGGTCTCGCGGGGGTCGTTTTCATATACAGGCTGTTCAGATATTGGTACGTCGCACATGATGCAATCACCAACATATGTTACGTCTTATCTCTTACTTAAAGGTATGTTTGATTAGACGATGGCAGGACATGATCATGTGCGTGCGGCGCAAACGACGATTTGCTCATGGTACCCCAGGCGCCGCGGGCATACGCCCGGACACGACATGTCCGAGAGAGGACAGGACATGTCGTGTCTTATTTCAGACACTGCTATGTTGTGAACAAAAACATAACAGGTCAGTTGTTATATATACCAGGG
>Ga0247608_10005969_pt1 | contig 12987 bp, 9 predicted proteins | sample 176DNAGHGlowgp2_FD_193490 | JGI IMG/M metagenome (GOLD analysis project Ga0247608, IMG submission 193490) | Sheep rumen microbial communities from Palmerston North, Manawatu-Wanganui, New Zealand - 1766 DNA GHGlow gp2 | ecosystem: Host-associated > Mammals > Digestive system > Stomach > Rumen ... | reverse complement strand
AGAAATTTACTTGAGAAACAATTAATTGAATATAAAGATTTATCTAGTCGTATTACTGATTTATATAAGGAATATACTGATACAGATATTCATGAAACTAATCTTATGACTAAGGCTATGACATGGTATGGAATAGAAATGGATACTATGATGGATAAAAGCATTTCTAATGTAGCTGATATGTTTATTAAAGGTACTAATATGGGAATAATTGAAGGTAAAAGACTACTTAATAATAAGACTATGGATAAGAAAGTTCATAAGATATGTAAGGAATATGTTAAGATGCAAGAAGCTTATTTAGACAAACTAAAAGAATACTTATAGTATTCTTTTTATTTATTATAATTCCAAAATCCTAGTTGCCCTTTTATTTCTATAGGATCTATTCTTTCTATATTTTCTAATTTAAATCCATATATAGGTTTATTACTTTTAATAGTTAGACTTTTATATACTTCTTTATCTTTATTTAATAATTCTTTTATTAATTTATCATCTACTTCTACACAATCAGTAATAGTTGCTTTAGCTATTATTTTTCCTGGGTTATATTTAAGATTTCTATCTTTAAATCTATCTATATCTTTTTTATCTTTTTCTTTTCCTGAGTGAATCAATATTTCTCCCCTATAAGATGTTTTCCATGTCCTAAATTCATATTCTTTTAATCCTTCTGCAATTAATGTAGCCCATGGTTCTCTTATAGTTATAGTCTTCATATTATCACCAATTTAATTATATCATAAATTTTATATTGCATTATATAAGTTTTTCGTTATAATAATTAGTACGGGTGATTTTATGTTTGATTATGAAGAATTAATTGACAAAGTTTATGATATGAAATCTGGAGAAGAAGTTGAAGAGTCTGAAGAAGTAATTTCTGCATATAGTTTATGGCTAGTAATACAGAAAGAAGTATCTAGAATTAATCATTTACTATACGATAATACTGAAATGCTTGATACACTTAATGAAATGTATCATACAGTACATATATTAGGTGATTATCTATCTAAAGAAGCATATGAAAATCTTGATGTTCACGTTCCATTCTTTAAACAATTAAAATTCAATAAGATGACCACAGTTTATGACGGAGATGAAACAGGTATTGTTTATATATATCCTGAGGGAAAGAAAAATATTAATAAAAATATTACTATTAGAAAAGATTTTCACTATGATGAATATTATCGTTCTGATAAAGGTAGAGCTAATAAATTTTTAGTTTATGGTATGCCTGCTTTTGCCGATGGAATACACATTCATTTGGATGAGATAATGGGATGTTTAGAATTTATGTCTAAAAATGAACTTTTTGGATATAATGGACACAAAATAACTACTGACACATTCACTATTAATATGCGTTTCACTTTCAGCGAATATTCATCACCTCTATTATATATAGGAATCAATGATGATATAGATAAATATCATAGTCAGACAAAACGTTATTTACATTTTGATACTACTATCAAAGAAGAAATAGATAAAATTCAGGATACCATTTTAAAACGAATTCCTGTTAAGGTAGCGGATTTAAATAAAGGTCTTGCTAGTTTGGTTAAACGTAATATGGGAGATATATTAAGAGGCGATATTAAAATATATGAAAAAAATAAGACTAAATAGTCTTTTTTTTATTAATATATTGCATTATATGAATTTTTCTTTATAATAATTAATACAGGTGAGGTTATGGGAACATATAATAAATTATTAGAAAAATATAAAGAGTATCTTAAGAGAGATAAAGTTGAAGAAAACGATGAAGTTATATCTGCTTTAACATTATGGGATACAATAAATAACGAAATATCAAAGTTTCAATATATTAGAGATGATAATTATGGTTTAATTTATCATCTTAATAAGGTATACGCATCACAATTTAAGGCAACATTTTATTCTGGTGTTGATTTTTATGATGATGCTGTAGAAAACTTTGGTACTAAGATACCTTCTTTTAGACCAATAAAATTTATTGGTATTAAATCAGGTTATGTTAATAATAATAAAACAGCAGTTATTGAATTTATTTTTAATACTAAGGTTACTGATAACAAAGAAAGAGTAAATGAATCTATTAAAGCTTATAGAGACTTTAATGATGATGCTTATTATGGAAATCATATTAATCACTTTTTAATATATCACTGTAAGAAACAATTAGATGAAATAGTTAATATTTTGAGTTTTTTTGCCATTCTAATGCAGATAGATAAATCAACAAATCAATTAATAGATAATGGTATATTGAATATAGCAATTAATCATTCTTTAATAGGAAAACCTTCATTAAAAGTAGCATTAAGTAAGAGAATTGATCCAGATGATAGTCAATATAAGAAATATAGCGATGAGTATTGTTCTATTAGTAATTTAATGGCCGGTAATGAAGAAAAATTATTAGAACGTACTCCTGTTAAAGTTGATAATTTAAATTCATTCTGTAGAACTCTTATCAAAAGACATTTGGAAGAAGAAAAACAAAGAAAAGAAATGATGGAAAAAAATCAAATGGTATATAAAAAAGTAAGATAATTCTTACTTTTTTATTTTATGTATTAATTTCAATAATGAATAATGCCATGTGATTGGTAATTCATACTCTCCTATTAATTCCTCTACATAGCCATTAAATCCTCGTTTGAATTCATATATACCATAATCTTTAGGATGAGTATTAATATCTTCTGGTATACCATAGAAGTTATGTTTTTTAAATCCATTCTTAATACCATATTTAATTAATTCCCATTGAATTAAGTACTGTGAATCAAATTTTAAATATTCTTCATAGTTACCACTATATAGATATATTATTTCTGGTTTTATTAACATAAACATTGAACTAGATAAAGCTATTGTATCTGTATTTTTTTCTTTAATAATATTTTCTGCATCAGATATTCTTTTACTTATTGATTCTATTTCATTAGTTAAGTTCTTTTTAGCTCCATCATTATACTTAGCATCACTTAAACTATTTATTTTATCAACTCGTTCTTGAACATCATTTTTTAAATTATCTATATAATTTTTTAGATTTAATTCAGTTATAAAGAATTTGATTTCATTCTTATCATGGAATAATTTATACATACCTTGGTAGTATGATAGTTTTCTATTAGTGAAGTTTTTTCTTTCACTAGTTTCTTCCATAATAGCTTGAAATCTGTCTAATTCATCATAAGTTAATTCTTTAACATTTATACCTGATTTTTCTATTTTTCTTATTTTATTTCTCGTAGATGATTTCATTTCTTTTAGAATTGTTTCTTCATCTTTTCCTTCTAAATCTAGGGAAAACATCCAAGATACTTGCTCTGTATGACCTTTAGGCACTTGTTTAAATCCTAGTGATAATAAATTATTTACTACACTAGAATTATCTACTCCACCTTCTACAATATCTCCATTTATATCTCTTTCTTTATATATTAAATATGGATCTATTCTTAATATATATCCATTCTTTTCTTTGATATATTTTTTTAATTCATTAGTAAAAAAATCTACTAAGTCTTTATTATGAAAATCTATTAAATAACCTCTAGGGGAATAGAATTCATATTTTTTAAAATGTCTAAGATGAGATAATAACATAGTAGCCGCTACTATTTTATTATTTTCTTCTACTCCTACATAGTTTGTTTTCCAATTTAATTCTTCTCTTAATTTAGATATTTCTGGTGCTGATAAAAATGATTTTAAAGGATGATTCTCCCAAAAACTTCTATATTCTTCTTCTGTTAATTCTCTAAATTTCATGTAATCACATCCTATAATTATTATAACATATTTTTTAAAATAAAAACTACTAGTTAGTAGTTCTTATTCATTAAATAGTTTATTTATATTTTCCTTTGGAACAAGCATTTTCATACTTTGTTCTACTCTAAATTTTAATATATTTTCTTCAGTCTTATATTCTTCTCCATCTACACCCCATGAATTTTTTTCTTTAGATAAGAATTCTAATTCAAAGTTATCTGTCTGGTAGTATGTTACATTAGGTATAGTTTTTACATCTACTGTAGTAACTAGTAGAAGCATTCTTACCATTTCTTTTAAAGAACCCGCATTAGCTAAACACACTTCAAATTTTTTGTCATCTAATTTAACATCATAATATACGTCAGGTTGTCCACCTACTCTTGAAGAATTAGTTATAAAGATAAATGAATATTCTCCAGTAAATTCTTTTCCATCTACTTTATATCTTATCTTATGTGAACTTATTTTAGGTCTAAATTGTTTTAATGCATATAAGAAATAAGCTGCTTCTCCATATTTCTTTTTTAGTTTTCTTGGTGTTGCATATGACAAATCAATATAATCTCCAAAACAACATACATAAACAAATGGCTTATCATTTATATAGCAAACATCTACTTTTTTAGGTTTACCTTGAAGTAGTATTTCTAAATTTTCAAATACGCTTTTGTTTAATCCATACATATTTCCTACGTCATTAGTACTACCCATAGGAAGTGGTGCTACTATTAATTTTTTCTTTCTCTGCATATTTCCACTAACTATTTCATTAAGTGTTCCGTCTCCACCAGCACTAACCACTAAATCAATATCATCATTTAGTACTTTCATAATTCTTTCGGCATCGCCTTGGGCTCTTGTGAAGATTATTTCCGCATCATATCCATGTTTTCTTAATACATCATAGAATGTTTGGTATGACTTTATTTTTTTTCTTTTTCCACTTTCTGGATTCATGATTATTACACATTTCTTCATAGTGCATCACCTACTTTTATTATACCATTTATTAAAAAAAAGAGAAGTAATACTTCTCTAATAATAAAACTTGCTTCCATCAACGCATCCATTTATACCCGGAATGCTTCTGCAATCTGTATATTGCCATCCTTCATATGGACCTTTGTATGTTAATTTTTCATTCCATTGGGCTACCCATGTGGCATATCCTTGAACTTTTGGATCAAATCTTGTTTCTATATAGTTTTTAGATGCATAAACTCTAGTCTTAATACATAATTTTTCTTCTGTATTATTAATAAACGTAGTAATCATATCTGAATATGTATCTTTAGATATACCATAACTATTCTCCCCTGTGGATTTAATCTCCCAGTCTTCCAAATCATAGAAAATAGCTAAATCTTTATAAATATGAGTTTTATTTTCTCTGATTGCTTTTACAATAAATTCAGATTCGTTCATTGCTTCTTCTTTATTTTCAGCATAACTAAATAAGTATACTGAATATGGAATACCTAATCTTTCTAATTCATTTTTATTTTTTACAAAGAATTTATCAGTATAGCCACTACCATACCCAATACGTAGTATTACGGCGTCAACTAATCCTGATTTTTTCACTTTATTCCAATCGATATTTCCTTGATGAGCAGATACATCTATGACATTTATTTCTGATGCGAATTTTTCAAAAGCACCTGTGTTAGTATTAAATACATAGAATCTTCCACACATATATTGAACACCTTTAGATTGTGTGCCATCAGGATCATAATAGTAAGTCTTTCCATTTTCTTTTTTAAATCCTTCGACTAGACCTGTTTGGTCATTAAATTTATAGTCTCTTCCTTCTATGTTTTGAGTACCTTTAATAACTTCTCCTGATTCATTTTGGTACCATACTCCTTCATCAGTATTTTGCCATCCTGTTTTTAATATTCCATTTACTCTACTATAGAAATATAATTTATCTTCTATTGTGACGAAGCCTTTTTGCATTATTCCTTTTTCATTGAAGTAATAATTTTTACCATCTATTGTTTGTTTACCTATTACTACTTCACCATTACTATTTTGGTACCATACGCCTTCATCAGTATTTTGCCATCCTGTCTTTAATAATCCATTTACTCTACTATAGAAATATAATTTATTATCTACAAAAACAAATCCTTTATAAAGTATTCCTTTTTCATTGAAGTAATAATTTTTTCCGTCTATTCTTTGTTTACCTATTACTACTTCACCATTACTATTTTGGTACCATATGCCTTCACTAGCATTTTGCCATCCTGTTTTTAAAGCCCCATCTACTCTACTATAAAAATATAATTTATTATCTAATGTAATGAAACCTTTTTGCATAATCCCATTTTCATTAAAATAATATTTTTTATTATTTATTGTTTGGTTTCCTTTTAGAACTTCTCCATTATTATTTTGATACCATGTGCCTTCACTAGCATTTTGCCATCCTGTTTTTAAAGCTCCATCTACTCTACTATAAAAATATAATTTATTATCTAATGTAATGAAACCTTTTTGCATAATCCCATTTTCATTAAAATAATATTTTTTATTATTTATTGTTTGGTTTCCTTTTAGAACTTCGCCATTACTATTTTGGTACCATACTCCTTCACTAGCATTTTGCCATCCTGTTTTTAGGGCATAATTTACACGAGAAAAGAAATATAATTTTTCATTTATAATTTTAAATCCATTTACTTTTTGATTATTCTCATAGTAATATGTTTTTCCATTTTCTACTTGAAAACCTTCTTTAGCATTTACAATTATTGGAAATAAAATAATCATAATTATGATAAATATTATTTTCTTTTTCATGGCATCCTCCTTTTATTTTCTTTTTCTAATTTTACGAGCAATACGAATTGGAATCATTCCTAATTTTAATATTTTGTTATTACGTATATTATTTAATCTAGACTCTAATTCATTATTCTTATATGTTAATATTGCTAATTCTTTATTTGCTTTTATTAATTCTTTTTCTAATATTTCTTCTCTAATAGTTTTAAATTCTTTTGCTATACCATATTTATAAACATTGTTTAGATATCTTTTTCTATTAATTTCGCATACTACTTGTGTTGAATATGCTGGATTATATTTATTTAAATCATTGAAATTTCCTGTAGCTATATCAGCATATTTTTCAATATTAATATTATCGAAGAATTCTTTCCCATGTGCTGTATTTATTATTATTGCTGATACACCGTTTTCATCGTAGAAGTTTCTCTTTTCCACTTCTATTCCCCAATAATCAGCTATTATAATATCAGCTATGTTATTATTTTCTTTATAATTACAGTGATAACAGCTGTCTCTTAATACAACATTTTTTAAGTATAAATACATTAAATTATCATCTAAGAATTTTACTACTTTCTTATTCTTTCCTATTTTATATGAGACACTTGATGTATTCCAAGGATTAGGTTTTTTATTTCTAAATTTCCAATCTGTTATTTCATTATTATATTTATTTTTTAAATCCTTAAGATGTATTTTTAATAATTTATCACTAATTACTCCATGACATATTACAGATACAGTTATTAGATTAGAATAATCTTTTCCTAAGAATGCTTTTACTGCACCTATTTGACATGGTGTACCTGAGAATAATACTAATTTAGATGAAGATAAATCTTTTTTTAATGATTTATATATGTCAATTAAACTACTTTGAATATATTTAGATCCTCTTATTTTTTCTAATTCTTCTACTTTAGTGATACGTATGTGTTTTGCTTTGTTATTTTGCATTTCGCATCCATATACTATTCCATGTTTATTTAGGACATTTCTTGCGAGAATACTAAATGCTCCTCCTGAAGTTGATTTTACTCTTTCATCTAAATTTTTATTTTTTAGTGCATATATTTCTTTTTTAAATTCAACATTTTCTTTTTTGTTTAGTATCGGACATATATGGCGACATTTATTACAATGAATACATTTATCTAAATCTATTTTTGGATAATTGAAACCTGCTTCGTCCTTTACCATTTTTATGGCATTAACTGGACATGAATTTGCACATACTCCACAACCAATACACTTGTTTCTTTCGCAGATGTTTTTTATTTTTTGTTCATGAAGTTTTTCTATTACTTTATCAAAAATAGTAGATGCTTCTTCTATTATTAAGGGCATTTGTTTTTGAAGTGTTTTAATAATTTTACTTCTATTTTTTTCAATAAAATTGAATTTTTCTATTATTGATTCATCCGTTAGTTCATTACTATCTATTACATAATTATCATATGTGCCAAATAAATCTTTAGCAATTCCTTTTGACTTAACACTATAACCTATTACTAATGTAGGAACACATGTAGAGTATGCCGCAATAGATGCATGAGTTCTGGCAGCTACTACTAATTTACTTTTTGAAATTATATATTTTAATTCTTGGCAATCATATTTTCCTTTTTCTAAATATACTCTTTCATTCTTAAATTCTTTCTTTAAATCTCTTAAAATATCTAAATCGCTACATTCTTCTGTAGTTACATGAGGTAATAAACATACTGAGTATTTTGTTTTATTTAATATATGATTAATTAAAGACACTATTGAATTATAGCTATCTTCATTTTTTATAGTTAATGGCGATACGTTTAGAACTACATATTCTTTATTCTTTTTATACCAATCATTAAGTTTTACTCTTTTTAATTTTAATGAGAAAGCTGGATCTTTTGCGAAAACTATTTTATCTTCATCAACTATGTCTTTTACTGCATTTAGCGTTAGGCTCTCTCTAATTACTAATACATCAAAGTTATTTAAATCCTCTATAAGTTCTAAGTCATCTATTTCTTCAAATAGAGATGATCCCCATAGAACAGTATTTTTTCCTAAACTATGACTTTTTTCATCTAATGCATATAACCAACTACATGGAGGATAACAGTAATTATCTCCTCCTGCAGATATACATATATCTGCGTTTTCCATTTCTTTTACTACATCAGATTGGTATAAAAGTTCAAAGTTATGGTAATCAAATGGCATATTATAGTATTTTTCTTCTAATTTCTTTTCTTCTTCTGTTAAATTATTTATTTTATAATGGTCAATATATTTAACTTTGTCTTTATAAAATTTGGTATTATATGATAAGTCATAACTAGCAATACTAATATCATATTTTGATGTATCTATTTGATTTAATGTAGAGTTAACGATAGCTTCTACCCCACGATTTTTATATGTACTTACTCCATATATTAAAATTTTCTTTTTTGGCTTTTTCATGATACATCACCACCGATAAACTTATATATTTATTATAACAAATATTATTTTTTAATAAAAGAAAAATAAGCGATTATATCGCTTATTTAAATATTAATTTATATATTAATCTTAATGTAGCTGGGATTGACTTTATAAAGAATTTTAAAGCTATTATAAATTCTCTTAAAGTACGAACTACTCCTCTTAAGAAATTAAATATAATATCAGCATCATGATCAGCATATTTTTTATGTAGAAGAACTCTAAGCTTACTTATTTTTGCTTTTTTTCTATAATCATATCCATCATATGACATTCCAAAAGTATTGACTACATAATATTTAACAAAATAGAAATATGATTTAGTAAGTGATTCTACTGCAAAGTTATAATCTATATAACCATGTGGGAATCCTTTAGTATCTTTTTCTTTCTTTATGTTTTCTTCAATTACTTTTTCGAAGTTTTTTACCATTATGTTGTATGAGAAACCTTGTTGAATTTTCTTACGACAGTTAGATTTAATTTTATCTAAGTTATTAATTACTCGGTTAGCCTCTTTTACATAACTTATTATTTCATTTTGATATGTTTCTTTATCAGCATTTTCATTATAATGAACTATTCCACCTACTGTTTCATCAATAAGTTCTGTTTGTCCACCAACATCTGTAGATATTACTGGAACTCCCATAGCTAAGGATTCATAAGAAGTTAACGCTAATCCTTCAAGTGAAGAACAATTTATTGTTATATCACTTACTTTATAAATCTCTTCTGAATTAGATACCATTCCTAATAATTTAAAATTATCATCAACTTGTCTTTCTACTTTTTTCATTAATGGTCCATCGCCGCCGATAACGAAATATGTATTAGGATGTTTATCATGAATCTTTTTACAGATTTCAACAAACATTTCAGGACGTTTTTCTATAGACAAGCGAGCTATCATTGTGATAATTAATTTATCTTTTGGAAGATTATATTTTTCTAATAATTCTTCTTTATTATATTTATCAGGATCAAATCTTTCATCATCTGTACCTATATATAATGTATTAACATTTTTCTTATTATAATCTTTTTCTAATTGCCTTTTTGTAAAATTATTACATACATAGGTATTTGATAGATACTTGTCTACATCCATTGTACATCTACCAAATCCTTCTCTTGGATCTGCTAAGTCTATTGAATGAATATAATCTATAAATGGTACCGTTGGATATTTTCCTTTTAGATATGGGACCATATAATAACCATATTGGCTATTACTTACAACTACCATATCTATATTTCTACTTTCCATTATATAATCAACAAAATTAATATAGGCATTTCTATCTAAGAATGATGACATATCATAAACAAACTCTGCATAATCTTTAAAGTCTTGTTCTAGTTTGTTGATGTTAGGTGTTGTAGTGGCAATAATACAATTATATTTAGTTTTATCTAATCTCTTAATTAATTCTAAATTAAATATATCTGCTCCACCCACTACCATCCATGGGAATAAGAATAAAATATTTTTTCTTTTATCTTTTCTTTCATACATTGGTAGAACCATATTAAGTTCATTTACTGTATCATATTTACTTCCTTCACGAGGAAATTGAATTATATCTACATTATTCTCTATACCTTTAGCAGTTTCTTTAATATACTTCATAGCTTTCTTTTTATTTTTATTAGCTTTAGAGAATTCTCCAGTATTATTTGTGCGATACCAGAATAATTTATCACTTACTCTAACTGGAATCTTTCCGGCTTTAAGTAATTTTAACCATAAATTCCAATCTTCATACATTCCTTTTTCTTTTAATCCAAAACATCCTACTTCTAAAAGATCACTTTTCTTTACCATTGAGCTTATACAAATAACATTTTCTACCATTTCTCTTTCAACAGTTAACCATTGTTCCCAAATAAATTCTCTATCTCCAAAGTTAACCATTGATGTATATGCAAAAGATGCTTCAGGATGTGTTTCAAGTGTCCAATATAAACACTCTAGCATTGTTTTTTCTATCAAATCATCACAATCTAAGAAATATATATACTTAGTTTCTTCACTAGATTTTTCGATACCATAATCTCTTGCGACAGATGGTCCTCCATTTTCTTTATGGAATACTTTTACTCTTTTATCCATTTTCTCTACTTTCTTTAATTCTTCTAGAGAAGTTTCATCTTTAGAACCATCATCTACTATTATCCATTCAAAATATGGATATGTTTGACTAAAGATAGAATTAGCTGTTTCCATAAGAGTTTTTCCACCATTATAGAATGGTGTAATTATACTAATTGTTGGTTTTTCTTTATTTATTAATTTTCCAAATTCTTCTATTTTTTTACCAGGTTTTTTTGAATAATCCATTGTTAATTCCTCCTAATAACCATCTATAATAATTATAACAAATATAACTATTTAATACAAATAAAGAAGAAGAGCTTTACAACTCTTCTACAAATGTTTTTTCTAATTTCTTGAATATTAAATATCCTGTAATTAATAATAATATACTTAATCCACCCCAAATACCTAACCATTGTAGATTTGGATCTTGATGGTAGTATAGAACTGCACGATATGCTTCTACTAATACTGCCATTGGATTTACATACATTGCCCATTGAAATTTATCAGGTAACATACTAGGTAAATATACTATTGGTGTAGCATAGAAACCTAGAGTCATTGCTACTTGCACGAAATGTGATAAGTCATTTACAAATACTGTTACTGCTGATAGTACTAAGTTAAATGCTAATATTAATACATATTCAATTAATATGATTACTGGTAACCATAATAAATGAATTGAGAAACCTACTCCACTTACTAATATAAATACAAACATAATTAAACAAGTAATTAAGAAGTTAATTAATTGCGATGTAGTTACTGAGAATGGAATTATTTCTCTTGGAAAATATACTTTCTTTAAAATAGCACCATTTTGTGTAACTGAATTAGTTCCATTTTGAATTGCTATTGTAAAGAAGTTCCATGGAATTAATGCAACTATCATAAATATTGTATAGTTTTCTACATTAACTCTTAAGATATATGGAAATACAATTGCATAAACTACAAGCATTAATAATGGATTTAAGAATGTCCATAAAATTCCTAACCAAGAACCCTTGTATTTACCTCTTATTTCTTTTTTTATGTTTGTTTTTAGTAATTCTCTATAATTATATAACTCTTTAAATACGTTCATACTAATCACCCACAAACCCTTAGATATTCTTTAAGAACATCATCAACTTTTCCATCTTGTCTTATTTCACCTTTATATAACCAAACTGCTCTATCACAGAATTGTTTAACTTGATCCATATTATGTGTAACTATTACTATTGTTTTTCCTGAATTTTTTAGTTCTTTTAATTTAGCAAAACATTTATCTTGGAAATGCTTATCTCCTACAGCTAAGATTTCATCAATTAATAAAATTTCTGCTTGAACATTAATAGCTACTGAAAAAGCAAGTCTCATATACATTCCTGATGAATATGTTCTTACTGGATTATCAATAAATTCTCTTAATTCAGAAAATTCAATAATTTCTTCTAACTTGGCATCTATTTCTTGCTTTGTTAAACCAAAAATAGAAGCATTGAAATAAATATTTTCTCTACCTGTAAAATCATCATGGAAACCAGCACCTAATTCTAGTAAAGATGTAAGTTTACCATTAGTAATTATTTTACCTTTATTAGGATAAATGATTTTAGTCATTAATTTTAATAATGTGGATTTACCACTACCATTAGTCCCAATTAATGCAACACTTTCACCTTTTTTAATTTCTAAACTTATATCTTTTAATACATGTAAAATATGATTCTTATCTTTATTTTTTTTAGAAAAGAATAATAATTTTTCTTTTAATGTATGAGCTTTATCATAATATAGTTTAAAGTCTTTTGAAACATGATTTA
>Ga0247608_10005968_pt1 | contig 12987 bp, 5 predicted proteins | sample 176DNAGHGlowgp2_FD_193490 | JGI IMG/M metagenome (GOLD analysis project Ga0247608, IMG submission 193490) | Sheep rumen microbial communities from Palmerston North, Manawatu-Wanganui, New Zealand - 1766 DNA GHGlow gp2 | ecosystem: Host-associated > Mammals > Digestive system > Stomach > Rumen ... | reverse complement strand
ATCAATTTGCAATGAGAAAAGAATTGTTATTCTCTGCGATGCTATTCTCGAGTGCTCTGGCAGGATTTACACTCTGTCCGACGACTGCTATGGCATCGGTACAGCAAGACCAGACCATCAAGGTCAGCGGTCAGGTTGTTGATCAAGAAGGAGAGCCACTCATTGGTGCTACAATCAAGTTGAAGAACGCCCAGACGGGTGTTATTACCGACTTCGATGGTAACTTCACTATTGATGCGCCAGCCAATGGTACTCTCGTGGTTAGTTATGTGGGTTACAAGGATCGCGAGATCGCCGTTCGCGGGCGTGCGATCATTGAAAAGATCCAGATGGAGAGCGACGCCATGATGCTTGAGCAGGTGGTTGTCGTGGGTTATGGTGTTCAGAAGAAGGCCGACCTGACCGGTTCGGTGTCTATTGTGAATGCTGATGAGCTGAAGCGCACCTCTAACTCAAACATCTCTACGATGCTTGAGGGTAAGGTGGCCGGTGTACAGATTACCTCTGACGGTCAGCCAGGTGCCGATCCTTCAGTACGCATCCGTGGTATCGGCTCTTTCGGTAGCACTGCTCCTCTGTATGTGATCGACGGTGTGCCCATGGGTACTACCATCCGCGATTTCTCTCCGAACGATATTGAGACTATCCAGGTGCTGAAGGATGCTTCTGCTGGTGCCATCTACGGTTCTCGTGCTGCTAACGGTGTGGTAATCATCACAACCAAGGGTGGTAAGAAGGACCAGCCCCTGAAGGTGGACTATAAAGGCTACTTCGGTGTCGATGTCATCGACAAGGGCGTTTACGACGTGATGAATGCCAATCAGTACAGCCAGTATCTCGGACAGGCCTGCGCCAACTCTGGCACACCTCTCCCTGGTGGTTACAGCTTGGACGGCTCTGCCTATAAGTTCCAGGACAACACCAATACCGACTGGTTCAAAGAAGTATTCAAGACTGGTATCCGTCAGAACCACAACGTTAATCTGAGCGGTGGTGGTGCACATAATACATATAATATAGGTCTGGACTATTTCCAGCAGAAGGGTACCCTCGAGGGTGCAGGTCCTAACTATCAGCGTTTCACAGCCCGTGTTAACAACACGATGGAGACTAAGTTCATCAAGTTCCGTACCAGTCTCGTCTACTCTCACTCTAATCAGGACGGTATGGGTCTTTCCAATGCTTCAGAGTATGTACAGGGTCTTTATGGCGACGTTACCAACGTGTTACGCGGTACATTGCTGATGCAGCCTACCATCAAAGCCTACGATCCTTCTACATGGGTACTCGATGACAAGGTTGGTAATGCCAGCAGCTTCAACTACGATGCCTATGGCTATGGTGTTTATTATGACACTGTACATGGTGATATCTCAGCTTCCAACCCGTTGCTGGTGAACAACATGCTGACCCGTAATACCATCGTTGACCGTGTTGTTGCCACAGGTTCAGCAGACTTCGACCTGCTGGAGATGGTAGGCGTAAAGAGCAAGAACCATCATCTCAATTATAAGCTCAACCTCTCTTACAGCAAGACGAATGCTCAGGACAAGACTTGGGTTTCGGCTTGGATTCAGAGTAACCGTGTATATCTCGATAAGAGTAATGAGAAGCTGACAAAGAACAGACGTACCTACTCTGACTTCCTGGTTGAGAATACGCTGACCTATGACGGAACCATTGGTTTGCACCACATCAATCTGTTAGGTGGTGTCACTTATGAGGAGGAGAATACCGACGAGCTGAATGCTTGGGGCGTGAACTTCTCTGAGCCTTATTTCCTGCAATTGCAGAATGCCGTAGGTAGCCGCGATGCCAGTTCTTTCGAGTACAAGCACGCTATGTCATCTTATATCGGTCGTCTGAACTACGACTACGATGGCAAGTACCTGCTCTCTGCTGTGGTTCGTCGTGATGGTAGCTCGCGTCTGACAAAGGATATCCGCTGGGGAACCTTCCCATCAGTATCTATTGGTTGGCGTTTCGATAAGGAGAATTTCTTCCCCATCGACCGCAACATCGTAAACATGTTCAAGATTCGCGCCAGCTATGGTGAACTCGGTAATGAGAACATCGGTGAGTACATGTATCAGGCAACTATGATGCGTAATAACATGACTTATAGCTTTGGTAACCAGCCTGTCACCGGTTCTGCCGTCTCTACTTATGTGAATGAGCTCATCGCATGGGAGAAAAAGAAGACCACTAACATTGGTATCGACCTGGCATTCTTCAACAACCGTATCGAGTTTACGGCCGAGTGGTATAAGAACAAGTCAGAGGATCTGCTGTATGGCGTTCCCGTTCCTGCCAATGCAGGTGTGGCCAACACTTCTGTAACCATGAATGCCGCCTCTATGGAGAATAGCGGTTTTGAGTTCTCGGTTACCTATCGTAACAACGACCATCCTCTGAAGCACCAGATCAGTGCCAACCTGAGCACACTGAAGAATAAGGTGACCTCACTTGGTTTCGGTACTGAGAGCTATATCACCGGTGCCTATGCCACATACGTAGGTGAGGAAGTCGGTAAGTTCTATGGTTGGGTCTATGAAGGCATTGCCCGTACACAGGCCGACCTCGACAACCACGCTTTGCAGCCTGGTGCTAATGTCGGTGACTGCCTCTATAAGGATATGAATGGCGACGGTGTGATTGATGCACAGGACCAGACCGTGCTCGGCAGTGGTCTGCCTAAGATCAGCTTCGGTTTGAGCGCTCACCTGGAGTATAAGAACTTCGATCTGAGCATCTCTACATTCGGTGCCCTCAACTATCATGTTTCTGATGATATCTACAACAGTCTGAACTCTTGCTACGGCTATGGTAATAAGGAGGTGGGTATGCTTTCTGCTAACCAGTGGGATGGCGGTACCTATACTTCGAATGTTCCCCGTACCTATGCAGCCAACAATGCTACTTTGGCTTGGAACGACCTCTTCAGCGAGCGCAAGATCCAGAATGCTGCTTACTGGAAGATTGCCAACGTAGAGCTGGGTTACAACTTCCCCGACAAGTGGTTCGGCGGCTACGTGAGTGGTGTCCGTGCATACGTTTCTGCACAGAACCTCTACACCTTCACGGGCTATCATGGTTATAACGTCGACTATGCTGGTGGTACGTTCACTCCGGGTTACAACTTCTGTTCGTTCCCGACACCACGTACCTTCATGGGCGGTATCCTCTTATCATTCTAAAAGATTTACGAGAATCATATAATAAGATTATAACATATGAAACTATATAATTTTTCCTTGGCCCTTTTACTGGGCATCGGCACACTCACATCGTGCAACGATAAGCTGGAACTGACTAACCCCAACCAGCAGACCACAGGTTCTTACGGCTATTCTGCCGCTGACCTGGAAGAAGGTGTGATAGCTGCCTACAACCATATCCGCATGGAGGGTACTTATGCTCGTGTAGGATATATGATCGACGTATGTCGAGGTGACGAGGTATGGAACTCCTCACAGGTATGGTATATGCCGTTCGACGACCTCAACGAGCCAATCACCGACGAAATTGGCCAATGGTCTTGGCGTGACTGGTATTACACCATCAACGTATGTAACTTCGTGCTCTCACGTACCGGCAGCGATAATGCTTCGCTCGACAATCAGATGAAGCGCATCAAGGGCCAGGCACTCTTCCTCCGTGGCCTGGCATACTATATGCTGGCTGGCTACTATCAGAATCCTGCCTTGATTACTGATTATAACTCTTACTCTTCACTCGACGGTCTCTATGCCGCCAACTCTGAAACAGAAGGTGAAGATCCTAATGTGCAGTATGATAAGGTGCTCGACCAGGTAGAGACTGACTTCGCCGAGGCCATGACGCTGCTTCCCTCTCGCGACGAGGGTGGCCAGTGGGCTCAGGGCCGTGCCACATGTGGTGCTGCTGCCGGCTACTATGCTCGCACACTGATGGTTCGCCACAAGTACAGCGAGGCTCTCAACGTGCTGAAAGCCATCATCGGCGGCACATACGGCCACTATGAGTTGATGAAGAACTACGGTGACAACTTCCGTGAGGGTTCAAAATATGAGAACAATGCCGAGAGTCTCTTCGAGGTACAGTTCCTCGACTATGGCACTCAAGGTACCGACGATGAGTGGACACCGGTGAACACCAGTGCCAACGCCACACAGGGTTCTGCTATCGAGAGCAACTTCGGTCCTGGTAACTACGGTGGCTGGGCTGACCTCTCTGCTTCTCCCTGGCTCTACAACCTCTTCAAGCAGGAGCGTACTACCAGCGGTAAGCTTGACCCCCGCCTCTACTGGACTATCGGTACTTACGAGACCGACTGGGATGGCTTTGAGTATGGTAATGTATGCTATACAGACGCTATGACTGCTGATAATTACATTGTGACCAACAATAACTACGGTGGTCTGCCCGTTGCCAAGCACACTAACCTCCGCACAGGTCTTTACGACAAGGTGGTGACTGGTCTTCATGATGGTATCAACCTCCGAATGATGCGTTACTCCGACGTGCTGCTCCGTGCTGCCGAGTGCGAGAACGAGGTCAACGGTCCAACTCAACAGGCTATCGACTGGATCAACCAGGTGCGCAACCGTGCTGAGCTGGCCAGCCTGAAACTCTCTGATTTCGACACTAAGGATAAGCTGTTCGAGCAGATTGCCAACGTGGAGCGTCCAAAGGAGTTCGGCTGTGAGTTCGGCCGTGGATTCGACCTCATCCGCTGGGGCTTCTTCTACGATAGCGGCCGTCTGCAGCAGATTAAGGAACATGGTGCTTTCAACTTCTGGACGAAGTCTGATTATGACAATGGTCTCATCGGTTATACGCCGAAAGATCCCGTTGACTACAAGACATGCAGCAAGAGCTCTTACGACACCTGGCTAGATGGCCACGAGTTCCTGCCCATCTATCAGGGTACGCTGAATAATAACCCCAACCTCGTCGGAAACTCTGCCAACTACACGAGCAGCAATGCCGGCTATTTCTCAAGCAAGGGTTGGACGGTACACCCTGTTGTAAATCTGGGTAAGTAACAGTTAGCTTATAGTTTTAACATTAAAGATAAAAGATATATGAGACATCTCAATAAAATAGCAACCGCTTTCTGCGCAGCAGCTCTTGGAATGCTGAGCCTGACAAGCTGTGAGGGCGGTGATCTGTATGGCGTTAATTCTCCCGACTGGCGCCAGGCCAAGATCGACTCCATTGCCGAAGCCAATAAGGGCAAGGGTGAGATTATCATCGAAGGCCTCGAGGAGGATGTTTACACGATTGGTGCTACCGACTTCTCTACAGGCTGGTGGGCACAGTTCTCTAAGTACTATCAGATTCCTGCGGATGAAAAGTGGATTGCCCAGTTCAACCTGAACATCAATCCCAGTGCCTCCAACACCTATAAGAATTTCGCGTTAATTATCTGTAATGATGAGGATCGTGGCGCAGGTAGCTATAAGGAATATGGTGCCATCCGATTCGATAATCAACCCAGCGGTAACTCCGAGTGGGGTGATTATATCGACCGCAGTCTGGTGACAAGTACGCTGACTTTCGAGACTGATACTGATACCGGTGTCGACAAGTTAGGCGGCAAGGTGACATTGACCGTCGATCGTACAAGTGGTGGCTTGGTGGTTACCATGACCAACGGTAATGTGACCAAGATCTATAATCAGACTACGATGCTGACCAATCTCAATGCCGATTCATCGAATAAGACAATCCGCTGTTTCCTGGTGCCCGAGGGCTCATTCATCGACTTCCTCGGTTCTACCATCGAGCCTATCGGTGGCTTCACCTCTAAGGAGGACAAGCAGCCTCTGTCGATGACCCTGAATGGTGTACCCAAGAAGGTACTTCTGGGTTCTGACCTCAATGTGGCGATGGCCAATGTGACGGCAACCGTTCAGTTCGAGCAGGGTGTCTCGAAGGATGTTCCTGCCAGCGAACTGTCATTCCAGGCTATTCCTGACCTGAACTCTCTGGGAACTAAGACGCTGTTGGTGGCTTATAACAAGTCGTATAAGGGTGAACTCATCAGCAAGGCCGTGATGGCATCTGCCACCTTCGATGTCGTCGACAAGATTTACACCAGCGTAGGTGCATCTGACAACTCTACCGCCTTCTGGGGTGCTCACTCAGATAACATCAAGGTCGGGCCGAAGGAGACATTCGTTTCCAGCTTCACCAACTATACCAATGGTCAGAACAACTGGAACAACTTCGTGGTTGTTCTCTGCAGCTCTGACGGTTCCAAGGAGTATGCTGTGGTACGCGCCGACAACTACGGTTGGGGTGACGGCTATGCAGCCTGCACACCGAGCGGCGGCCAGAGCGACTGGGCTGCATGGCTCAAGGCTATGGACGGTGCAAAGGTATCTGTGGCTGTGACCAACAATGGCGATGGAACCGCTGATGTGATGTGCGTCATGGAGGGTACTGATGGCAAGGTCTACGTTCAGAATTACATGGGCATCAACACCGTTGATCCCGATAATTTCTACTTCAACTTTACGGTTGATGGCAGCCATATTGAGTTTAGTGACGTGATCGGTGCCGAGGATAACTCTACCGCCTTCTGGGGTGCCCACTCTCAGATGCTGCGTGTTCCCGAAGGCCATACTGTTACCCAGCGATTCAAGAACTCTACCTCCGGGGCTAACAACTGGAATAATTTCTGCGTTGTCCTGACTCAGGAGAACAACACCGAATATGCTGTGGTACGTGCTGACAACTACGGTTGGGGCGACAGCTATGCTGCCTGCACACCGAGTGGTGGTCAGAGTGACTGGGCTGCATGGCTCAAAGCTATGGACGAGGCTATCTGTACCGTATCTGTTACCAACAATGGCAGTTCTGCCGACGTGAAGTGCGTCATGAAGGGCAGCGATGGTAAGACCTACAAGCAGGATTACATTGGCATCAGCCCCATCATCGGCGAAGATCTGTACTTCCGCTTCACAATCGATGGCAGCCATCTGGTATTCGAGTAAAAGACTAGTTTCTTCACATTAATTAATTAGTTAGTATTCTTTTGAAGGGGGCGGACTGTGAAGCCCGTCCCCTTTATCTTTTCCTTCTTTAAAAAAGCAATCCAATGAAAGCGAAAACAATCATGTGGTCGCTGCTAGCCCTTATCGTATCTGTTTCAGCAGCCGGACAGCAGCGTCGCCATACTCCAAAAGAACCATTCGTAACCGACACCCCGATGGTACATGACCCCGTCATGGCTTTTGAGGACAGTACCTATTATATCTTTGCCACGGGCATGGGTATCCAGCAGATGACGTCTAATGACCGTAAGAACTGGACGGTCTTGCCAGAGCCTGCCATGTCTGTCATCCCTCAGTGGGCAATGGACTCCGTACCAGGATTCCGAATCCATGTGTGGGCTCCAGATGTCATTAACTATCACGGTAAGTGGTGGCTTGCCTACAGCTGTTCGACCTTTGGGCGTAACGGCTCGGCCATTGGCCTGCTCTCCAAGCGTTCGCTCTCCTTCCCTGTATGGGACGACGAGGGTTGTATCATCACCTCCCGCGAGGGGCGCGACAACTGGAACGCCATCGACCCTAACTTCGTCATCGATGACAACGATAACCCTTGGCTCGTTTGGGGTTCTTTCTGGGATGGCATTCAACTTGCCCGTCTTGACACAACCATGCATATTGCTGCAGGCGAAAAACCTCGCACCATTGCCCGCCGTTATAACCTGACTGATCCCGACGGCAAGAAGACACTCTCTACCAATCCTAATCCTCCTAAGAATCCTACGTCCGACTTTGCCGGACCTAATGCGATTGAAGCTCCATTTATCTTCAAACACAACGATTATTACTACTTGTTTGTATCCTGGGACTACTGCTGTCAAGGTTCTAAAAGCAACTACCGCGTGGCTGTTGGACGCAGCAAGACCATTGACGGACCCTATCTTGACCCTGATGGCAAAGACATGCGCGACGGTGGCGGAATGCTTTTCCTTGAGGGTGACAAGAAGAATTTCGAGGCTGCCGGACATTGTGCAGCATATACTTTCAATGGTGAGGACATTTTCATCTGCCATGGTTATAGCGTTGCCCATGGAGGTGCTTCCATCCTGATACAACGCCCAATCCTTTGGACTTCTGACGGATGGCCCAAATTAAATTAAGAGTAAAAACGAAAAGTGATAAAGTGAAAAATGATGGTTAGTAAAAGATTCAGAGTTAGTTGTAGATATAATATAATAGCGATTATTATTGTTTTCGCTTTTCACTTTTCGTTGTTTGCAGCTCATGCTCAGTCGTGGACTGCCGACAATGGCAATGGCACATATACTAATCCGCTATTCTACGACGAGTTCTCCGACCCAGACATCCTTCGTGTTGGCGACGACTACTACCTCGCAGGAACCACTATGCATACTGTTCCAGGATTGGTCATATTGCACTCCAAGGATCTTGTGAACTGGGAGAATATCTCGTATTGTTTCGACCGTTTCGATTTCGACGACGATGCTTTTTCTTTGAGAAATCACAAGGAAATATACGGTCAGGGGGTATGGGCACCTGCCATCCGTTATGCCAATGGTCAGTTCTATGTGTTTACCAACATCAATGGCAAAGGTCTGCAGTGCTATACTTCAAAAGATATTCACGGACCGTGGAAACATCATAATATGCAAGGCCGTATCTACGACCTTTCTGTACTCTTCGATGACGATGGAAAAATCTATGCCATTCATGGCTATGGTGAAGTGAAGTGCACAGAATTAAAGTCTGACATGAGCGGCCCCATCGAAGAAACAGAGCGTACCATCATCCCAGAAGGTAATGCTGTTGGGGAGGGACATCATATGTATAAAATAGGTGGGATGTACTACTTGATCTCTACCGATTATCGTCCCAATGGGCGTACCCTCTGCTCACGCTCAAAGAGTATCTGGGGACCTTATGAAACCATTACCATCACTGCCGATGAAACCTTTGGCTATCATGCAGCCTCATTAACGCAGGTTCCTCAAGGCGAACAATATCGTATTGGCCATGATGGAACGAAGTTCGGTATTCCAGAAGTCGACAAGGATGCGACAGCCTGCACCAATATCCATCAGGGTGGCATCGTTGAAGACCAGAGTGGACAGTGGTGGGCACTGCTGATGATGGATTTCCACAGCATAGGTCGCACGGTGACATTAGCCCCCATCACTTGGAAAGACGGCTGGCCCATGCTTGGTTTGGAAGGTAATTTAGGCCGTGCACCTCGAACCTGGCTCAAACCCAACATCAATGCAAGTGTCCAACCTCATGCTCCATATGAGCGCAGTGAGGCCTTCAACGGCAAGACGCTCGGGCGGGTTTGGCAATGGAATCATAATCCAGATGACCGTAAATGGAGATTGAAGAACGGTCGTCTACGCTTGCAGTCGATGCCAGCTGAGCAATTGATGTGGGCGCGCAACACTCTTACTCAACGTGTCATAGGCCCTGTATCTGTCGCCACTGTTGAACTCTATACAAAAGGCATGAAGGATGGCGATGTGGCTGGTCTTGGCAACATCAATGTGCCTTGTTCCTGGATTGGTATTGTGAAGGATGGCCAACAAACCATTCTCCGTTGCTTCGAACAAGCAACCAACGACACCATCGACACCTCTGTCACAACAGATAAGCTGTGGCTCCGTATCGTGGGCAACTACGATCACGACTCTGCCCACTATGAATATTCACTCGACGGTGAGCACTATCAACAGATAGGGCGCGAAATGCCCCTCAGCTATCAGCTCATCTCTTTTCAGGGATCACGCCACGCACTCTTCGCTTTCAATTATAAGGGAAAGAACGGAGGTTATGCAGAGTTTGATAACTTCTCAGTAGAGGAACCACAGGCAGACCGCAGTGGCAACATCCCTTATGGCAAGACGTTGGCATCCCCTTCGGCCGCCGACCGCTGGTTCCGCATCATCAATCTCGCTACAGAAAAACCCATGATAGCACTGCCTCATGGTCTGATATACGACACTGATGCTTCTGATCATAGCGTACAGACACGTTTCCGACTTATTGACAAGGGACAAGGACAAGTCATTCTTCAGTGTGGGGATGGACGCTATGTGTTCTGCTCTGGTTACGGCATCGCTGGCGATGTGCGTTTGACTACAGAGGAATCGAAAGCCGAAGTATTTTTGTGGCAGGACTACCTGAATCATGAATTCATGCTGATGTCAATGCGTACCCATCGATATATCGGAAAGAGCCCGACCACAGGCAGTCCTTATTCTATGGATTTCCCTGGCGCAGACCCAGCCCGACGCAATGGTGCCGTTTTTCGTTGGGAAGAATCGAAGCGTTAATCTTCTATAATCGCTTTGAGATGTTGTCGTTTTTTCGTATCTTTGCACACAAGTTGAAAACTACTAAAACTGAATGAAATGAAAAGGATAGTTACAAAATGGAGTTGTCTGTTGCTAACTGTGGTGTTATTCGCATGTGGCGGTGGAGGAAGTGATGATTCGGATATCACGCCTACGCCAACACCTACCCCTACACCTACCCCTACACCCACGCCAAATGGCGATGACGAAAAGCAGACCTACTTCCCCAGTGATCTGAAATCAGTAAGTGTTCATGACCCCAGCGTGGTCTACGACGCAGAATCCAAGCGTTATTATATCTTTGGCTCGCATCGAGCCAATGCCTGGTCGTCCAACCTCCTCGCCTGGAACACTGTAACCATTCCCTTTGCTTCGGCTTCCTCTGGCGATGCACTCCCCAATACCGCGTTTGTGACACCTGCCGTGACGAAGGTGAAGAAAGGTGGCCAGCAGGTCGACTTCCCCGCCTTCAACGCTCAGGCATGGGCGAAGCGTGGTAGTGCCGGCTATAATATCGACGGCAACCTGTGGGCACCCGATGTCATCTACAACAAGAAGCTAGGCAAGTGGTGCATGTATATGAGCGTCAACGGCGACGCCTGGTATTCCAGTATCGTACTGATGACCTCTTCCAAGATTACTGGTCCGTATCTCTACGAGGGTCCCGTGGTCATCAGTGGCTTCTATAGCGGCAAGGCCTACAAGGATACCGATCTGGAGTTAGTGCTGGGCACTCAAGCCACACTGCCCTCACGCTATGCCACTGGCAACCGTTGGGGCGAGCGTTATCCCAACTGTATCGATCCCTGCGTGTTCTACGACGAGGACGGCAAACTGTGGCTCTCTTATGGTTCGTGGAGCGGTGGCATCTACATGCTGGAGCTTGACGAGGAGACCGGTCTGCGCGACTATGACGTGACCTATTCTCAGGTGGGCGAGGGCAACGATATCACCGTCGACCCCTATTTCGGCAAGAAGATTGCCGGTGGCTACTACGCTTCGGGCGAAGCCAGCTATATAGAGTATATCAATGGCTACTACTATCTCTTTATGAGCTATGGCGGACTGGCTGCGGGCGGTGTTCCTACAGACTATAACAACGGCGGCTATCAGATTCGCGTCTTCCGCTCGAAGAAGCCTGACGGGCCCTATGTCGACAGTAAGAATGCCACGGCCCTCTATGACAAGTATTACCTGAACTTCGGCTCTGGCGAGAACGACGGAAACCGTGGAACCAATATCTTTGGAGCCTATGGCGAATGGGGCAACAAGACCGTAGGAGCCAGCTCCGAGCGCTCGCAGGGTCACAACTCAGCCATCGCAGCAGAAGACGGCCGCGCCTATATCGTCTATCATACCCGTTTCCAGAACAAGGGCGAGGCCCATGAGGTACGTGTACACCAGCTGTTCCAGAATGAGGATGGTTGGCTGGTGGCAGCCCCGTTTGAGTACACCGGTGAAGTGACCACGCTGGCGAAGATCAAGACCAAGCAGTATGTGGCTACTGACCAGATCCCCGGCAAGTACAAGATGCTGATCCACGACTACAAACTCGACCACACCAAGAAGGCCTATTCGAAGCCAGTCGATGTAGAGCTCGACGCTACGGGCAACATCTCTGGTGCCGTCACGGGTAAGTGGTCGGCCAAGAGTGGCACCTCTTATTTCACGGTCACCATCAATGGTCAGGACTATAAGGGCGTGATGGTCGAACAGTATCTGGAGCCAAAGAACGAGAGCACGTCCAGCTTTACCGTGATGAGTGCCACATCAGGCGTCACCATCTGGGGCTATGCAGTGAAGTGATGTCACTATATTTTAGTAAATAGGTGTCGTATTGCGTCACGAAAGGATGGAAGGGGGCTGGAACAGCCTGCGGGCGGTCAAAGATCTTTGGCCATGAACTTGCATCGATGCGATAGATGCGGAAGTTGCCAGACAAAGTGCCCACCTCCTTGGAGATAACGGGGAAGGCACTTCTGGCGAACTTTGGACCTTGTCCCGAGACAGCCACATTAACGGTCATCACGATGCCACGGTCGCTCTGTTCGAAATTCATGTTCAGGCTGTCACCAACAATCAAAAGGCCGTTACCATCTCGGCTACTGAAAAGGGCGGCATCCACACCCATACGGTTGCCCTCAAAGTAGAGATCGTCCATATGCTTCGCCCAGAAGCCGTAGCGATTGGCCTGATGGCGGCCCGGATAACTGGCAAAGGGCCCTTGTCCTATCCATTGGACACGGTCAAAGGAGGAGTCAAGGAGATATGCTATGCCTAATTCTGACAGGAATACATTGGTGCTGTCAGGTGTCAGCGTGTAGCAGACCTTGGTAGCTGACCCCTCTTGAGTGGTCTGCACTTCAGCTTTGACGTATGGATTATCCAAAGGCTGAAGATACTCCTCGATACGCTGGTTTTTGACCTTGAGTTGCTCTGCCATCGTCGCCTTCCGACCAACACGGATCATTGGCCCTTCTTGTATGAGTTCCATGGGGTTGCCATTACCTATCCAATTCATTTGGGGCTTGTTTAACACAAAACTCTGATGGAGGAAAGTGTGGCCCTGTGCATCCTCGATGTCAAACTGAAGTAAGGAAAGTCCCTTCTGCTGGGGCAACTGTAACGGATATGAGGTTGTGGCA
>Ga0247608_10005967_pt1 | contig 12990 bp, 9 predicted proteins | sample 176DNAGHGlowgp2_FD_193490 | JGI IMG/M metagenome (GOLD analysis project Ga0247608, IMG submission 193490) | Sheep rumen microbial communities from Palmerston North, Manawatu-Wanganui, New Zealand - 1766 DNA GHGlow gp2 | ecosystem: Host-associated > Mammals > Digestive system > Stomach > Rumen ... | reverse complement strand
CATGGTGGACAAACCTATTACAAAGTCGTCCCGCTCAAGGCTGCTTGAACGCTATGAGGGTGTAGTGTTTGGGGGAGTGTTGGGTGGAGTGTTGGGGTTAGTGTTAGCGCAACACTAACCCCTCTGTTTTCCCTTTGTACAAAGGCTTTTCCAGAGATTTGGTGGGGTGTAAGGCCAAAATCGAATAGTATTATCGAAAAAGTCATCCAGAAAATAGTCTCAGTAATATTTGCATGACAAAAAGATATTACCTATCTTTGCAACATGAAATTATCCAACTACCTCCTATCCATATTTTTTTGCATGACCATTTTGGCATGCAACAACCATCGGGAATATCGTAACCTGTTATCTCGTGCTGAGGACGAAATGTATAGAAACCCTGATTCTGCCTTAGTGATTCTAGATAGTCTGGGTATGCATCAGTCAGACTTTACTGGTAATATGCGGATGCAATATCTTCTTCAATTGACAACCGCACGTACAAAGATGGGCGAGCCTTTTACTACAGACTCACTCACAAAGTCCTTGGTAGATTATTTTGAGGACAATGGCAGTGATGAAGAAGTAGCCTTGGCCTATTATCTCTATGGTTGTTCTCTTATAGACTTAGGACAAGCCCCCGAGGGACTTAAAGCTTATTATACAGCCTTGGATTATGTTGATACTACGAAGATTGATTGTAACTATAATCTTTTGAAATGTATTTATGGTCAGATGTCCCTGATTTTCGATGATCAGAATCTTCCTCAAGATGAGATTTGGGCCTTAAACCACTATGTGGAGAATGTTAGGAAGACGTCTAGTCACAACGATTATCTTTTTGCTAAATATAGGTTAGTCAGTCCATATTTTCTTTTGAATGAGATAGACAGCGTTATTTCAATTTGTGAGGAAACGCATCAAGCGCTAAAGCGAATTGGCGATAATCAAAGGTCTGCAAGGGTCTTGGCCCCCCTCGTTTATCTTTATATGGAGCGGGGACAGATGGAAAAGGCTGCATGGGCAAAGGAAATCTTTGAAAAAGAATCAGGATGGTTTGATAAGAATGGAAATATAGAAAATGGGCGTGAAAGTTATTATTATGCCAAAGGCCTGTATGAATTAACAACCAATCAACTTGATTCTGCAGAGATGACATTTCGAAAGTCTATTCAGTCAGGATGTCTTTCTGATGGATATAAAGGTCTCCTTGCTGTATATAACAGGCAAAACAAAGCAGATTCTGTATATCGTTATGCTCTGTTGTATGAGGCTGCACAGGATACTCTTCGCAATCAGATGCGTACTGATGCTATCCATCAGATGTCCGCCCTATATAATTACAATAAGAGTAAGGAGGAGGCCGAAATGGAACGTGAGAAATCGCGCAGGCTGAAGATGTATATCACATTTTTTTCTGTTGTATTTATCTTGTCTGCAGGATTTGTCGTAAGATTCTATCAAAAGTACCAAAAGAAGAAAAAACTTGAAATTCTTGAACTCAATCGGAAACTGGAGAAATCTCTTAATACTCGTACAGAGATTCTCATGGAACTGCGCTTGCTAAAAAGCAAGGATTATGAGAGCGTGATAGCTGCAAAAGAAGCAAGAGAAGCTGAATTGACAGAAACCATTAGGCAGTTACAAGAGCAGAAAGGCGGCAGCAACGATAAGTTAAAAGACGATATTGACGCATTCAAAGATAGTAAGATTGGACAGCTGTTTATTAGGAAGTCAAATAAGCAAACAGAGAGATGTCAAGCCAATGAAGCTGAGTGGAATCTGTTGACTCGTCAATTCTGCCAGGATCTCCCTATGATGTATAAGTCATTCACTAATCATAGCCCTCTCTCTCCATTAGAATTGCGTGTTTGTATCCTTTATATTCTTGGTGTGTCAGAGAAGAATTTTTATATCCTATTAGGAAATGCCCCTTCAGTTTTAACAAATGCGAAGGCGAGGGCTAACCAGAAGCTATTTGATAAAAAAGATGCTCGAAGCTTGAAAAATAACCTTCTTCAGGCTATAAATGGTTTTTGACGTATTTTGATGTAAAATTTTGTAACTTTCATTAAATCAATAGTTTAGTCGTTGTTTTTTGCTGTGTTGGGACCTTTTGCGAATAGAAAAGGTCCTTTTATTTTTTGTTTGTCTAATAAATAGATTTAATTTTGCGAGCAGAAAAAAACAATGACTATTATTATAATGACAAAGAAATTATTTACCCTTTTAGGATTATTCCTATCTACTTCATTTATTTGTGCAGCTCAGGAATCAGAAGAGCTGGTAAAACTTGAATTGGGTTCGACAGAACAAGTTGTTCTTTATGGCGAGCCATCCCAATCGATTTCTGATGAGCTGGTCTTGCAGGTTAGAATTTATAATCCTACAAATCCTACCAGACCAATTAAACGAAGTCCTGTTTCAATCCCGTCTTTGAGTTTAGATGATCATATATTATCTTTTAATACTTCTTGTGATGGATGTACATTACAGTTGGTAAATGAAGATGGAGAAACAGATTATTCAATTGTTATCCCAGAAAATACATCAACCATAACCTTACCATTAAATCTTTCAGGAGAGTACGAACTGCAACTTATTTGTGGCCAGTATTGTTTCTATACTTATATAGAACTGTAGAAAACCTTTATCGTATCGTTTCTGTATGCAAGGAATTGCTAAGGCAATTAATTGGATTGGTATGCTGGTATTGGCTATGCCTGTATATGCTGGACATGTTGTTTCTCTAAAAGAAGCAATGGAAGTTCATGTATATAATACAAGATATGTGCAGGAGAAGCGTTTGGCATATGAAAACTCATTGCTGGAATATGATAATTTCAAGAAGAGTTTACTTCCATCCGTTTCTTTGAGTCTGACTCCTGTTTCATTTAATCGGTCCATGCGCTTGTTGCAGAACTATAATAATGGTGAATATTCAAATGTAGAAGAATACTCAAATACCTCTTCTGGAGATTTGAGTATCTCTCAGAAAATTGCAGCAACGGGTGGTACCTTTTCTATTGGCAGCAGTATGAACTATCTTCGTGAGTTTACGTGTGATAATAATAGTTTCAGCACCTCTCCCATGTATCTCTCTTACTCCCAAGCTTTGTTTGGGGGTAGGAGAAATTTTTTATATGAGCGTTCTATCTCCCGTTTGAAGCATGATATGGCTCTGAAAAACTATTGTGCATCCGTGTCAACAGAACAGCAGAAAATCCTGACCCTCTATCTTGATGCTTATTCTTGTAAGGTAGATATTGATTTCTATACACAAGCAGTAGATATAGGAGATTCGCTCCTTATGCATGCCAAGATTCGCAAGGAATCAGGTAGGATAACTGAATACGACTACAACCAGATAGAGTTGCAGCAACTTGACAATAAGATGGAATTAGAGAAGTCGCTCTATGCCTATGACAGTTCTATACGGCAATTGGCAAATGAACTTCTGGTTCAGGGCATCGAGTTGGATAACCTCTCAATAGCAGACTTCCCTGCTCGTATAGAGGAATCAATTGTTATAGAGCGAATCAGTAAGAATAACCCTACCTACCAGAGCCAGGAGTTGGCACGTCTTAACGCAGAATATACCCTGCATCAAAAAAGAATTAGTAATCGTTTTAATGCAAATATCTCGTTGAGTTATGGACTAAACCAATATGCCAAGACCCTTCGTGAGGCCTATCAACATCCAGACCAACGTCAGTCTGTATCCATTACGCTTAGTATCCCCATGTTTCAGTGGGGCATCAATCGTAATAAGTTGAAGATGGCTGAAAACGATTATGAATCAGCTCTACTAGAACAGGAGTCCACTCAGGATAAGTTCAAAGAGGAAATTCATGACAATGTCTTTAATTACAATATGAGTCGTGAACTGGCTGATGTCGCCAGCAGAAAATATCAATTAGCCGGACAGCAGTACTCCTTTGCTGCTGCTAGATTCCGTGTGGGTAAGATAGCAGCAATAGAACTGACAAATGCCAATAAGGAATACCTGCAATCCAAACAGAATTATCTGTCGGTGCTGAGTTCATTGTTTGTTAATTATTACAAGATTCGTCACTTGGCCTTATATGACTTTATTGAAGGCAAAGATATGACGGAAATGATACAAATATCTACCAAGAAATGAAAGAAGAACAGAAAACAGATATCCAGAAAGAAACCATAAACAACGATTTGGATCGTCGTTCTGAGGAGGTTACAGACATCATTGAACGTATGCCTATTGGATGGACTCGAATCGTCGTTACCATTATCATGATTATTGTTATTGTGATGGTTTCTTTGGGATTTATAATAAAGTATCCTGATACTGTAATGGGAGAAATCTCTATTACAGGAGAAAAGGCTCCAGTTCGCCTTATCTCTTCAGCCTCCGGTCGTCTGCAATTATTGGTGGAAAATAATAGTGAAGTAAAAAAAGGAACTTGTTTGGGCTATCTGGAAACAGGAGCCATTTATGAACATGTTCTTAGGCTGGATACAATATGCAGTACCATCCTTGGGGATGACACACACATGGTTCTACCAGACAATATGGAACTTGGAGCACTTAGTGCCTATTATAATGATTTCGTCCTGTCGTATAACCAATATGACCAGCTACGCCAGACAAAGGTGTATGAGAATATGCGTCAGAAACTTCGTAACCAACGTACGTCAGACATACTAGTATCTGAGAATCTGCATAGGGAGATAACTCTTAACAATCAGATTATAGCCAGTTTAAATGAACAATACAAGTCTGACAGCATCCTGTATCGTTCTGGCGCGTTAAGCGAGGAATACATGACGAAACAATATAATGCTGTTTTATCTGGTCGTCAGTCCAATATAGAGCTCAAAAGCACGCAACTTGTTAAACAGGCGGAAATCAGTTCCATAGACATAGAACTTGCTAAAATTGATGTAGATGTCAGAGAAGAACTCTCATCCCTGTTCAATACAATGGTGGCAAAATACAATGTACTCGTCAACCAGATACGGCAGTGGAAGGAACATTACCTGTTTGTTGCCCCTATTGATGGAATGCTTCAGTATCAGGAATTTTGGCGGAATAATATGTATGTGAACACCTCGACAGAGGTATTCTCAATTTCTCCCGTCAAGAATCACATGATAGGTGAATTGCTTGTTCCTGCGGTAGGCGCAGGTAAAATAAGGGTAGGGCAGGATGTGAATATCAAATTGGCCGATTATCCCTATGATGAATATGGATATATCCGTGGACAAGTGGAGTCGATGTCAACGCTGACTCATAATATTAAGACATCAGAAGGCTCGAATAAGGCATATCTAGTGACAGTGTCTTTTCCCAACGGCCTGACGACTAATTTCGGAAAGCAGCTCCCCTTGAATTTTGAGTCTGTCGGTATTGGTGAAGTCATCACAGAGAAACGCCAGTTGATTCAACGACTGTTTGATAATTTGAAAGCAAAGGAAACAAAATGATACTGAAGAGATTTCCCACAGAATACCAGATGGATGCCAAGGACTGCGGACCTGCATCGCTGAAAATGGTAGCCAAATATTTTGGTCGCTATTACTCCCTGCAGTATTTGCGCGATAAATGTGGTATTACCAAAGAGGGCGTGTCCCTGCTTGGTATCAGTGCTGCCGCGGAATCTATCGGCCTTCATACGGCAGCATTTAAGTGCACAATTGATGATGTGATAACAAAGGTTCCTTTTCCTGTTATTGTACATTGGAACGAGAACCACTTCATCGTTGTCTATTATGCAGACAAGAAACATGTTTGGGTGTCGGACCCCGTGAAAGGTCATGTGAAATATACAAAGCATGAATTCATGGAAGGCTGGTATCTGAAGAATGAAGACAGGGGGGTACTGTTAGCATTGGAACCAACATCAGATTTTAAACTATCCAAGCAAGAGAAAGAACAGGAGAAGAACAGTTTCTTGAGCATATTACGTTACTTTATGCCCTATAAGAAACAGTTCTTGCTGATATTCTTTGTCATGATGGTCGTCACCCTGTTGCAGGGAATACTGCCATTTATCTCAAAGGCTGTGATTGATATAGGCATTAGTACCTCTGATGTGACCTTCATCAATATGGTCCTGGTGGGTAATATTACTATCCTGTTGAGCATCATGGTGTTTAATGTGGTGAGAGACTGGATCCTGATGCATATCACGGCACGTGTAAACATAGCCCTCATATCTGACTATCTTGTCAAACTGATGAAGTTGCCAGTCACGTTCTTTGAGAATAAACTTCTGGGTGACATCCTTCAGCGTGCACAGGACCATGAGCGTATCCGTTCGTTTATCATGAACAACTCTCTGTCGCTCATCTTCTCTGTTTTCACATTTGTGATATTTTCAATAATTCTGTTGGTATATAATGCAGCCATATTCCTTATCTTTATTGCCGGTTCTGCCCTATACGTTGTATGGGTTTTGTTATTCCTGAAAATAAGAAAGAAACTTGACTGGCAGTATTTTGAACTAATATCTAGGAACCAAAGTTATTGGGTAGAGACGGTTTCTGCTATACAGGATATCAAGATATATAACTACGAACGTTCACGTCGTTGGAAGTGGGAAGAAATACAGGCAAGGCTCTATCATGTGAATAAGCGTGTATTGGCCGTTACCAATATGCAGAACCTGGGTGCTCAGTTTATTGAGAATATCAAGAATATGGCTATCACCTTTTTCTGTGCTACTGCCGTTATCAATGGTGATATCACCTTTGGTGTGATGATCTCTACCCAGTTTATTCTTGGTATGCTGAATGGCCCGTTGGTTCAGTTCATCGGTTTTATCGTATCTGCTCAGTATGCAAAGATATCTTTCCTGCGTATGAACGAAATTCGTCAATTAGAAGATGAAGATGAACTTCTGTCTGTTGGTGCCACAACAATCTTGCCAGAAGACAAAAGTTTGATTGTAAAAAATTTGATGTTCCAATACGCTCCACATTTGCCCATGGTGCTTACCAATATTAATCTTGTCATTCCTGAGAATAAGGTTACCGCTATTGTTGGCAGTAGCGGATGTGGGAAATCAACATTGCTTAAACTACTTGTGCGTCTATATAAACCCTCATACGGTACGGTGAATATGGGAGGCATGAATGTTACGGCACTAAACCTGAGGACTTGGCGTGAGATGTGTGGCGTGGTGATGCAGGATGGCAAGATGTTTAGCGACACTATCAAGAATAATATCGTGCTTGACGATGAGAAGGTAGACGAGGAACAATTAATACGATGTTGTCAGATAGCACAGATAAAAGAGGAGATAGACCAGATGCCGCGAGGTTTTGACACTGAAATCGGAGAGCAAGGGCGTGGCTTGAGCGGTGGTCAGAAACAGCGTCTTCTTATTGCTCGTGCCTTATATCGGAATCCAAAATATCTGTTCCTTGATGAGGCCACGAACGCTTTGGATACAGTTAATGAGCAGAAGATTGTCAAAGCCCTGAACTCTGCATTCGAGAATCGAACTGTTGTGATTATTGCACATCGGCTAAGTACTATACGCCATGCAGACCAAATTGTGGTGATGGACAAGGGTAAAATAGTGGAGGTAGGTACACATGATAGTTTAATGGCATTAAAAGGAAAGTATCATGACTTAGTTGCTTCACAAAGTGATAATGAAGGCCGGACTATAATACAATGATATCATTGGTAAAGGTATCTATTTACATCTTATTGCTCAAATAAAGATGTTAATATAGTGTCTCTATACCTTTATCTGAAGTAATTAAAATCGCTGACAGAAGGGACATGTTGGCACAATAATGAAAAAAAATGAAAAAAATTTCTTTTGGATTACTTGATGAACTTGCAAAAGATCAAGAAAAAATTAGTGAATTAGAAATGAAGAGCTTTGTTGGTGGCGGTAGTGGTACGGTAGATGATCCGTATTCTATTACTGAAATGGAGTCCTTGATGGATTCCTGTCAATGGGATGGAGGTTATGTGGAGTATTTGGGGTATGTAAGCTTTTCCCCGCATGTGTATGGGAGTTATTATGGCGGTTATTGCAATCAATATAATGGCAATTTGGCGGATCAAATTCTAACTTTGATTAATTCTGGCTGGGATCAAGTAGCATTGACATTTATAAATAGTATTCCTTATTTGAATGTTACTTTATCATATATGATGCAAGAGTTTCATGATTGTAAGGCACAAATGCTTGCGGATATAGTAAATTTAGGGTATTCTGAATCACAAATAGATTTTGTATCGTCTCCTGGTAGCTATTCATCTAACACGACAGATTGGAGCACAATAATGGGTGCATATGATGCAAAAACAGGAGAATTGATTGTTAAATATAGAATAGACAATGTCGGATTTTATGAAAAAATTCAATGAGAAAAGTATTTCGTGAGACCTCTATATCTGAAAAGTGTATTCGTGTGTTATAGGAATTCACCTACGGAGACCAAGATCGTTCACAGAACACAATTGTGTTCTGTGAACATAAATTTGATGTATCTTAATATGTTATATTATGGATTCATTAAAGTAACAAATATTACATAAGTTTTTAATAATTCGTAAAATTTATCTTATACGTCAATAATTATGTTTGCCTATAAAAAATTACTTTTCTTTCTTCTTAATATAGTTGTTGGGACACAAGTATATTGTTCTAATAATCTCCAGAAGAAATGGGAACATTGGGAACAACATCCTCAATACTATTTTTTTCAAATAATGGCTGATTCAACATCATCGATACCCGATATATTGACATTGAAAACAAGAGGCTATATGAAGGGAATACTTGGAAAGTCTTATCCGATGTTTCATTTGGACAAAGATTCCTTAAAAATCGATGTGAGAATGAAATACAAGACACAATATTGCAAAAGCCTTTTGCTGACTTTTTATGCCATCGGTGAAAAGGCCAATGTGGTTGATGCAGACACAATTGTCCTGCCGTTAGAGGAAGATTGGACTGAGCATGCTTTTTCTTTACCTATAAAGAGAGGTTTCTCTGTCGAAGTTTCAATTGAAGCAGAGGGGATACAAAAAGAAAAGTTAGGAGTTGTCTCTATCGCTTACCTTGACATTTTCCCTGATGGTTCTTCCCTTGACAACTTGGCAAATGCCTATTGTCCTCCAACGATATCTCCCACTTCTGTCAAGACGTGGGAAGATTTGCTGTCTTCTCCGATTATGGACAAGAAAATCCTTGCTCTTGGCGAAACTGTACATGGAACGCGAACATTGAATGATATTGGTTTTGAATTATTGAAGGAACGTATTCTCCGCCATCATTGCAAACTCATTGTCTTAGAAATGCCTTTAAGCATTGCATTGTACTTGAATAGATACGTAAAAAACGACAAACGCTATTCTTACGAGAACATCCAAAAATTTGTTGAGCCATTTAGCAATATCGGAATTGAGCCCTTTTTACACTGGCTGAAAGAATACAATGCAATCCACAACAATGAAATCACATTACTTGGTGTTGACGGAGAAGCATATTCTATATTAGGAAAGATGAATCTGTACAATTTCCTTGTTTGTGCTAATTCTGATGCATCATTAGATCCATTATGTCATGATCTTATGTTCAATGTTGATTCTGCAAATGTGGACACAAAAATCACAAAAAAATTACTGTCTGATAGGGAAACAAAGCTTCTGCAATGTTGTATTAACAATATGAGAGAGTATCGAACATCGCGCCAAAGTCTTGTGCATCGCGATGAGAAAATGGCTGAAATGATGCAGATTTTAGATTCCATGTATCTTGATTCCACTATCACCGCTACTTTCTATGGCCATTTTGGGCATGCTAATTATGTGATGACATCAAGTGTGTCATTTATTCATAATAGCCCTTCCATGGGCTGTCTGCTAAAGCAGAAATATGGAGTCGATTATGCCTGTATCGCCTTATCGGCAAAACAAGGTGATGCTTGGTACAGCACAATAAAAAATGAACGAGAACTACATCCGATACAAGAAGCCCCGGATGGAAGCATAGAGAATACTATCAGCAGCGAAGAAGAAGGGGCGATTAGTTATCTACCGATGGACAAACTTAGTTACCATGATGTATTTCTAATCAGATTTGCGAATGCCATATATGGTTCTAACGAGTTCTCTTATTGGCCTTCGAAAGCATGTATGGATGGCATAGTCAATGTAAATAAGGCATCTCATTGGGAAGGCACGTATGAGTCTTTTGAAAAAAGAGATTATTTCTTGCACAATTCCTGGTTTAAAACACTGGTAAAACTACGAGAACTAAGAACAAAATGAAAATTGCTTATATTTCAGAGTACTCCCCTTTGGACTTGAATAATTGGTCGGGGACACCACATTATGTGTACAAGATTCTTTCTGAGAACCATACAGTTGTATGGTTAGGAGACGGTATGTGTAATGGAGCCTATTGGCATCATCGGTTTCTTCAAAATGGAAAACCTTTTTTTATTCATGATTATAGTCCTGATGTATGTAAAATGCTATCTGATGCAATAAGAGCAGGTGGTTTTGACATAGTTTTGACATCAACATATGCAATGGCATCGGACTTGGATGTTGATGTCCCAATCATATATTTCTCAGATATAGTATATATTTTGTGTAAAGACAATTATTTTCCGATGCCAGCAGAATTGGAAAAGCGTGCGATATTGTGTGAAGGGAAAATGTTAAGGAATGCTGATAAAATAGTTTTTTCTTCTGAGATTGTTAAAAGAACGGCAACGGATTTTTATAATCTGCCGGAAGAGAAAATTCATGTCTTTGATTTTGGCGCAAACATTCCTGATCCTCAGAATGTCGTTCCAGAAAAGTATGATAAAAACGTTTGTCGTTTGTTATTTGTTGGTCGAGATTGGAAAAGAAAGGGTGGTGATAAAATGCTAAAGTGTTTTCAACTACTTAAGGAACAGAATTTTCCATGCGAGTTAACAATAATAGGTAGTAAGCCTAATGAAGAATTAAATGATCCTGATATCACAGTTATACCGTATTTGGATAAAAAGAAAGAAGAAGATTTAGCAAAATATGATGAACTCTTGAGAAGGAGTCATTTTATGGTGTTGCCTACTAAATATGATGCATATGGAATTCTCTTTTGTGAGGCATCGGCTTATGGAGTACCAAGCATTTCTGCAAATGTCGGTGGCGTGAGTCAACCCGTGAAAGAAGGTGTAAATGGTTTCTTATTGCCAAAAGATGCATTAGCAGAAGACTATGCAAATAAAATTCGAGAAGTTTTTGGAGATAAGGAACTATATCTTAAGTTGCGCCAAACTTCCAGAAAAGAATACGAATTGCGTTTAAATTGGAAAGTTTGGGGGAAAAATGTCGAATCTATAATGGAGGAACTCGTTGAAGAATACAAGAAAAAGAAGATAACGAAAGAGGAAAAAAAACTTAGTTCTGATATTTGTTTGCCAGTATATGCAATTAACTTAAAGACACGTCCTGATCGTTTGGAAAACCTAAAAAAACAGTTTTCTTCTAAGTCAGAATTTAATGTTACATATGTTGATGCAGTAATAGATAAAAATGGTGCTGTTGGCTTATGGAAAAGTATCTGTAAAGTTGTTCGATTAGCTCAGAAACGTAATGAAGATGTTATAATTCTTTGTGAGGATGATCATGAGTTTACAGAGAATTATGAGAAGGATTTTTTTCTTGCAAACATTGTTGGAGCATATAAGCAAGGGGCAGATTTACTTAATTGTGGCATTGGAGGATTTGGAACAGCAGTTCCTGTGTCACCGACACGTTGCTGGGTTGATTGGTTTTGGTGTACTCAGTTTGTAGTGATTTTTGCACCTCTATTTCCTAAAATTGTAACATATGAATTTAATGATAAAGACACTGCTGATGGTGTTCTTTCAAAACTATCTACTCATTCTTTAGCAATGTATCCTCCTATCTCTAGACAGGGCAATTTTGGTTATTCTGATATTACTCAACGTGAACATCAATCAGAATTTCAAAGTAATTTGTTCCAATTAACAAATCAACGATTAAAAATGATAAATGATGTATATCGGTATTATAACAACTATATGAATAATAAAAAGTGATCTTAATATAATGGATGATTTAGTAATTTGGCTTACTTATCATGATGATAAGCAAATCCAAGAATATGCATTGAAAGAAACAGATAATATCCATTTGTTCAAGGGCAATGATGTATCTATGGAAGGAGAAAACATCAATCACCTAAATCGATTCTATTCTGAATTGACGACTATGTATTATGTCTGGAAAAATAAGATGGAGAGTAAGCGGATAGGATTCTGTCATTATCGTAGGTATTTTGGAAGATGTCTTCCTTTAGAAAAGAATCAGTGTCAGGTAATGGGTATAATCTATGGGAGTCCAATTTTCCAACATTATAAGATGGCCCACAATTATCATGATATGTGTGATGTTGTTGATGTATTAAACGGATTGTATGGTAATAATAATCCGTATTCGAAATATCTTTTAAAAGGTAATATCTTTATTCCGTATTGTTGTTTTATTATGCAATGGGAAGATTATACAAAACTTTGCGAATGGTTGTTCCCAATCTTATTTGCATGGGATAAGAAGAACGGCCTCAATATGGATCCTGAGAAGTATATGGAGAAAGCAAGGCGAGATTTTCGATACGATGATGTGAACTATCAATGTCGTGCTGTTGCATTCCTTGCAGAGCGACTCATCAGTTGTTACATCGTGACGGAAATGAAGCCTTTCTGTATAACTAGTCTGTATTAAAAACCGTATCAGTATGCTTCAGAATTGTTTGGTTCTTATTACGCATAAGATTGATGGAGGAATGCTGAAATATATGTCTTTCTTAAATCAGGAAGTATGTGGGATAATGGATTTTATCGTCTTATATGATTGTGCATCTTCAGAGATTGATATTAAAGAATATCCGGAGTTCGTATTCCATTTTTTCAATTCGAAAGGACTAAAGGGGTTTTATCATTGCGGAAACAAATTGCTTCCAAGTCCCTTGGTGGCAT
>Ga0247608_10005966_pt1 | contig 12990 bp, 8 predicted proteins | sample 176DNAGHGlowgp2_FD_193490 | JGI IMG/M metagenome (GOLD analysis project Ga0247608, IMG submission 193490) | Sheep rumen microbial communities from Palmerston North, Manawatu-Wanganui, New Zealand - 1766 DNA GHGlow gp2 | ecosystem: Host-associated > Mammals > Digestive system > Stomach > Rumen ... | reverse complement strand
AAGCCGATGATGTCGAGGGCACCGCTTTTGAACAAGTGGTTGCCCGGAGCTGGCTCGTTGCAACCGGCGGTGATGGGTCGCGTGCTGTCGTAGCGCCGCACTATGTCGGCCAGGTGGCGCGTGAGCAGCGATTGCACGCTCATCTCTCCGTCCTGTGCCAGCGTCGAGGCGTCGTGTCCGGCGTTAAGTATGAGGTTGGCCTGCTCCAGAGTGAGCGTGTCGGCCTCTGCACTCGACCATTGCTCTAACACCTCGTTGCCTATCGACCATAGGAGTATGGAGGGGTGGTTGCGGTCGCGCAGCACCATGTCGGCCAGGTCGCGCTCGTGCCACTCGTCGAAGAAGCGGGCGTAGTCGTTCTGTGTCTTGCGGCGACGCCACATGTCGAACGACTCGTCCATAACCACTATTCCCATGGTGTCGCACATGTTGAGCAATTCGGGTGCTGGCGGGTTATGGCTTGTGCGCAGGGCGTTGACACCCATTTGGCGAAGCTTCACCAGCTTGCGGTGGATGGCATCTTCGTGGATGGCTGCGCCGAGACAGCCCAGGTCGTGGTGCTCGCACACTCCGTTGAGCTTCATGTTCTTGCCGTTAAGCCAGAAGCCTGTCTTGGCGTCGAAGCGGAAGGAGCGGAAGCCCGTGGTGGTCTCCACTTCGTCGACCACCTGGCCGCCAACCATCACTCGCGTGCGTACCTTATATATATATGGGTCATCACAAGACCACAGGTGGGGCCTTGCCACGGTGATTGTCGACCTGAGGCCCTTGCTTCGGCCCACGACTTGGCCCTTGTCATCGAGTAGTGTGTTCTCCACCTGCCCCTTGCCCTCCAAGTCGACTGTAATGTTGAGCCGCCCCTTTCCCTTGTCGACAGTAGCGTCGGCATGGATGCCCCAGTGCCTTACGTGGACGCGCTGCACGGTGTTGAGCCACACATGTCGGTAGATGCCGCAGCCGCTGTACCATCGCGAGTTGGGCTGGTCGCTGTTGTCCACACGCACGGCCACCACGTTGTTGCCCTGCCGCAGGTGGGGAGTGAGGTCTACCTCGAACGAGCTGTATCCGTAGGGCCGGTAGGCGGCCTTATGGCCGTTGACGTAGACTGTAGCGTTCATGTATATGCCATCGAACTCCATCAGGTAGCGGTTGCCCTGTTCGCTGACGCTTCTCATGTCGGTGGCAGTAAGTGTCAGGTGCTTGCGATACCAGCCGGTGCCACCAGGTAGTGCACCGCCGCCTGCGCCGGAGGGGTTGCCAGCCGAGAAGTCGCCCTCGATGGCCCAGTCGTGGGGCACGTCGAGCCTCCGCCAGTGACTGTCATCGTAGTCGGCCTGGGCCATGGCGGACGTGTCGGCCAGCATGAACAGCCAGTTCTTGTCCATCGATAGGCGCTGGCGCGCCATGGCTCCCGTGCTGCTTACTGTAGCAGCCATCAGTAGTATCAACAGCAATATTCTCATTGTCTTTTTCCTTTTGTATTATTATTCTTCTGGTTATTAATTCTTCATTAACTCGTCCAAATGCTCCTGCTCGCCCACGAGCCAGACGATGTCTCCTTCGGCAAAGCGGCGCTTGTGGCTGAATGGCGATAGGTTTTCCTTGCCTTCCTCCAAGCCCACCACTAAGCAGCTGTAGTGGCTGCGCAGCCCGCTCTCCTCGAGGGTCTGGCCTATGAAGGGACTCTCATTGCCGATGACCAGTTGGCGCAGTTTCATCTCGCGCTTCTCTAAGTCTAAGTCCTCTTCTAAGCGCTCGCCCTCTATGGCTTGTCCGAAGATGAGCAGCTGGGCGTCGCTGCCAATCACCTGTAGGTGGTCTCCGGGGAACACCACCGAGTCTCCATCGGGTATGTTGAGCCTATGTCCGCCGCGTAAGATGCTGCTTACGTGGACACCATACTTGCGCCCCAGCTCCAGCTCCTTGAGCGTGTGGCCCATCCACTGTGAGTCTTGTGGTACGGTAAAGTCGGCTATGTGTATGTCACGGTCGAGGAGCTTTCCTTCGTAGAGCGGGCGTTTCTTTCCATGCACCTGCGCCTCGATGTCGCGTGAGCGTAGGTTATTCATAAATAGGCGTTCGAGCATGATGCTGTTGCGCTTGGTGCGCCGCGAGAGCACCATGAGCACCACGGCCACCAAGCCAATGGTGAGCATCACTGCCGGTGTGAAATGGCTGAGGTAGTTGCATACGTAGAACACGAATGCCACGGCGATCATGGCTCTCACCAGCACGGTAAACAGCAGTGGCAGATGGTTGCGACGTGTCTCGGCCCAGAGGGCCTTCCACTCCTCGCTGTGGTTCTTTTTCATCACCATGGCTCGCAGGAAGGGGCTTATGGCCACCACTGTCATCAAGCCTGTGGCTGCGTCGGCGTATGCGTTGAGGTTGTCGCCTGGAAGCAGCTGGTGCATGAATGGCCGGACGAAGGTGAGCATCACCGCCACCATGGCCGACGAGAGGATGCCGTAGACCAGGGTGTTGATGCCCATCTGCGTGAGCAACCTTCGCCACAGGCTCTGCCCTGTGCTGTCCTTGTGGCTGGTGGCAAGCTGGTTGAGCCAGTGTATGAGCCGTGAAGGCAGGTGGTGCTCCAGTATGCCATAAGCCGGTGTGGCAAGCCGTATCATGTAAGGTGTGAGAAATGTGGTAATGACTGATACGGCCACCACAACCGGGTATAGGAAGTCGCTGATAACGCCGAGCGACAGGCCCAGCGAGGCGATGATAAACGAGAACTCACCTATCTGTGCCATGGAGAAGCCGCAGCGCATGGCCGACTTCAGGCTCTCTCCGCCGAGCATGAAAGCCATGGAGCCAAACACCGACTGCCCCACGATGATGGTGAGCACGAGCAAGGCGATGGGTAGTGCATAGTTCATCAGCACGGATGGGTCGACGAGCATGCCCACCGACACGAAGAAGATGGCCCCGAACAGGTTTTTCACCGGCTCCACCAAGCGCTCTATGCGCTCGGCCTCTACTGTCTCAGCCAGGATGCTGCCCATGATGAAGGCACCAAAGGCAGAAGAGAATCCCACCTTCACCGAGAACACAGCCATGGCACAGCACAGCCCAAGCGACACGATGAGCAGCACCTCGGCGTTGACAACCTTGCGTATGGAGCGGAGGAATAGCGGAACGGCAAAGATGCCTACCACGAGCCATAACACGAGGAAGAAGACTATCTTGAACACCGAGTCGAGCATCTGGCCACCGTCGGGGCTGTTGCCGCTGGCTATGGCACTGAGCATGACCATCATCACGATGGCCAGCACATCTTCGAGAATGAGTACCGACATGACCATGCCAGCAAACTGCTGCTGGCGAAGGCCCAGGTCGTCGAAGGCCTTGTAGATGATGGTGGTCGACGACATGGCCAACATGCCTCCGAGGAAGATGCAGTCCATCTTGTGCCAGCCGAAGGCGTGGCCCAGGCATACGCCGAGCATGGACATGGAAAAGATGATGCTGATGGCTGAGATGACTGGCGAGGCACCCATCTTCAGTATCTTTTTGAACGAAAAGTCAAGACCCAGAGAGAACAATAGGAACATCACGCCGATGTCGGCCCAGAGGTGAATGTTCTCCGTGTCGGCCACAGAAGCTGTATAGGGCATGTGGGGCGACACCAGGAAGCCTGCCACGATATAGCCCAAAACCAGTGGCTGGCGTAGTTGCTTGAATACAAGAGTAACCACGCCGGCTACTACAAGTATCAGCGCCAGATCTTGAATCATTGCGGGAAGTTCTGTCATTGCAGCTTCTTCTATAACTAACGGTTATTTCATCGCTTTGCCTGTGAACGCGGGCGTCCTCGCCCGCCACAGATGCGGGCCAGGGCGCCCGCGTTCCCAGAGTTGGCTGCAAAATTAGGCAAAAAAAACGAGAAACATAAATCTACGGAAAGAAAAACCAGGAAAAAAAGGGGAAAAATCAAATAAATTTGTTTTTTCGCTCACTTATTCGTACCTTTGCAGCGACTTAGTGAGCCGGGACAATGTCGCGGCACAGAGGACGAGGGTGAGATTGAGCCTCAAAACGAAAGAAAACAACACTTGCGTTGAAACATATAGTACGCTATAGCTCGAGTCGATGCCTGTGGATGGTCCTGATGGCCGTCTACAGCGTTGTGGTTTGGGCACGCGCCGACGGCGTGCCATCCCCAGCCGACAGCTCCAAGGTGCAGGCCGAGCGCAAGTTGAGCGACGTGGTGGTTAGTGCCCAGGGTGCGCGCCAGCGTCTAAGCCAGACGCAGATAGGTGCCGAGCAGCTACAGCTGAAAGAGCTTACGGCAGCTCCGTCGCTCTTCGGCGAGCCCGACATCATGCGCCAGGTGCAGCTACTGCCTGGCGTGAAGATGGAGAGCGAAGCCTCGAGTGGCTTCCAGGTGCGCGGCGGCACATCGGTGCAGAACCAGATACTCTACGACGATGCTCCAGTGTACAACGCCGGCCACTTAGGCGGACTCTTCTCTGCCTTCAACGCCGAGGCACTGGCCGCAGCCACGCTCTACAAGGGACTTACGCCTGCCACCCTGGGCGGAGCCTCCTCGGCCGTGCTCGACATCACGGCACGCACGGCCAACCGTCAGCGGTGGCGCTACATGGGCAGCGTGGGCCTGCTCTCGGCCAAGGCTGCTGCCGAGGGTCCATTGCGACGCGACAGGGGTGGGCTGCTGGTCGCCGCTCGGAGGTCGTACATGGACCTCTTCCTCAAGCGTACAAAAGATTTCCGCCACAACACCATGTACTTCTACGACCTTAACCTCAAGGCCGACTATCAGCTCACCGACCGCGACCAGCTGCTGCTAACCTTCTTCACCAGCCGCGACCGCATTGGCATGGACGACATGGTAGACCTTAAGTGGAGCAATCTCACTGCCAGCCTCAGGTGGGTACACCTGCTCGGAGCCAGCTCGCGCTCGCAGACCACGCTGCTCCACTCCAGCTTCAACACCGACAACGCCTTCGACCTGATGGGCCTCAACTTCTCCTACACCGGCCACATACGCCACACCGGACTCAACCAGGACTTTCGCTTCGAGCTGGGTCGCCACACGCTGGACGTGGGGCTACAGTCGATGCTGGTCAGCGTCAAGTCGGCCGAGTGGCAGCGCATGAATCTGCATGAGCGCGAGCAGCGCCGGGGCTGGGATGCCAGTGTGTGGGTAAACGATGTGATGAGCCTTGGCGAGCGCCTTCAGCTTTCTGCCGGCGTAAGGCTCAACATATTCTCCGCCCTCGGCGGCACCACCTATTACGAGCTTGACCCTCAGGGAAATATACTACGACTGTTCAAGCCAAAGAGTAGCAAGCTGTTCAAGACCTACGTCACGCCAGAACCCCGTCTGAGCCTCACCTACCGTCCCACGTCCACGCTGAGCCTTAAGGCTGGCTATAGCCGCACCAGCCAGAACATACACGCCCTGAGAAATCAGAGCACCTCCACACCATTTGATCGCTATACCCTGTCGAGCAACCTGGCCAAGCCCGAAACGGCCCACCAGGTGAGCGCCGGCCTGTTTGCCATGACCCCCACGGGCGACTACGACCTGTCGGTAGAGGGCTATTGGCGTACCATCGACAACGTGCTCGACTACCGCGACGGCAAGAGCTTTGGCTCTGAGATAGAGATAGAGAGGCTGGTGCTTGGCGGCAAGGGCCGTAGCTACGGCGCCGAGCTGTGCCTGCGCAAGAACGCCGGCCGGCTCACGGGCTGGGTGGCCTACACGCTGGCCTGGAGTCAGACGCGCATCGACGGCGTGAACCAGGGACGCTGGTACTGGGCGAGCAACGACCGCCGCCACGACATAGACATCGTGGCAGCCTACAAGCTAAGCGACAGCTGGGTGGTTAACGCCACGTGGGTGTACTACTCCGGACAGGCCTTCACCGCCCCAAGTGCCAAGTATGAGCTGGAACACAACTGGGTGTACTACTACGCCGAGCGCAACGGCTACCGCGCACCAGCCACCCACCGTCTCGACGTGAGCGCCACGTGGACTAAGGTGACTCCCAAGACTCACACCACGCGCGAATGGTCGTTCAGCATCTACAACCTGTACAATCGCAAGAACCCCTTCCTCATCAATTTCGAGGACGATGCCAACGGCAAGGGTACCAAGGCCGTGCAATACAGCCTTTTTGGGCTGGTGCCGTCGGTAGCCTTTACCGTGAGGTTCTGAGGACCTCGCTGGGTAAACCAGCGAGCACGTGACGAGGGTAGAGGGCTTGGAACAGAGACTTGTAGAAAATGAAGATAGAAGAAGTAAGTAAGCAAGACAATGAGAAGACACTATACGATTTTGCTCTTTCTGGTAGCTGTGCTTATGGTTGCTGGCTGTGAGAAGGAGATAGCCGTGGACTACCACACCGTGGAGCCGCTCTATGTGGTCGAGGCTGCGCTCACTGGCGAGCAGACGCTGGTGCACGTCACTCAGACCAACGACATGAGCGACAACACGAGCCACACGGTGGCCAATGCCCAGGTGACCATCACGGCCGACGACGGCACCACAGCCACTGCCGCCTACGTCAGCGACGGATACTACCGTGCCACCATGGGCGGCGTGGCAGGGCACAGCTACAGGCTCGACGTGGAGGTTGGCGGTCAGCACTTCTCGTCCACCTCCTCCATGCAGCGCCAGCCTGTGGTGAGCAGCTTCCGCATGGTGTGGCAGAACATGTTCGCCACGCGACTGCTCTTCGGCGAGGTTATTGTCGACGATTTCCCCAACGAAGAAAACTACTACTACATACACGTCTACCGTAACGGCTATGGCTATCGCTGGACAGTGTTCCGCGACACGGGCAACCCCGGGCAGGAGCTAAAGCAGCTCTTTGCCTGCTGTGCCGAGGACGACGTCGACAGTAGCAACGACCTGGGGGCCACCGATGTCATCTGCGAGAACGACAAGCTATATATAGAGGTAAGGGCCATCGACCGCCGCTCCTACGACTACTTAGCGTCGATGCAGACCATGGACAGCGCCGGCACCAATCCCATAGCCAACTTCACGGGTGGCTGCCTGGGCTACTTCTCGGCCTACAGTCCTGTGGCCATCGACTATGTGTTCCACCGGGCCGACGTACAGCAGTCAGAGTAGGGTAGTGGGCGCTGCCGGGCGAGGAGCGCCCTATTGGCGGTTGGCACGCTTGAGCCTGACAGTGACCTCAACATCGTAGTCGGGGTCGCGGTAGCGCAGGGTGATGGCATCCTCGCTGCTGCTCATCACCTCGCAGAGCACGCGTCGCAGCGTGCCGTCGCGTGGCTCGGTGTAGTCTAAGCGGATGTAGTCGTCGCCCGCCTCGTAGGTGCCGCTGTCGCTGGTTCCCTCGGGATAGTAGAGGGTGAAGCGCCCGTCGGAGGCTATCGTCAGCCGGTCTACCGACAGTTCCACGCCCTGCTGGGCGTCATCGCCGCTGACCTCGTAGCCATCGAGCACCCACGTGCCCACAACTATGTCGGAAAAGCGCAGGTCGTCGTCATTGCTGCACGAAGGTAACGCCAGACTAAGCGTCGCCACCATTGCCCAAAGGCACAGATGCTTTAAAGATTTCATAGTTAGGAATGAATTGATGCAGTTTATGTCTCTGCAAACTTACATAATATAATTGGAAGGACAAAAAGAACAAAGAATAATTTTAAGATTTTTAATTGTTATGAATAGACTTATCACTCCATTGCGTGGCCTCATGGCTGTCCTGTCTTTGATGACAGCCGTCAGCGGCAGCGCCCAGCTCAGCGGTAGTGGCTACTATCGCCTGCTCAACACAGAGACCGGACGCTATCTCACCATCACCAACGACAACGTCGGCACGTCGATGAACTCCGCCTTCTCGGCGCTGGTCACCGTCAAAGGGTTTGAAAACGTGGAGTCAAACCCTGCCTCCATACTCTATCTGCGCAACGTCAGCGGCACGCTCTACGACGTGGTGTGCCAGGGAGCCGACAGCTACGTGCTGGTGGAGGACCACTTCAACATCACCGGCACCGGCAATGTCTACCAGGCTTGGGTGCGCTATCTTGTCACCACCTACTATCTGGGCGACAACGTGAGCGACAACACGCGCAGCCAGGCCGACATCAACGGTACGGCGCGCAACTGGTACATACTGCCCGTCAACCTCAGCACCAACCAGTACTTCGGCTTCACAGCCGAGGTTCAGGACCGCACAGACAAGCGCTACACCACCTGCATCGCCTCCTTCCCCATGGAGATCTACGACAGCGGCGTGCAGGCCTACTATGTGAGCCATGTCGTGGGCAAGTATGCCGTGATGCAGGAGCTTAACGGCGTCATACCCCCCGCCACGCCCGTCATCATCAAGTGCAACGGTCGTGAGGCCAAGACCAACCGAGTCACCATTCCCGCCAAGTCGCCGGCGGCACTCACAGGCAACCTGCTGAAAGGCGTGTACTTCGACAAGACCAACGGCCTGAACCCAGAGTGGACACCCTACGACGCCAACACCATGCGTCTCATTGGCCTCACCTCCGAGGGCAAGCTGGGAATGGTCAAGTCTACACGCTACCGTCTGCCTGCCAACAAGGCCTACCTGCCCGTTGAGGCAGGCTCGCCCGACGAGCTGACGCTCATCACCTACGACGACTACGTCAGGCAGTTTGGACCGCTCACCACCAAGGGCGACGTCAACGGCGACGGCAAGGTCGACGTGGGCGACATCATGGCCATCATCAACGCCATGACTACCGCTGTGCCCGGTGCCTCGGCCTCCGGGAGAGCTGTCGATGTCAACGGCGACGGCAAGGTCGACGTGGGCGACATTATGGCTGTCATCAACCTCATGGCCAAGTAGTGGCGGCAAGAGGCAGGAAGCGACAGCCGGCACGGCAAAGCCGCGCCACACGCTAAGCCAGAAGTATGAATAGTGAAATAAGAACTAAAACAGTAAGAACCATGTTCAGCAAAGAAACCTATATCAGCCGCCGCGCCGAGCTTAGACAGCGCGTGGGCAGCGGCGTCATCGTGCTCTTCGGCAACAACGAGGCACCCTGCAACTATCCGGCCAACAGCTATGCCCCGATGCGCCAGGATTCCACCTTCGTCTACTACTTCGGACTGCACCGCGAGGGACTCGTCGGTGTCATCGACATTGACAACGACGAGGAGTGGCTCTACGGCGACGACATCGACATAGAAGACATCGTGTGGATGGGCTTCGTGCCCAGCGTCAGCGACCTGGCCGCCGAGGTAGGCGTAGCCAAGACAGCCCCGCTCGCCGACTTGCAGAAGAGGGTGGGGGGCAAGGCCACGGGCAGCCGCACCGTGCACTACCTGCCACCCTATCGCCACGACACCAAGATACAAATCATGGACCTCCTGGGGGTGCATCCCCGCGAGCAGGTGGTGGGCACGCCTGGCGGAGCCTCGCTGAGGCTCATCGAGGCCGTGGTGGCCATGCGCTCCACCAAGGATGAGCAGGAGATAGCCGCCATAGAGCGTGCCTGCGACGTGGGCTACGTCATGCACACCACGGCCCAGCGCCTCATACGTCCTGGCATCACCGAGCGCTATGTAGGCGGTCAGGTCGACGGCGTGGCTCGCTCCCTGGCCCATGGCACCAGCTTCGCCACCATCTTTTCGCAGCACGGGGAGATCATGCACGGCTCACCCTCCGACGCCAAGCTCCAGGACGGTCGCCTCGCCCTGTGCGACGCCGGCTGCGAACTCGACGACTACTGCTCCGACCACACGCGCACCATGCCTGTCAGCGGGCGTTTCAGCCAGCGCCAGCTCGACATCTACTCCATCGTCGAGGAGTGTCACGACCACGTGCTCCAGGTGGCGCGTCCGGGCGTGAAGTACGCCGACGTACACTTCGCCGTGTGCCGTCTCATGGCCACCCGCCTCAAGGAACTCGGCCTCATGCGCGGCGACGTCGACGAAGCTGTGGCCGCCGGTGCCCACGCCATGTTCCTGCCCCACGGACTGGGGCACATGATGGGTATGGACGTACACGACATGGAAGGCCTGGGCCAGCAGTACGTGGGCTTCGACCACGACACACGCCCCAACCTCGAACAGTTTGGCACCAACTGCCTGCGCATGGGGCGTAGGCTCCAGCCGGGCTTCGTGGTCACCGACGAGCCAGGCATCTATTTCATTCCCCACCTCATCGACCTGTGGCGCCAGCAGCGCCACTGTGAAGAGTGGCTCAACTTCGACCTGCTCGAACAGTATAAGGACTTCGGCGGCATACGCATTGAAGACGACCTGCTCATTACCGACGACGGATGCCGCTTCCTCGGACAGAAGCGCATACCCTACCACCCTGCAGAGCTTGAAGCCTTCATGGCCTCGGCTGAAGACACAGTAAAGCATGACCAGTATTAATTTAATAATAACAGTAGCAATGAAAAAAATCATCACCTTTGGCCTTGCCGTGCTCGTAGCAGCCACCGGCGCCCACGCAGCCAAGAAAAAGGCTGCCAAGAACGAAAACAAGCCCGTGTTCACCATCGTCAAGGAGAACCCCATCACCAGCATCAAGGACCAGAACCGCTCCGGCACCTGCTGGGACTACTCCACGCTCTCCTTCTTCGAGGCCGAGATACTCAAGGCCACGGGAAAGACCTACGACCTGTGTGAGTCGTTCGTAGCCAACAAGACCTACATGGAGCGTGCCATCCAGGTGGTGCGCTTCCACGGCGACTGCCAGTTTGCACAGGGTGGCTCCGCCGAGGACGTGCTCGCCACCATGAAGACCTACGGCATCTGCCCCGAAGAGGCCATGCCATTCCCCGGCTCGCTCTACGGCGACTCGCTCAACAACTTCAACGAGTTCTTCTCCCTGCTCGAACCCTACGTGGCAGCAGTGGCCAAGAGCGACGCTAAGAAGATTTCCAACCAGTGGAAGGTGGGTATGCAAGGCATTCTCGACGCCTACCTCGGCCAGTGCCCGGAGAAGTTCACCTATCAGGGCAAGGAGTACACGCCCAAGACCTTCGTGGCCTCGCTCGGCATCAACCTCAACGACTATGTGTCCATCACCAGCTACACCCACCACCCCTTCTACACCACCTTCGCCGTCGAGGTGCAGGACAACTGGCGCTTCCCCCACTCCTACAACCTGCCCATGGACGAGATGATGCAGGTCATCGACAATGCCATCAGCCAGGGCTACACCGTGGCCTGGGGCGGCGACGTGTCTGAGGACGGATTCACCCGCAAGGGCCTGGCCTACGCCCTCGATGCCAAGAAGACCCAGAGCCTGGCTGGCAGCGACATGGCCCGCTGGCTGAAGCTCACCCGCGAGAAGAAGACCTCGCTCATCGACTCGCTGGGCTGCCGCGTGCCCGAGGTGGTGCCCACGCAGGAGATGCGCCAGGAGCGCTTCGACAACTGGGAACTCACCGACGACCACGGCATGCTCATCTATGGCGTGGCCAAAGACCAGATGGGCAAGGAATACTACATGGTGAAAAACTCGTGGGGCGAGACTGGCGACTACAAGGGCATCTGGTACATGACCAAGGCCTTCATAGCCGCCAACACCATGGACTTCCTCGTCAACAAGAACGCAATACCTGCCGACATACGCAAGAAACTCGGACTGTAGCCCTATGAAGAAGAAAGTATGGATTCCACTGGTCATCGTCATACTTGCCCTGGCGGCAGGCGTGGCCTACCTCTTCCTCACCCTGGAGGAACAGAAGCAGGTCAACCGCGACATGAAGGAGCTGGCCGAGCTTGACAAGCGCGAGATGGAGAACGAGTACGAGCGCTTCGCCATGCAGTACAGCGAGATGAAGACCCAGATAAACAACGACTCCATCATCGAGCAGCTCACCCAGGAGCAGCTGCGCACGCAGCAGCTGCTGCAGGAGCTAAAGCAGGTCAAGGCCGACGACGCCCGCGAGATTACCCGCCTGAAGAAGGAGCTGGCCACCGTGCGCGCCGTGCTGCGGTCGTATGTGCTTGAAATCGACTCGCTCAACCGCCTCAACGAGAGCCTCAAGCAGGAGAACACACGCGTGCGCGAGGAGCTGAGCCACCGCGAGAGCGAGATAGCCGGACTGAGCAGCGAGAAAGCCTCGCTCTCGGAGAAGGTGGCCATAGCAGCCCAGCTCAACGCCACCAACATTCAGATGCGCCTAAAAGACGGAAGCCGCACGGCCAAGAAGCTCAAGAAGTGTAAGACCATAGAGGTGGCTTTCACCGTGGCCCGCAACGTCACCGCCACCAACGGCAACCGCACCTTCTACGTGCGCATACAGAATCCTGGAGGCAACACGCTCGCCGGCGGTGGCACCTTCAGCTATTCCGGCAAGACGCTCGAAGCCTCGATGAAGAAGCTCGTAGAATACACAGGCGAGGAGACCGCCGTCATCATGTACTGGCCGGTGAGCCAGGTGCTCGAGGGCGGTGACTACCGTGTGAGCATCTTCTGCGACGGACAGATGATAGGCTCGCGTTCCTTCGCCTTTGAATAGACTCCTGGCGATGGGCACAATGCCCTAAGCCACCAACGAAATTCTCCAACATCCCTGACAAAAGGCTCCTTATAACAGGCTTTTGTGCCAGGATGTTGGAGAATCTTTTCGAGCTGTAAGGTTGGCCTGCCGCTCCACCGCCGTTCAGCCGGATTTTATAATCCGGCTGCTATGGATATTAGCATTTGCAAAGCGATTAAGTCTGCTACAATCATTTTCTCGCATTACAAATGCTGATATTCGGTGCGGTAGGATTGCAAATCCAACCGAGCGTCCGCCAACCTTACAGCACGATATGTCTCGCCCTTCCCTTGTCAAGATTCCAGACCACGATTGGTGGTTTTTTTTACTTGGCAAGACCGCTCACAGCCTGCTTCTGACCGATTTGTAAGCCATTGATTTTCAAACAGATGGTCGTGAGCGCGAAAAAGCACTGACTTTTGCTGGAAAAGCACTGACTATTTCTCCTAAAGCACTGACTATTTTTCCTAAAGCACTGACTTTTGAAGCAAAACCTGTGCCTATCGGGTG